>Ga0315295_10000212_pt1 | contig 49305 bp, 51 predicted proteins | sample YL17G14_0_MG_FD_204453 | JGI IMG/M metagenome (GOLD analysis project Ga0315295, IMG submission 204453) | Sediment microbial communities from Yellowstone Lake, YNP, Wyoming, USA - YL17G14_0 | ecosystem: Environmental > Aquatic > Freshwater > Lake > Sediment | place: USA: Wyoming | collected... | reverse complement strand
GCGCATGTTGGACCACATCCATATCGTATATGGAAGAGGTACTATTTATACGCAATTACTTATGTCGCTATGTATAGAATGTCTTCAATAAATTCTATGTATCCGTATTCTTCTAACTTCTAAGAGCTTCTCGGATAACTCAAAGCCCTGCCGCAGGGTCTCGCGGCCGGTGAACCCCCTGGCCTTCTCGATGGTCCGGGCCCACTCCTCATCTCTTAACGCCGCTTGGCGCTTACGAAAGGATTCCAATTCACGACGTTTTTTATCGACCATATTCTATCATCCTATCTTATCGCTTCAATATTATTTATTATTCTCAGGCTTTGAGCAAGAACCGATGGGCGAGGCTCCCCTCGATGGTCTCAGGGATTCCCTTCACCGGATAAACAGAGACGAGCCGTGCCTTTATCTTGTATCTATCAGCCAACTTTTGCAGACCAACAACCTCCCTGTCAAAGGTCTCCTTTCGGGCAGCCTCGAAAGTCACGTTGACCGCCTCGACCGGCCTCGTCCCGCGGCACAGCAGGAAGTCCACATCCTCGCCGTCCCTGTGAAAATAGATGTCCCAGGACCTGCTGAGATGATTGTAGACCAGGTTCTCGAGAACGAGGCCCCGGTCATCATCGAGCCTCTTCCCGAGGCCTATGAGCGCGGAATCGATGGCATAGATCTTCTTTGGATAGGTCTCCTGTTTCTTCAGCGACCCCGAGTACCTCTTGACGGTCCTGAACAGGAAAACCTCCTCGAGGCGGTTCAGGTACTCCTTTACGGTCGCGTCGTGCTTGAGCCCGCTGACCTCCTTGAGGGACCTATATGAGAACTCCTTTCCTACGTTCGAGAGCAAGTACAAAGCCAGGTCCATGACTGCCCCCGGGTTCCGCATGGAGTTCCTTGCCATGACATCCCTATGGACGATCCTGTCGAGATATTCCCTGGCCAGGCCTAGGTCTCCCGTGAGTGCGATTCTCGGGAACCCGCCCAACCTCATGTATTCGAGGAACGATGCCCGGCCGGGACCCTTGCCGCGGAACCTGAGGAACTCCTTGAAATCCAAGGGGCGCGATTCAAATGTCTTCGTTCTGCCGACCAGTGCCCTCGAGTAATCGGCGGAAAGAAGACAGGAATTAGAACCGGTCACGACCAATTTGACCCGCCTGTGCGCTCGGTGGGCGAACTTCTCCCAGCCCGGGGCCTCCTGCACCTCGTCGAGATAAAGGACCTTCGGGGCCCGCTCCTCCGCGATGTCCAAAAGCTTCTCGAAGTCCTCCAGCTGGAACCGATGGAGCCGCTCGTCCTCGAAATTGATGTAGGTCCCGCCGTGGTGCTTCACGAGGTCATAGAGCATGAAGGTCTTCCCGGACCTCCGCACTCCCGTAAGGACCGTTACCTCCTCCATAGTAAGACTGTCTAGGAGCTGTCGGGTGAGGTCGCGCGGGATCACCTTCTCCTGGGCGATGCGCCCGCCCCAGTCATCTATCGTATCCTCTATAACATCCTTAGAGACCATGGTATAACATTGGCCCTGGTACTATATAATATTTGCTCATCATATTGAGCAAATTAGCCCCAAATTGCTCAATTCATTGAGCAATCTCGGCAACTGAGGGCCCTATCACTTCTTGAATATCGGGTGGCTGTTCTTCGGGTCCTTGGTGAACTCCCGGAACTTCTTGATGAGGTCCTTCGTGCAGGGCCCGGGCTTGCCGTCCCCCACCACGAGGGTCTTGGTCCCGCCGTCGACCGGGGCGTTCCTTATCTTGACCACGGGCACGATCTCGGCGCCCGTGCCGGTCAGGAAGCACTCGTTGGCCTTGCGGGCCAGCTCCCTCGGGTGGATGTCCGTCTCGTGGAAGGGTATCTTGTCCCTGAGGCAGATCTCCTTTATGACGCCCCGCGTGATGCCCTTCAGGCAGCAACGCGCCGTGGGCGTGTAGACCTCGCGTTGATATATCATGAAGAAGTTGTCCGCCGTGCACTCGGCTATGTATCCATCCGGGTCCAGCATGATGGCCTCACGGACGCCGGCATCGTTGGCCTCCCGGACCGCTTGTATGTTGTTGAGGTAGTTCAGGCTCTTGATGTTGGGCGAGAGGCTCTTGTCCGAGACCCTCGAGGTCTTGGCTATGACGACCTCGAGGCCCTTCTCGTAGAGCTCCGGCGGGTAGAGCTGGATGTTGCTGGCTATCACGAAGACCGTGGCCCTGGTACACTTCTTCGGGTTGATGCCCAGGTCCCCGACGCCCCTCGTGACGACGGGCCTGATATAGCCCTTGTCCTTGAGCCCGTTGGTCCTGCAGAGCTGGACTATCTGCCAGCAGAGGTCGTCCTTCTCGACGGGTATCTGCAGGCCTATGCCATCGGCGGACTTGTAGAGCCTGTCGATGTGCTCCTCGAATTTGAAGATGCAGCCGTCGTAGATCCTTAAACCCTCGAAGACCCCGTCGCCGTAGAGCAGCCCGTGGTCGTAGGGCGAGATCGCGACCTCCTCGAGAGGGATGATGCGTGAACCTTTGCTGTCAGAAATGAACAAATGTTCCTTGTGCATGTCAGGCCCACTCCTAGGCAAGGGCGGGAAAACTCGTTCCCCGTGGACCATTCCGCCCAGGCCAAGGGCAAATCGGATGTTTGATATTTATAATTTTATGCAATAAAAAGAAAAAAATGACAGAAATGGGCACAGGATCGGCCCTGATGCCAGAATAGCGCCCTCAGGGCGTGTCAGTTGTCGTCTTTGCCGTCCCGGTCTCCCCGATGCCGACCTCGCCCCTCTTGAGCAATGCCAGCTTCTCCTTCCTGACCCAGCACTTGACGACCCGGCCGTCCTTGTCCATTGTTATCAGGTCCATCCGCCAGAGCTTCTTGATGTGGTAGTTAACGACCTGGGGGCTGGTGCCCGCCATCTTGGCGAGCTCGGTCTGCGTTATTCCCGGGTTCTTCTCCATGATCGAGATCAACAGGTTCTGGATCACGGACAGTTCCTGCCTCTTGTCCTGGATGTCTATCTTCTCACCGGGATAGAACCTGCGCTTGAGGCCGTCGATCATCGATGTCACGAAGCCCTCGCGCTCCAGGACCCGCAGGTGATAGGCCACGACGCCGTTGCTGAGCCGGAAGGCGTCCCTTATGGCGTTCATGTGGGCGCCCGGGTTCGCCATCACGTAACCCTCGATCCTGCCCCTTGTGAAGTTGTCGAGTACCTTGCGCTTCTTGAGCCTCGTGAACAGCGGGGCAACGATGGCCATGCCCGCGTACTTCCCTGGTTCTGTAAAGGCCAGGACACCGACGGTCGCGATCAGCCCACCGCTGCCGACCCCTATGGCCGCGGTCTCGGCGGGATGCTCCCCGACATAGGTCCCGGCGCCGCCCGAGGCCCAGCAGCCGAACAGGTCGCAGCCCATGTCCTGGTCGTAGTAGCCGTCCACGGACGGGAGCTTGTACCCCACGAGCTCGGCCCTCACAATGAAGTGACCGTTCGGCAGTTTGCTCCAGGTTGCGGACCCGAGGGTCACATTGGATCTTGCCATGACGGTGATGTTCACTGGGTTCGCGTCAGGGACGTAATCCGCCGGAGGATACCGCCAGACGACCTTGTCGCCCTTCGTGGCCGTCACGTTGAAGATATGGCCGTTCGCGAAGTGGTAGGTCACGCTGTCGTTCGTCGGGTTCTGGAGGCAGACCGTGACGGACATCTCGCCTCGCTCGGTCCCGGGGCCATTGATATCCTCGGTGCCCCCGATAGAGCAAATCTCGATGTAGGGCTCGTTATAATTCACGTTCCCCTGTGGCCCCGCGCCGTCCCCACGCGCCCCGGGCGCGAGGGAGAGCACAAGGAAAGCGGTCATAAATAGGGCTCCAAGAAGTATTTTTGGTTTTATGATGTTCCTGTTGGACATGTCAATCACTTCTTGGCTCCTATTCTGCGGACCAGGGTATATCTGGAGATTAGTCCAGCCGAATTATCGATATTAAGCCTTTTTGGTTCATGGGTTTTAAGGTTCAGCCCACCCGGACACCGAAAAGTATCGGGATCTTGACCTGGACAACGAAGACCTCCTCTAACAGGTCCGTCCTGTGCTTCGGCCTCCAATCGAAGCCGTGCTCCTTGCAGTAGAGCCAGATGGTCAAGGTCTTCCGGTCCCTGGACAGATGGCAACGGAGGTCCTTGGCCATGGACGCGTGCCTCCGGTCCAGTGAGTCCGCGACCCTGAGGATCCCGGCGAGTATCCGGACCTTCTTCCTCTGTGCTTTTGACAGGTCCTTATAGACCTCGTCGGTGTCCTCCGGGAGCCCTTTCGTGTGGTACCTGGCCACGCAGGACACCAGCCTGACCTCCTCGCTGGCGAGGTCGGGCACGCCCTCCTTCAATAATATCTTCTGCGACCTCTTGTGGTGGTGCTTGTAATCATGGACCCCGTGGACCCCGGCCCTGGCCTCGGCCGAGGCGCTGCTCTGGCCGAAGGCCCCGATGTCGTGCAGGAACGACCCGGCCATGAGTAGGGCCCGGTCCCGTTCGTCTAGATGATGGTACTCCTGCAGGTCGTCGAACAGCGCCAGGGACAGCCGGCAGACCTGGGCCGAGTGCTGGTACTCGAAGTTGTACCTGTCGCCGAGCCTCTTCAAGTCCTGGAAGAAGGGGTCCCTCTCGAGCTCCACCAGCGCCATGAGCCTGTGGGTGCCCCATGGGGATTCCAGGACCTCCCTGTCGCCCGGAGGCGTCGGGACCCACTCGACCGGCCGTTGGACCATCGGGAGCTAGATGGTCCTCGTATAGAATATAATTTCCAATGGGCCCGGGTCCGAACCATATCCTTTTCTATTCGCATCCCCATCTAAATAATATGTTCCTTCTAGTCGCCTCGAAGGAGGACACAGCCTCCATGAACATCAAAAGGGCCCTGCTAGCGGCCCATGTCTGGGAGGAGAAGAGGACCTTCGAGGACAACGCGGTCTTCACATGCCACGAGGGCTCCAAGGCCACGCTCGTGACCATAAACAAGCACCATCTTTACGCCGATGACCTGGACAAGAAGGCCGTCAAGGCCCTGAACATACCGCCGCCCTCGACCGTCATCTTCCTTTCACGGCACAAGAGCGAATCGGGCCTCAGGACGCTGACCGTCCATCCAATAGGCTGCTATTCCAAGGCCGACTACGGCGGCAAGGACGGGACCCTCGTCCCGTCGGCGCCGGTCGCCATGACCCTCGCCATGAGACTGGTCCACGAGAGGGCCAAGGCCCACGGGCTGGACTTCAAGGTCTCCTACGAGACCACGCACCACGGGCCATACCTGGAAACGCCGACCTTCTACATCGAGATCGGCAGTGAGGAGAAGGCATGGGCCGAGGTCCCGCCGGCCGAGGTCCTGGCATCGGCCGTGCTCGATGTCGTCAGGGCCGGCCCGGTCGAGGAGGAACCGGTCGCCATCGGCGTTGGCGGAGGCCACTACGCGCCACGGTTCACGGACGTGGCCCTCGCGAAGAAGATGGCCTTCGGCCACATGGTCCCGAGCTACGCCCTCGAGAAGGCCTCGGAGGACGCGCTGGCCCAGGTCGTGAAGAAGACCCCGGGTGCCAAGTTCGTCTACCTCCACAGGAAGGCCATGAAGGCCGAAGAGTACAAGCGATACAAAGGTTTCTTCGAGGGCCTCGGCCTCGAGGCCGTTCACGAGAAGGACCTCGAGGCCAGGAACGCACCAATTCCACAGGCCTGATACCGTTACTCAAGGAAATTCTCGACGTCGCTGTCGACGATCGAAATTCATATCCTAATTTATAGGAGAACATATATATAGCAGTGTGAACATATATATACTAAGGTGAACAGATGCTCGTATCAGAGACGATGATCAGACTAATGAGAGCGTTGCTAATCTCCGACGAGCCAATATCCTTGAGAGAGCTCACAAAAAGGGCGGACGTCACGCTATCCAGAGCCTCCAAGGAGATTGACCGTTTGTATCGCGCGGGCTATGTGAGAAAGAGACCTCAGGTCGCCGTTCAAAGGAGAAGGGACCTCCTATTGGCCTTTTCCTACTGCTGGTCCATCAAAGCGGTCCCTTTCGAGGCCTTTGACGCCTTGGAAAGGCCGGACCATCTGTCAAAGGTCATCACCAAGATCGCGAAGAAGGAGGGCCTTGCATACGCGTTCACCCTGCTCGTGGGCACGGAGGTCCTTTCCCCATACGTCGTTCCGTCGACAGTACATCTCTATATCGATGGAGCACAGGTCGAGAAATGGCGGAAGGCATTGAGCGAGAACGGGATCTATCCCACCGAATCCAGGACCATCGGCAAGGTCAACCTACTGATCTATGACGGGTCGGTCCTCCAAGGAGCCATCGAAAGGAAAGGCGTCCGCGTCGTGAGCCCTTACCAGCTCTTCGCGGACCTCCATGGAATGGGAGGTATCATGAGAGATGCGGCCGACAAACTGGCCGAAAGGATGGGATGGGGGGAATAACATTGTACGATCCCGTCGAGACCGATGCATCCTTCGACCATCTGGTCAGGATCGCCAAAAAGCTCGGGGATGGCCTTGCGGTCGTGGGTGGTTGGGCCGTTCACCTGCTCGTCAGGGATTCCTTCCGTCGTGCGACCGGCCTCGACTATCTGAGGTCCAGGGATATAGATGTGGTGATCTCGACGGACAATAGGTATGTCGCGAGGTTCAAGGCGGGCATCGAACGGATGGGGTTCGCCCCGGGAGGCCTTCCGTTCCGGTACCAGCTCGTCCTTGACCGCGAGACCCGCAGGGTCCTTGACGAGAGATCCGCGAAGAAGAGACACACCTTCGACCTGCTGCACATCGATCTTGATGTCCTGTCATCAAAGAAGGTCGGGATGGCGACCTGGGTCATGAAGGACCTACGAGGGGCCCTTGATCGGAAGGTCATCGTGGATGGTATTCCCGTCGCCAGGGCGGACCGTGTGCTCAGGATGAAGCTCGCGTCCATCGGCATGAGGGAGAACGCGGATAAGAAGGAGAAGGATGCCTGCGATATCTATGCGCTCCTGTTCTATTCCGAACTTAAACCTTCCATTGAGATCCCTGCTGTCCAATTATCCCAGTTCGCCGAAGGATACAGCACGATCATAGCGGAGACCTTGTTCAATGACGGCGGACAAGCCGGCATCATCCGAAGGAATCTCGACCGGTTGTTGATGGGGACCGGAAGCACCAAATGAAAAATCCAGGCCGAAGGTGCCAAGACAGCCTTGTCCGCAGGCATGCCGCGGGTCCTAAGGGAGGGGGTTGACCCGACGGCAAACGGATGCCAGCTCACAGCCGCCACAGGACAGAGAGGACGACCTGTTCCGTGATCCTCCTCTCCTGCTCGATGGCCTCGAGAACGGTCCTGTTCGTCAGGGCCGCGCACACCGGCATCCTCTTGCAGATCGCCATCCAGGTCACCTCCGGCCTTCCACGTTCTTCCATTGGGCCCCCGGGCCTTATCCGGGCCTTGGACCCTTCATGGATAATTTTCTTCCATCTCTCTTTATATATTATTAACTGATAGATTTACAGTGCTTATGTCAACCAGATTTACAGGGTTTATGTCAACCACAGGTACCGAGGGACCGAATGAGCTGAAGCATCCGAAGGTCCCCATCGAGCGGGACGCGTCCCTCAAGGCCATGGAGAACCCCATCGCGGCCGTGTTCGACCTGTCCGAGAGCGTCAACAGCCAGGTCCCGCGGATAAAGAGGATGATCCAGTACTCGGGCGTCTTCATAATCGTCTGGCTCAGCGTCAACATCGTCTTCCTGCTCATGTTCCTGGCCACGGCGAACCTGATACTGTTCCTCATCCTATTGGTCTTCCTTATCCTTGGCAGCTTCGGCCTCTACCTGATGTGGAACATCAACCAGTTCTTCGACTACTTCAGCCGAAGGCACCTGGCCATCAAGCTCATAAGGGACGCCGACGAGCTCGTCTATGTGCCGAAGGGCAAGGACAGCGTCCAGAGCTATGTTGCCTACCTGCGCAAGACGAACCCGGCCCTGGACCAGGCCATACTGAGGCGTCCTCACATGCTCCACACGCCCGTACTGCTCACGGGGACCTCCGGCATCTCCTATCACCTCGACGCCTACATCTTCAGCCCGCCATCAGGCATGTGGCGCCTGCTGGGCACCGGCGACGCGGGCTATGCCTTCTTCGTGAAGGCCTATGACCACACACCGGGCCTGAGCGAGGTCCAGGCACTCGAGCGGGCCGTGCAGGACGTGACCTCCAAGAGCCTCGCATGCCCGAGCAGGATCGTGGTCCTCGTTGACAAGAAGGCGGGGGCCCTCATCGATGACGAGGTCTACCAGCATGTGACCTCCAAGAAACCGGTCATCCTTGTCGGCCGGAAGAAGTGCATCATCAATCTCCAGGTCGTCTCGGTGGACGAGGACAACACCTACGACTTCGTGCCCGTCATAGCCGAAGGCGGCCAGGCGCTTCCCTAGGTCATTTCTTGAGCTCTTCGTTTAACGGACAGGTCCCGGTCCTCAGGACCTCCTTGATGTCCTTTGCCATCATGTTCCCGACGCCAGGGACCTCCTTGAGCCTGTCCTCGTCGGCCAATACCTTGATGTCCTCCTTCAGGGCATCGATGGCATGGCCCGCCGTCCTGTAGGCCTTGACCTTCTCGATCCTTATGTCCTTCATCTGCATGAAATAGGCCATATTGCACAGGACCTCGCAGACCCTCAGGTTGTTCCCGATGGCACCCTCGGGGATATAGCGTGGCACGCGCTCTGGCATCCCTCTCTTCTTGCATATGCTGTGAGCCCTGAGGTAGATGTCATAGGTGTACTCATCGTCGGGCCAGTCCCCCTTTCGATAGAGAAGTTCGTACTTGTCGACGAGGTTCGGATAGTCGCACCGGAGCAGCTCGAACATCCTCTCCCTCTGTTCGGCCCTCATGGACATGGTCCCGTAGAGCACGAACTCGGCCTTGGCGCCCTTGGCGGCATTGACGACATCATCTATGGACAGCTCCGTATCCCCGAGGCCGGGGATCATCGGGAGGAGGTTCACCCCTCCGTGGATGCCCCGGTCACGTAGCTCCGCCAGGGCCTTGAGCCGCCCTTCGCTGGAGGTGGCCCGGGGCTCGAAGCTCTTGCGGATCGTTTCGTCCACCGTGGTAACGGTGAAGCTCACATTGGCATAGGTCCGTTTGTTAATTTCGTCGAGGATGTCGATGTCCCTGAGGACCAGGTCCGACTTCGTTATCAGGAAGACCGGGAGCTCGAAGTCCCGCAATATCTCCAGCACACTTCTAGTGACCTCGTACCTCTTCTCCGCCGGCTGGTAGGAATCGCTCACGCCCCCTCCGACGGCGACGACGAACTTGGCGGGCCCTGACGGGCCTTCTCCAAGGTCCTTGGCGCCGAAATCGGCCAGGGACACCTCCTTGGCCTTTCTCGACGAGAACCCCAGCTTCATGAGCTCCTTCTCGAGCAGCGCCGGCCCGTTCACCTTCACCTGCACCGTCTGGTCGAAGTCCTCGTGGACATGATAGCGGTGGCTCCGCCCGTCGCAATAGTTGCAGGCATGCTCGCAGCCGCGATATAGATTCATGCTGTTGCTGGTCCACCACCAGTCATCGACGGTCCCATGGAGCCGCATAAGGGACTTGGCCTGGACCTCCTCGTACTTGACGCCCACGGACCTCGCCCCCTCATATGTCCCTGACCATCTCGTAGGCGCTGAGGCCGTTCAGATAGTAGTTCTGGAGGAACTTCTTCTTCCGGAAGCCATGCCTCGTGTAGAACGCCAATCCCTTCTCGTTCCCGACCCAGACCTCGACGATCACAGGCCCGATGCCGAAGCCCTTGCCGGCCAGGATGGCCGTCCCCAGGAGCGCCGAGCCTATGCCCATCCTCTGGTAGGTCGGATGCACATCGAGCCAAATCACATGCATCATGCCCCGGTCGGGCATGACCGCTATGAACCCCACGGCCTTCCTGTCGGCCTCGGTCACCCAGATCCAGTCCTTGTCCATCGTCTTGAGCATCCTGGTGACATCGTTCCTGCCGAGGTTGGAATACTCGTTGGTGGATGTCAGCAAAAGGAGGTCGACGTAGGTATCGAAGTCCCCCCGTCGGTACTTGCGGATCGTGAGGCCCTGCATCAAGGACCCCCTGAGGCCATCGGATTACTTTAACCTTTGTGCTTGAGGAACCAGACCGGCAGTTCCTGGTACTTGTAGTGGTCCCTTATCTGGGCCTCGTATATCTGTGCATAGAACTCGTTGAACTTCCTTATGTGCAGGACGCCCTTCCTCGTGATGCGGACGCAGTACTTCCTCTCGAGCTTCTCGATCTCTATGAGGCCCTCGGCCTGCAGCTCCTCGAGTATCTTCTCGGTCATGTTGTGGTTCGAGCGGATCTCGTGCCGTATGTCCGCCTTGGTGAGCTCCTGGGGCGCTCCCTTCAGGATGTCGTCTACCTTCTCATCGAGGTTCTCCTGGTAGATATCTATGCCCAGGGCTGATACCAGCTTGTTAAGGACGAAGCACGAGTAAATCTTGTAGTCCTTGTACTTCCGGCCGGCATCGCTCATGACGTTTTGATGAACGACCTACTGAATATTTTAAGGCTTCCCCGGCGGCCCCTGGACGGGCCCAACGAAAGCGAACCATTTAAATTCCCATCGCCCCATCAATATGATCGCCATGAACTGCACCGTCCATCCAGACAAGAACTCCGTCGGCAATTGCATTTCCTGCGGCCGGCCCGTCTGCGAGGAATGCAAGGTCCGCATAAACAACCTCGTCCATTGCAGGGAGTGCGTCGAAGCTGGGCGAGTCAAGGGCGGCCAAAGCCCTGCCCAGGCGCCTCAACTCGGCCCCCCGATGGCCCCACCCCCGGTCGCGCCGATGGGCGGATTGATGAACCGGTTCTTCTTCGTCGAGCCGCAACCTCGAGGGCCCCCGAGCCCTACCCTATTCAAGGCCGGGGCCGCCGGGGCCCTGGTCACCGCGATCATGTGCTTTATCACGGAGATCTTCATAATCCTCATCCTGACGCATTTCTATTATGTCTTCCACATCTACTATATCGACAGTGTCTACCTGACCCTCCTCGTCGTCCTTTCCCACCTGTTCATGTACTCGCTCATCCCAGCCTACCTCGGCTTCAGCAGGAACTATGGCGCGAGGTCCGCGACCATCGGGCTCATCGGGTTCCTTATCTTCCACGGGATCTCGCTCACGGTATGGTCGGGTACCTTGTATGGCAACCTCACTAATAGCTATAACCCTGTGGGGAGCGGCACCATGGAGATGTTCATGGCCATGGAGTTCATAGGCGTCGCCCTCGTGTTCCTCGGATATCCGCTCAGGCACGTCTCCTTTTTCATCCCTCCGATGCACGTGTCCCGCCGGGCCCTGGGGCCCACCTGGGTCCTTCTCATAGTTGCCGCCGTGCTCTTCATGGCCATCATAGGGATCTATGTCAGCTGGTTGTTGATCGCCTTGGCGCTGTACATGATGTTCCAGGCCCTCCAGAAGGCCCCGGTCCCCGGTACAGCCCCCAATCCCATGACGCCCGGAGGCCCGCCCATCCCGCCGCCTGGTCAACCCCCCCAACATCTATAAATTTGGCAAGAGGCATTGTGAGACCATACCATGAACTGCTCGATCCATCCGAACATGGACGCCGTGGGCAACTGCGTCTCCTGCGGCCGGGGCGTCTGCGAGGAATGCAAGGTCCGCATCAACAACCTCGTCCACTGCAAGGAGTGTGTCGAGGCGGGGAATGTCAAGGGCGCCCAGGCCCAGCCCGCTCCCCCGCCCATGTACGCCGCCCCGCCACCATTCATGCCCCCACCGATGAGGTTCGTTCCCAGGCTCAGGGGGACGCCCAAGCCGAACCTTTTCAAGATTGGCGGCATCGGGGCCTTCGTTACCGGCATTACCATGTTCATCATGGGTGTGAGCGTCACCATTTGGGACTACGATAATCCATGGAATGGGGGATACAATTCGATGCTCCTCCTGGTCGTCGTGAACGTGATAGGCCTCTTCCTTATCACGGTCGGCTGCTATGGCATCTACTGGAACTATGGGAGCCAGTCAGGCCTGGTCGGCATGATCAGTATGCTCGTCATGGGCCCGCTGATCCTCATTGTGGTCTCGCAGATGATGGCCTCCTATGCCGGTGAAGATGTCAGTCCGAGACAAATATTCGAGAACAGCCCCCTCGGACTGTTCTACGCAGGAACGATGACCCTGGTCCACCTTTCCGTGGCCTACGCACGGCATTACATCCCCATCTGGCACAGCTCCCGCAAGGTCCTCGCCATGGCCCGGGCCACGAACATCGCCGGGGTCGGGTTCTTCTTTTCCATCCTCTGGATCATCTTCTCGATCGGCTTCATCGGTTACTTCATCCTGGGCGTCGCCCTCATACTGTTCGCGGTCTTCTTCCTCACGGCCCCGATGCCAGGAGACCCGACGGCAGGCCCCCAGGGCGCGCCAACCTGAGTGTGTTCAAGCGGGCCACCAGGAAATCATTAATATGGTCGGTGGATGTACTCACAACAATAGGTGACCGACATGGGCCTCGTGGAGAAGCGTCTCATAACGGAAGGCAGGACCGTCCTTCTGCCCAAGTACCAGGCCGAGCTGCGTGCCATCGTGGGCTCGGACATGACCTACGAGATCGACTGGGACGGCTTCGTCGACGACCTCGAGGCCCTCATGAACATCGAGGACCAGGGCCTCGGCCTCATCAATGGCGCCTTCAAGGCGGTCTGCTCGAACGAGAAGGGCAAGAAGGCCGTCAAGGGCGCGGTAAAGAGGATAACGATAAAGAACATCGAGGACAAGAAGAAGAAGCATCTGTCGCTCTCCAAGGGCGACCTGACCATCCATGGCGCCTGGGGCCATGGCCACGACGGCTACCATACCGTCGAAGAGATACGGGCTGCCCTGGAAAAGCTCCTTTGAGCGGTCCCTCTGCTCGTCCAATCATTCTCAGAAGAATATACCGTTCAATCCTGCGTCAGGCTCTGCTCTATGGCCTCGATGCTGGCGACCCCGGGTATCTCCCCGACCTTCTGCTCGATGAGGTCGGGCAGGCCTCCGCCGACCTTGTCGTTCACCAGGACCCGCATGAGGATGGCCTTGATGCCATAGGCAACGTCCTTGATCATCATGCCCTGGATCTTGGCCTCCTTCGGTATGACCTTCTCGATCTTGTTCATGAGCTCCGTGACGTCGACCTCGACGCCATCGGGCATCACGCGGTAGATGATCGCAACGGTTCCCATAGGCCCACCTCAGGGTCCCTTGAAGCCGCACTCGGAGCATATGTACTCAACGGATTGGTCCCTGCATTGGGGGCACCTGCCTATGAGGCCCTTCCCGCAGTTGGGGCACTTGAAGCTCGTGATGCCCCTTCCGTGGAGCCTTATGCCACAGGAGTTACAGTTCTCGGCGCGGTCCAAGTTAACACCTTCGCTCTGGGAAAGGCCTTCCCCTTTTTAAGTCTTACCCTCAGATGATTGCATACGATGTGGCCCTCCGAGGACCACAACGGACCCATCTTGCACAAGACCATCATCAACAAAAATAAATATGGCCGACACAATCCACTTCTACCTCCTTCTGAGACGGTTCGAGCAAGGGGGTCCTATCCCGAGGCACCGGAGGCATGGAAATGACGGAGATCGAGCTCAGCGCCGTAAAGTCTGGACAGTACCCCGACGGCCCGGTCAAGGTGACCGAGGACAACTTCGATGAGTTCAAGAAGAGGTTCAAGGTCGTTCTCCTGGACTTCTGGGCCCCGTGGTGCGGCCCCTGCAAGATGATGCTGCCGGTCATCGACGAGCTTTCCAAGGACCTCAGGGGCAAGGTGGCCTTCGGGAAGCTGAACACCGACGAGTCCCCGAACATCGCAAGGAAGTTCAGGATCCAGGCCATCCCGACCCTTTTGATCTTCAAGGGCGGCGAGGTCGTGGACCAGGTCGTCGGCGTCATGCCGAAGAAGAAGCTAGAGGCCAAGCTCAAGGAGCATTTGTAGGCCGACCAAATCTAAAAGGTTCTAGCGCGAGCCCTCACATGAATATGTTCTCGGCCTGCCGGCCGAGGTCGTCCAGACCATCGCTGGGGGCCTTCCAGTAATACCTGTAATAGCAGGAACCGCAGTAGGCGGTTCCATTGTTGTAAAAATAGACGACGTTCATGTGCTGGCACCGGGGGCATTGGTTGGGCATGCCCTGCTGGTAGGGGTGCGTCATCATGGAGCCCTGTGATTGCTGATAGTAGCCTTGCTGGTATTGCTGCTGGTACTGCTGTTGGTATATCGGGTGGTCCGGCGGTGGAGGCTGCTGGGGCGGTAGGTTCTGGGCCTGCTGTCCCGCGGGCCTCCCCGGAGGCTGCTGGCCCTGGGGCGGTGCCGTCTGCTGTTCCGGCGGGGCCTGTACCTTCCTCTCGTCGATGAGCTCGCTCCTGGGCAGGGGCCTGTCCGGCAGCGGCTGGGCCGCGATGGTGGGTTCGACGGACGGTTGCGCCGGCGCTATGGCCGGTGCCGCGGCCGCTGGGGCCGGCTCCGGGGCCTTCGCCGGCGGAGCGGAGCCCCCCGTCAAGGATGTGCCGCAGACCACGCACACGGACGAACCATCGCCTAGCTTGGCCCTGCACTTAGGACAGATTATCATATCCTTCCCCCGGAATACAATGCAATAACCTATTAATAAATCATTCTCCGACGACCAGAGCATGTCACAGGCCATGGCCGGGGGGCCTGAACATCTGCCTTGCCTCGCCGACCACATAGAACGAGCCCGTGGCCACGACCACCCCGTCCTTCCCGGCCTTCTCCATGGCGAGCTCCATGGCCTCCTTGACCGTCGGCGCGCTGTAGAGCCAGCCGCACTTGCCCTGCGCGGCCTTGAGGATATCCTCGGGCTGCACGGCCCTCGGGCTGTTTGCCCTCGTCGCTATGATCGCGCTGGTCGCCGGCGCGAGCGCATCCACGAAGCCGGCCAGGTCCTTGTCCCTCATCATGCCGAGCACAAGGACCACGCGGCTCTCCTTGTACAGGTCCAGCAGGGCCCTGGCGAGCGCCTGGCCCGCGGGCTGGTTGTGGGCCCCGTCGAGCAGGACCAGGGGCGCCCTGTTGACGACCTCGAGCCGTCCCGGGACCTCGACGGTGGCCAGGCCCTTCTCGACCTGGGCCTTGGACGGCGGTTCCGACATGTTCTCCAGGGCCGCGACCGCGACGGCCGCGTTCAGGGCCTGGTGCCTGCCTATGAGCGGCAGCCGGACATCGTACTCGGCCAGGTCACCCTTGATGCCCAACCGCATCCCGTCGAGCCCGGCCTCCAGGACCTCTACGGACGCCGCCTTCCGTACGGTCTCGATGCCCTTCTCGTGTGCTATCTCGACGATGACCGGGAAGGTCTCGGGGGGGACATCGCCGACGACCATGACGGCGAACTTCTTCGCGATGGCCGCCTTCTCCCGGACGATGGACAATACATCCTTACCGAGCACGTCCATGTGGTCCAGGCCCGCGCTGGTCATCACGCAGACCTCGACGCGCCGGAGGACGTTCGTGGAATCCAGCCGGCCGCCGAGGCCGACCTCGACGACGGCCTTGTCCACCTTGGAATCCCTGAAATGCATGAACGCCAGCGTGGTCGTCACATCGAAGAAGCTCGGCGCGAACCCCATGGCCTCGACGTGCGGATAGAGCTCCTGGGCCAAGGCAGCGATTCTGTCCTCCGCTATGATCTCGCCCTTGACCCGGACCCGTTCACAGAAGGACTGCAGGTGGGGCGATGTGTACAGCCCGGTCGTGTGGCCCTTTTCCCTCAGGACGGACTCGACCATGTGGGCCACGGAGCCCTTGCCGTTGGTGCCCGTTATGTGGACGCTCGAGAAGGAATCCTGCGGTTCCCCGACCCTTTTGCAAAGTTCGGTCACGCTCTGGAGCCCGAGGCGCATGTTCGACCGCTCGCCCTTGGCGAGGTCGTAGATCCACCGGACCGCCTCCTGGTAGTTCAAGGCCTTGGACAATGCCGTGCCCCCGATCCTCGAAGTGACCCATCATGAGAATAAAGACAATAAAGCTTATGGACAAATCCCTTGCCCTCAGAGGCCCCGCGCGCGCCTTTCGCCGGGAGGAAGATAATCGTCCTCTGGCTTGGGCGTCTCGACCCGCAGGTCGGGTCTCTCATCGATCGATTCTTGCTCTAGGACCTCGGGTGCCTCCTCGGCCCCCTCCCCATCCTTCACGACGACCTCCTTCTTGCCGAGCCCCTTGGCCCTTTCCCTGAGATTCGCGGACCGTTCGGCCTTGCGCCTTTGGAGGTCCTCAACGACACGGTCCCATTCCTTATCGTCGAGCGGGCCGTTCTTCTTGGCCCTGGGCCTAACAACAGGTATCACCGTGGCCGGGGCCGGTCCAGGTTCCGCTGGCCCCGTCACATCCTCCATGTCGAACACGGGGACCTCCACGACGCTGTCGTCCGGCATGGCCGGCCCTTTTTCGGTCCCTGGCACGACCTGCTGTTCCTCCTCGGCCCCTTTGGTCCCCTTTCCCTTGCCGACCTTGAGCTTTTCAGGTCCCACCGGGTGCCAGGAGAACTCGTGCTTGAACTTCCAGGCCACCAGGAACACGGCGATGGCTATGAGCACGATGGCCACGAGCGTGAAGCAGGTGCCCGTGCCCGAGGTCGTGGACTCTCCCTTGATCGTATAGGTCACGTTCTGCGAGTCCTCGAGGCCGTGGCCGTCATCGACGGACACATTGAACTTGAACACGCCCCGCTTGGTCGATGTGAAGGATATCTGGCCGGTGTCCGGGTCTATCTGGAAGAAGGTCGAGTTGCTGTGGAATGTCAGTTTGTCGCCATCGACGTCTTGGGCCTTGCATCGATGGCCGAACTTCCCGCCGACCTTGAGGACCTGGTCCGGTATGAAATCGAGTATCGGTGCATGGTTTATCGGCAATACGACGATGTGCACCTTTACCCGGGCGCTCCTCAGGCCGAAGTTATCGATGGCCACGACGCTCACATTGGATTGCCCGTGCCATACATCATTGTATGTCGTGACGCCTATCCTGGAGCCGTTCAGGTCGGCCCCGACATGGGTAGGGTCGTCCATGGCCACGATGCTGAACCCGAGGTTACCGGCGTCCCAATCGTCCGAGAAGTAGCCCTGCAGGTCCAGCGCGTCCGGAAGGGAGGTGCCCGCCTTCAGATAGATGGTGGGCGGGTCCATGGTCTGGAAGGGCGCGCGGTTGATGAGGTAGTCGATCTTGAGGTTGTCGAACACTATCTTGCCCTGGGAGCCCGAAAATGCCTCGAACCGGAAGTCGGCGGTCTGGTTGAGGCCCTGCCTGGAATCCGGGGGCCGTTTGCTGACGAGCAGTTTGTCCAGCTGGTCCTTGAAATCGAAATGCTTCTTGTAGTTATACTCGATCATGAGGTTGTGGGCGATTATCTTCGCCGGGTACCGCGATCTTATCTTGACGACGATCTCGGTTATCTGGTTGCCGTAACTGTCCGTGATGCTCCCGCGCGTCATGGCGGTCTCGATGGCACTCTTGTTCAAAGGGATGACCATCTGCGACGACTGGAGGTTGCCGCTCCAGTCCGTGGTGCCCTTGCTCCCCACGTCCACATCGAGACTGACGTCCTGGAAGTCTATGTTCCTGAGTATGATGTCCCAGTCCTTGGACGAGGTGGACGCGTCGTTGGGGAACGACCACGATGCGAAGAGCCGGCCGTCGTAGACGGCCAGGTACGGGTCCGATGCCTTGCTCGTCTGCTGCTCGGGCGTGAGCTCCTTGATGCTGCTCCACTCGTAGCCATCGTAGGACCGGATGTCGATGTTGCCGTAGATCTTGTAGACGATGAGCGTGCTGGTCTGGGACACGATGACGGATTCCGTGCCGTCGACCCAGATGGCGTAGAGCCTTCCCTCGTAGTTGATGAGGACCTGGCCCATGTTCTGGACCTGCAGGCCGGGCTGGGATATCTCCTGCATCGGGGTCCAGCTAGACCCGTCGAAGGACCTCACGACTATGTTTATATCTCCCGTGCCCTGGGGATTCCCATCGCCCCTGCCCCAGATGACCCAGAGCTCGTCCGACCCTTTGACGGGGTTGTACCAGACATAGGTCCCGGGTATCTCGTCCTTCACATCGTCATTGTCAGGGCTCAGGGCCTTCCGGTTGGACCAGGAGATGCCGTCGAAGGACTTGACCACGATGTCCATCTCGGGGCCAAGGAACCCGCCCGCGTCCGTGTCCGTCTCCCAGACCACATATAGCCGGTTGTTGAAGGCGCAGGTGCTGAAGGACCAGTCCATCGCCCCGTCGTCGTTCTTGGTGAGCTCAGCGATGGGCCCCAGGTTGGCCCCGTCCCACCAGCGGTACACGAGGTCCATGTCGTTCGAATCGGTGATATCGGCGATGTTCGGGTCCAGGGTCTTCCAAACGATGTAGAGCTTGTCCTGGAAGACCACGGGCGAGGGCCAGTCGTTCATCCCGGCCCTGACGACGGGGCTTATCTTTTGTATGGAGGACCAATTGTTGCCGTCGCTGGTCCATCTCATCAGGATGTCGTCGTTCGAGAAGAAGTCCTTGGATTCGGCCGCGGACCACATGCAGTAGAGCTTGCCCTGGAAGGTCACGAGCTGGGGGCTGTCGTCCCAGTAGATGTCCTTGGGCCAGGACAGGTCCACGGCCTTGCTCCAGTTCTTGCCGTCGAAATGCCTGTAGACGATGTCCGCGTTGCTGTTGTTCGTGACCGTCGAGTCCTCGGAGACCCAGGCCTCGAAGAGCAGGCCCCTGAAGACCAGAAGGACCGGCGAGTTCTCGGCCGGGGACTTGGTGTTGGGGTCCGAGACCACGCGCTGGGGGCCCCAGTAGGGGACGGGCCAACCGCCCGTCGTGAACGACCCGCCGATGATGTCGGCGTCCTTGGGCACCTTGAACCTGATATCATAGGTGTCGTTCGGGTTGTAGAACTGGAGGGTCGTCTGTGAGGAGTTGTCGTTGAAGACATCCTGGAGGCCCCAGCGGCCGTAGCCGATGCCATTGTAGGCCCAGTCGTTGGTCCCGTCGGCGCCGATGTCGATGGCCGGGTTAATGGGATAATCGAGCCCGCCGGGCGTATAGGACTCGGGATGGGCGTCCACGGACGCGTTGAAGATGGCTGAATTCACATCCATCGTGACCCCGGTCTGGAGCTTCCCCGCCTGCTGGAAGCTCAGGACGGCGGTCGTGTCCCCACCGTCGAAGGTCGTCAGGTGGGAGTAGGTGTAGGTCCCGGCCGATGCGAGGGGCGTGATGAACGGTGGCAGGGCCATCAGGGCCACCAGGGCCAGTGCTGCGACCTTGACCAGTTGCTTCATCGCGGGTTCCTCTTCTATCTATGAAACGGGATTATGCGGGATGTGGTGCAACCTAATCTAGTCTATACCCTGTATATATTACTTGTCGAAAGAGTTGTTAATTGCCTAACCAAAGGTATTGTATAAGACATGATGGCGGGAGGCCCAACGGACCTCCAACCGGCCTCGGGGAGAGGGCCAGGCTAGACCTTGTCCTTCCAGTAGTTGATGAAGGTCGCCAGCGACCTGTCGTAGGTTTTCTCAATCTCTGGCGGGAACAGGCACGCAGGCAGCTCCTTGTTGGACCAATGGGACCTGATGCATTCGCAGCACTTCCCCATCTTGCTGCAGCCCTCGTAGGTGCACTTGCAACTGGACCTGTTCTTGGCGATGTTGCATTCCATGATCGGGACCTCCTGATACCGTCCATAGAATACCAACAGCAGATAAAAAGTCTTGTCTCTCAAAAAAGATATATGCCCCGAACATCCATTCACGCCAACGATATCCATGACGCCGCTAGGCCAACTCATCATGAAATGGGACGCTGTCAAGACGACCGAGCTCGCCGGGGGCATCCAGAGACAGGTCCTCACGACGAGGAACATCATGCTCGTGAGGCACATCTACCCGCCGGGGACCGCCATCCCGCATCACACGCACCCCCAGGAGCAGATAACCCTCGTCGAGGAGGGGACCCTTTACTACGAGGTCGAGGGAAGCGGCCACGACCTCGAACCTGGCGACCTCATCTCGATACCGAGCAACGCGAAGCACGGGGGCCAGAACCGGGGTGAGGCGACCGTCGTGACCTTGAACATATTCCATCCGGTCCTAGACTACCTGTTGCCCGAGGCCAAGACCGTGAACCTGACGGCTGCACAGCCTCCGGGCGCGTCCGCCGTCCCAGTGGAACCTGGTAGGCACAAGAAGAGAAAGTGAGCCTGACCGACGGGAGCCCTTCATCTATTTCTGCTGCTGTGAGGCCGCCGCAACGACGGCCTCCATGGCCGCCGCTATGGCTGCTATCTTCGCAGCCTGCGAGGGCCCTTTCCGGACCTTCATATATTCCTGCACCTGCGGCAGTATCTTCTCCTTCTCGATGAAGGCCGTGGTGTAGTTGCCCGCGATGAAGTTCGGGTTCGAAAGGACGACCTCGTGGAACGGGATGTTCGTCTTCACGCCCGAGATCTGGAACTCCCACAGGGCCCGCTCCATCCTCTGGATGCATTCGCTGCGGTCCCTGCCCCAGGCGATGAGCTTCGCCATGAGGCTGTCGTAGTAGGGTGGTATTGTGAACCCCGGATACACGCCGCTGTCGACCCTGATGCCAGGGCCGCCGGGCTCCGCGTACTTCACGATCTTCCCGGGCGCAGGCATGAAGTTGTTCATGGCATCCTCTGCGTTTATCCTGCATTCCATGGCCCAGCCGCGGCCCTTCACGTCCTCCTGGCCGAACTGCAGGTCCTTGCCCGACGCGATCCTCAGCTGCTCCCGTGCCAGGTCTATGCCCGTTATCATCTCGGTGATGGGGTGCTCGACCTGGAGCCTCGTGTTGACCTCGAGGAAATAGAAGTTACCCTTCGAGAACATGAACTCGACCGTGCCCGCGTTCGTGTACTTGACGGCCTTGGCCGCCGTTGTGGCCGCCGCCCCCATCTTCTCGCGGAGCTCCTCGGTCATGGCGCACGACGGTGTCTCCTCGATGCACTTCTGGTGCCTCCGCTGGACCGAGCATTCCCTCTCGTTGACATGGACCGTGTGGCCCTTCTTGTCGGCTATGACCTGGAACTCGATGTGCTTGGGCTCCTCGAGGTATTTCTCCAGCAGGACCTTCGGGTTGCCGAATGTCGACAGGGCCACACGCTGTGTGGTCTCGATGGCCGCCGGCAGGTCCTCCTTCTTCCAGACGACCTTCATGCCTATGCCGCCGCCCCCCGCCGAGGCCTTGAGAATCACCGGGAAGCCGATCTGCTCCGCGATGTCCTGGGCCTCCTTGACGTCCGAGATGCCCTCGGGGGTCCCGGGGACAACAGGCACGTTCCTGGCCTTCATGGTCTTCTTGGACTCGACCTTGTCGCCCAGGTCGTGGATGGCCTGGGCCGTCGGCCCTATGAACTCGATGCCGTTCTTGTGGCACAGCGCCGAGAACTTCTCGTTCTCCGCGAGGAAGCCGTAGCCCGGGTGGACGCCGTCGGCATGTATCTTCAGGGCGATGTCCACGATCTTGTCCATGCACAGGTAGCTCTCGCGCGCCGGGGGCGGGCCCAGCAGGTGCGCTTCGTCGGCGTACCTCACGAACAGAGCTGGCTTATCGGCCTCGGAATAGACCGCCGCCGTGGCTATGCCCATCTCCTTGCATGCCCTCATTATCCTGATGGCGATCTCGCCGCGGTTCGCCACCAGGACCTTGTTGAGAAGTCCCTCTTCCTTGGCCATCGACATCCCCTCCGGTCACTCGGCCTCCGCCTACTCGACCTTCATTATGACGTCGTTCACCTGGACGGGTACGCCGGACTTGACGTAGATCTCCTTGACAGTCCCGGCGTGCGGGGCCTTGAGCTCCTGCTCCATCTTCATGGCCTCGATGACGCACACCACGTCGCCGACCTTGACGGTCTCGCCCTCCTTGACCTTCACTTTTATGATGGTCCCCTGGAGGCCCGTGCATACCGCCCCGGGCGTGTTGTCCTTGGTCCGCTTGCCGCCCGCCGCGGGCCCTGCGCCGACGGCGCCGGCCCCGGCGACGACGAAGCCGCCCGTGGGCGTGACCTTGACCTGGAAGGGCTCCCCGTCGACCTCGACATCGAACTCCGTCGGGATGGGTGCCGGGCCGCCGACCTTCCTGGCCTCCGGCGGCTCCAGCTCGAGCCAGAGCTTGTTGGGGTCCTTGATCTCAGGGAAGAAGGACTTCACGAATGCCCTCGTCGACGGGTGGTTCCATGGCAGCGGCAGGTCCTTCGAGAGGAACTCCGCCGTGGCCTCGCCCTTCAGGAACTTCAGGCCGACCGCCGGGTAGATGGCATAGGTCAGGACGTCCTCGTCGCGCTTGTAGAGGCCCATGCCCTTGAGCTCGCTCTTGTACTTCTCGAACTCGGGCTTCAGGATGTCCGCGGGCCTGCACTCGATGACCTTGTCCTTCCAGTCCTTGCCGAGGACGAGCTCGTAGACCTCCTTCTTGATGGGGGCCGGCGGCTTGCCGTACATCCCCTTGACGTACTCGACGGTCTCCTTCGGGATGTTCTTGTACCTGCCGAACAGGACGTTGAACACCGCCTGGACGCCGACGATCTGGCTCGTGGGCGTGACCAGGGGCGGGTGGCCGAGCTCCTCCTTGACCCTCGGGACCTCGGCGAGCACCGCGTCGTACTTGTCCATGGCCTGCTGCTGCTCGAGCTGTGAGACCAGGTTGGACAGCATGCCGCCGGGTATCTGATGGACCGTGACCGACGGGTCGGTCCTTATGGCCTCGATCCTCTGTAGGTGCCTGTACTTCTTCCAGATCTCCCTGAAGTAGTCCCGTATATGCATGAGGAGCTTGAGGTCGTAGCCCGTATCGTACTTCGTCCCCTTGAGCGCAGCGACGATGGACTCGGCGGGCATCTGGCCCGTGCCGCCGCTAACAGGCGACATACCGACATCGATGATGTCCACGCCGGCCTGACAGGCCCTCGTGGCCGCCATCATTCCCATACCTGAGCTCATATGGGTGTGAAGATCGAAGGGCAGCTTTCCGCCAGCGTCCTTGTAGCCCTTGATGATGTTGTAGGCGTCCTCGGGGAATATCATCCCCGCCATGTCCTTTATGCAGACGCTGTCGGCCCCCATCTTCTCCAGCTTCATGAAATCGTTCACGAACTTCTCGACCGTGTGGACAGGGGATATAGTGTAGCACAGGCAGGCCTGGACGTGTCCGCCGGCGTCCTTGGCCGCCTTCATGGGGACCTCCATGTTCCTGAGGTCGTTGACCGCGTCGAATATCCTGAAGTTGTCGCAGCCGTTCTTCTTTGCCAACTGGATGAACTTGATGACGATGTCGTCCGGGAAGTTGTGGTAGGCCACGATGTTCATGGCCCGCTCCAGCATCTGCATCGGGGTGTTGGGCATGGCCTTCTTCAGGGTCTTCAGCCGGTCCCACGGGTCCTCGTTCAGGTACCTTATGGGCACATCGAACGTCGCGCCCCCCCATACCTCCATGGAGAACCAGCCTACCTGGTCCATCTTCTCGGCAATGGGGAGCATGTCCTCGGTCCTCATCCTGGTCGCTAAGATCGACTGGTGGGCGTCACGGAAGCTTTGGTCATGCAACTGTACCATACAGATTCCTTCTTTTAGATGGAACTAAGCGCAATTAATCCTCAGAGCCCGACAGTGTCATGCTGACGGGCAATCCGGATAATACAGACGCTATATTTAACAATATAGCCAGAACGCGGTGGAATTTTTAGCGTTCGTGGGCCAGATGGTCACAGGCCCGTCCTAACCTTGAAGATGACAATATCACTTTCAATTTGTACATGAATGTAATAACTTAACAAATATGGTTTTATATAAGAACCGGCCGATACCTTAAATGGGGCAGTGCCATCCCGGGCCCATCTCGAGGGGGTATTTAAAGCCTTGAACGTCCAGAGGCCGCACAAGGTCGCTAAAAAACGCAAGACCCGCGCAGCTCGCCTCAAGGCTAAAAGGGCCCGACGCATCAAGTATGTGGCTGCTGCAGTTCTGATGCTCTTCGTTATCGGGGACCTCCTTCCACTGGCCTGGGCCGATGTCGCCCCCGAGCGGCCCAGCAGCAACTTCGGCGTCGAGAAGGAGATCCAAGCCGTGCAGGACAAGCGGAACTCCGACCAATGGGCCGGGATACTCAGGTCCGAGGCCGAGGGCAAGCTCAACTCCATCGGGACCACGCATGCGGACAGGCAGCCCGTGTCCATCGGCGAGTCGGTCATCCACATGAGCCCGAACCCGCCCGTTGACCCCGAGATCTACAGCACCATCGAGCAGACAACGCTCCCCAACCGCACGACGATCATCGAGTTCCTCATCGGCCAGCCCATGAGCTACGAGGTCTACACGAAGAGCAACGGCCACGAGAAATGGACAGCGGGCCTCCTCAGGCCCTCGCTGACATTCAACCTCAACGGGACCCTCGTCAACTGGGACAAATGGGCCTACGTGGACGTCGACGACAACATCCTGACCGGGGAGTCCAACGGCTACGACGTCCGGGTCCGCATCGACATACAGATGGACTCCATCACGCCCGTACTGCCACATCTCTTCCCACTCCCCATCAAGCCCCTTCAGATAAAGATCAAGGGCGGGGTCAAGCTCGAGGTCGAGAAGCTCTCTGGGCCCAATGCCACCACCGTGCTGCCGCTGGAGGTCTTCATCGTAAAATCCTATTCCTTCCAGGGCACCAACTACCTATGGACCGTCGGCATGGACTGGAAGGACATGCCGAACCGCTTCAAGACCTATCTCACCGTCAACGAGCTCACGCTCCAGAGGCCGGTCTTCGACCCGAACATCGACTGGACCAACATCTTCAATTCTTCCCTGTTCGACACCTCTACTGTCGTCAACATCTCAGGCCCCTACGATATCGACATTACCATGGACACGAGGCCCGCGGGCATGGGCATGACCGTGGGATACGCCAAGGTCCAGTTCTCGAACCTGACCGAAAGGACCTGGGCGAACATCGAGTACACACCGGCCGCGGGATTGAGCAGGATCCCGGACCACATCCACGTGCACCTCGAATCCCCGAACTTCAACCAGTCCTTCAACGAGCTCGAATGGACGTCCTCGGCGCCGGTCGCCCTTGCGGCCGTCTTCAAGCAGGCCTCCACAACGACCACCTATGTCAACCTGCTCTTCAACGACATGCCCACGGACCTCAAGATCGCCCTCAATGCCATCACGGGCATCCATGGGGAGAAGGCCACCAACGTGGCCTATGAGGCCAGCGACAACGTCAAGCTCCTGGACTTCACAGAGTACGAGTTCTACGACCCCTCCATGGAGAAGTTCACGCATTCGCACCTGATAATCAAGGACCTACCCAAGGTCATGGACGTCAACGGGACCTTCGACATAGGCGGGCCGGCAGTCATGCCCCCGGACAACCTTGCGATAGGGTTCGCCGCCCGCTTCATGGACAATGTCATGCTGAAGATATCCAGCAAGTTCTACACCGTGGCCAAGACCATAAGGACCATCCCGAACAACATCATCCACATGCCCGAGAGGAAGGGCTATACCGAGATCAACATCAAGGGCGGCGAGACCCTCGGGTCCCTTGAGTTCTACGTTTCCAGCAAGTCACGCATCGAGGCCGACGGGAACTACATCGCATTCAGGAACGATTCCCTCGAGCTTGGCCCGCAGGACCCCAGCGGGCCCGAGCTCGTCACCAGCTCCTTGAGCGGACGCATCACGGACATAGAACATGTGTTCATGGACTTCTCGAACGGGACCGTCCTGAACCTGGACCTCAAGGACCCCAGGCCCCTGAACATCCTTTTCATCGACGATGGCAACGATGCCAAGGCGGTCCTGGCCCTCAATGACCTCCCCAGGCACTTCTATCTCAAGTTCCACCCGGACGCCATCCGCATCCAGACGGACAGGTCCATTGCCCTCCTGACCTATACGAGCCTTGTCGGTTCGCGGTACTTCAGGTTGGTCCTCGAGGCCATGCCCACGGACCTCACCATCAACCAGAAGGGAGGCCGCATGGTGCTGAGATGCGGCGAAGGGCAGTCCCTGGGGGCCTTCTCGATGGTCGTGACGGACCGGGAAAGGCTCACCATCCCGAGCATGGAGTACAACCACATCTTCCTCGACAGGAGCAACACCTCCTACATCACGAGCATAAGGATCAGGGACATCAAGAGCCTGGACATGCAGACCGCGGCCGGGGGCCTCGTGAACGTGGACTTCGCCAAGGAACGGGACCTATACATCGACCTGACGGACTCCATCCTGGACGTCCAGAGCCGCATCCTGTTCTCCCCGTTCCCGTCGAACTTCTCCATAGAGCTTCCTCAGGGCTTCACCACCAGCGGCATCCGGCTGCCGAACGTGCTGAACGTCTCCAGTCTGTTCGCCTTCAGCCCGATGATCCTGCAGATGGACCAGCTCTCCGGCGACATCGTCAAGATGACCACGGAGCTCACCGACAACATCGCCACCACGCTCGGCAGCGTCGGGACCAACACGACCATCAAGCTGAGGTCCAAGGTCCCGACGACGCTCATCGCTGACCTGAGGAAAGGCCCGGCGGGCGAGATCCGCTGGGTCCACGGCGTGAACATCGCCATCGACAATGCGAGGCACGCCATCCGGGGCAGGATCTACTTGAGGATGCCGCTCCAGGCCACCATCAATATGCGGTCCGAGGGCGACATCATGGACATCAACGTCGACTTCAAGGACTATACCCCGATCTATCCCTTCCTGGACATCCGCGTCACAGGCATGTCCGACAAGGACGTGGCCCTGTTCCTCGACGGGTTCCCGCAGGGCAGGTCCAATTTCAAGGTCAATGCCCATGCCGACATCAACGTGACCCCTGGCCGCGATGTGACCGTGGCAAAGGTCAACCTCACGGCCACACAGGACCTCGGTCCAATGTACATGAACCTCAGGAAGCTCGGGGAGTTCCAGAGCCTGACGACGCTCTACACCTCCACCGTGCCCAAGGGACTTGACCTGGACGTCAACATAATCCACAGCATCTCCATCAACTGGCAGGCCACCGGGACGACAAAGAACATCTATGTCCTCGTGCAGAAGAAGGTCAGGGACAAGTGGTATGACGTCACGGCCACCTTGAACAAGGTCCCGACGGCGATTCGGGTCGAGGCCGGCTCCGCCCGGGACCACCCGATGGACATGGACGGCTCCCTGCTGCAGGGCCTTCCTGACATATCGGTCATCGGGCTGACGACCTCGCTGTCCATGTACCTCTACGCCGAGGGACCGGCCCTGGGCCAGCCCCAGACCTACGAGATAAGCATGGGCAGCATCACCACCCCGACCACCGCGGTCTACGACGAATCCGACCAGGCCTACAAGGTCCGTTCGCTAGGCCTCGGATACATCTACATGCGCATCATCGACATGCCCTACACTGAGAAGTTCCAGCTTTCCGAGGCCGAGATCTATGCCGACGAGATATATTCGGTGGACATAAAGGTCGACCAGGCCTTCGGGACCTATCCCATCATCGAGGTCTCCAACCTCGATGTGAGCACCTTCCAGATCAGGGCCCATGCGAAGATGGACCTGCTAGGCCAGGAGAGGAACGCCAATATCGTCTTCGTGGACCTCTCTTTCGACGGAGGTATTCCGAGGTGCGCGGCGTTCACCAAGAACGGCCTGTCGATCACCAGGGGCGACCATCACAAGATCGTCGCGGCGCCCATCGCGACCCTGCTCGCGACCCTCCTCGGAGGTGGATGAGCTTGTTCCGGCCACGCCTCGATATCAGGTCCGAACAGGACAAGAAGGCCTCGAGCACGGAACACGTCGAGGAGGCCAGCTGCGACGACGTCGAGCCCGCAGGCCCGGCAGGCCAGACGGACATCCCTGCCCTCGAGCAGGAGCTCGAGAAGGCCGAGCGGCGCCTCAACCGGGCCAGGTCCAGGCTCGAGCAGATCGAGGGCGAGCTGCTGCTAACGGAGGACCAGGACGACGTCGAGGACCTCCGCGAGGAAGAGACCGACGCCAAGGCCCGGATGGAAAAGGCCAATGTTCATTACGAGAAGGTCAAGCGCAGGCTGGACCTCGCCAAGGCAAAGGTCACGGAGGAGGCCAAGGTCGAGGCCGAGCTAAGCGCGGCGTCCGAGGCCGAGGAGAAGGCAAGGCGGGACGAGGTCCTCAAGAGGGCGAAGGAGAAGGCCAAGGCGCGGAAGGGGCCGGTCGAGCCCAGTGAGGGCGCGTCCCAGCCCAAGGAAGAGAAGGCCGATGAGGAATGCGTCCCCGTCGAGGTAATGGAGGAGAGCGAGCTGGGCCCCATGCCGAGGCCCAGGAAGAAGTTCAAGTGGACCCCGAAGAAGGCCATTGCCGTCGGGGCGGTCCTGTTCCTTGTCTTGCCGGTCGTCCTCTACACCGTCGTGGTCCCGCGTGTCGACGTCACCGTCAAGAGCTGGTACTATGAGGGCTTCCAGAACTCCATAGTGGTGGATACCAAGGTGATCAACGACGGCTCCGTGGAGGTCAGGAACCTGGACATCAACGTCTCGGTCCTAAAGGTGGTCAATGGCCTCGAGGTCTATATCACGCAGCTTACGGGCCAGACCATGAGCATAGGCAGCTATTCCGAGAAGAAGTTCTCGAGCATAGAGCTCCATGACGACCAGAACGACAGGTACGTCCTCCTTGTCAGGGTCTCCTTCGACGCCGGCGCGAGGAGCGTCCACGAATCCTATACGCACCACATCGACGGGCCCTACATGAACATATACTTCGAGGACCACATCGCCGAACTAGCTATCTAGGGCCGCCCGCTCTCCACATCTTCAGTGTCTCGAGCAGGAGCTCCAGCGCCGTATTGGCGACCTTCTTCCTGGCCTCGTTCCGTCGGACCCCTGCCCTGCAGGCGAAATGCCTGGTCCTGACCTTCCCGTTGAACGCGACGGCCACCCAGGCGCCAGGCGACCTGTGGCCCCTGTCCGGATGCGCGATGCCCGTGATCCCGACCGCCACATCGGCCTTGTACGTCCTCATCGCACCCTTGGCGAGCGCCACGGCGACCTCCTCGCTGTAGGCCCCGAACCTCTCGAGGGTACCCCGCTTGACACCGAGCATCCGCTTGAGCTCCGGTGAATAACAGACCACGCCGCCAAGGAAATAGTCCGAGGCCCCCCGGACCGATGTTATCAGGTCCGACAGGGCTCCGCCTGTCATGCTCTCGGCCACGGCGAGCCACAGGCCTCTTTCGACGAACCTGTCCCTCAGCTTGGATACCCTGGACCTCATGGGACCCACTACTCGCTCTCGCCCGAGGGACCTTTCTCCTTGAGGACCCTGAGCCTTTCCTCGGCATTGATCTCCTCGAGGTACTTGGCCACCGCCGGGGGCACGAGCTCCCTCCAGCCCTTGCCCGCGGCGAGGGCCTCGCGGACCTTCTTGCCCTCGTACCTCTCCCGTTCGAAGTACCATTCCTTCATGACGCGCTCGCCGGCGAACTCGAAGATGCGCCGGTCGATCTCCGAATTGGTGAATATGGACTCGTAGGCAGGGATCGAGGCCTGGACATGCTCGGCCCAGCGCTGGTGGTTATGTATGTCCTTGACGGGGACTATGTCCAGGAACGGCATGCCGGCCTCGTCGAGCGCGGCCTTTATCATGAGCTCCCTTTCCGCGTAAGCGAAGGGGTTCCTGAAGGTCCCGGCGTACTGCGCGCTCCCGACGGCGATGAGGACATCGCCCATCCTGGAAAGGTACCTCATGGCCTCGAGATGGCCGCTGTGGAACGGCTGGAACCGGCCGATGAAAAGGATGCGCACTCGAAGTCCTCCGGCCACACCCTCAATGGCCGGCCTCTAGATGTTTTTAATTGGATTAAAGGTTTTTGCAAATTTTCCGGCAGGCTCCAGGCAGGAATGTTCTTATCGGCCCGATAAATGTTCAAATCCCACATTGAATGGGAAGGACCTGAAGATACGCGGTCATCAGAAATCTCAGTCCACGTCCCCTTCGTCGACCTCGTCCATGAACTCCTTTATATGCGGGCACTGCAGGGTAAGGTACAGCTTGCAATGCTTGCAGCACTTGTCGTCAAGCTCAGGGGACAGCTTGGCATTGAACTGGTAGCATTCCCGGTTGCATAACTTCGCGTCATCCTCGTCCTCGGACCCCTCGTCCTCCTCCTCCTCGCCTTCCTCCTCCTCGGCATCCCCCTCGTCCTCGACGGCCTCCTCATCGACTTCCTCCTCCGCGGTCTCCTCCTCCACCGTTTCCACCTTCTCGGAGGCCTCGGCGTCCTTCTTCTTCCTGCCGAACTCCGGGAGGATCACCCTCCGCTCATCGAAGTCCTTCACGGACATGAACATCTCCTTGTTCTCGAGGAGCTCCTCATCGTCCAGGTCCATCTTTTCGGCAAGTCCTTTCTTCTTCGCCAGTCTTCCACCAACCGTTGGAGAGCTCTCGAAACAACACTACACGTGCGGCGTGGCCTTGCCCTTGGCATCCTTGGCCACCTTATCGGTCTTGGGGTTCGGCTCGGCCAGGAAGCTGAACTTCTTGATGAGCTCCTCCTGCCCGGGCCCGACAAGGGCGTTCCGCAGGACATCGGTCAGCGTCATCACCGGGATGACCTCGATCTTGTTCTTGTACTTCTCCTCGATGAGGACGTCCCTTAAGTTCGCGGCCGGGATGAGTATCCTCTTCATGCCCGCCTCGGCCGCTGCCTCGATCTTGGCCGTGACGCCGCCGACCGGCAGGACCTGGCCTCTCACGGACAGGGACCCGGTCATGGCCACGGACTGGTCCACTGCCACGTTCTCAAGGGCGCTGATGGCCGCCGTTGCGACCGATATGGACGCGCTGTCCCCCTCGACGCCCTCGTAGGTCCCTATGAACTGGATATGGTAGTCGAACTTGGAGATGTCGTCGCCGGTGTAGTTCTTTATGAGGGCGCTGACGTTCTGCACCGCCTCCTTGGCGATTTCCCCCAGCTTGCCCGTGGCGATTATGTGCCCCTCGGAGGAGCTCGTGGACTGCGTGACCGCTGCCACGATGGGCAATATGACGCCGCTGTACTCGGAGATGCCGCTCTCGGCACCTATGACCGCCAGGCCGTTCACTCGCCCGACCTCGGCGCCCGTGCTGAGGTAGGACTTGTAGGCCTTCCTCTTCTCGATCTCGACATCGGCTATCTGCTGCTCGAGGGACCGGGCGATCTTCTTGGCCCTTATGACATGGTCGAGCGTGACTATGGGCGCCTTGTCCTCGTGGGCAATGTCGCCGGCCACGCGCACCAGCCCGCCGAGCTCCCTCAAGCGGAGCGTCAGGTGGCCCCGGGTCCCGGACCTGCGCTGGGCCTCCTTGATTATCAGTGACACGGCGCCCCTGTCGAAGTTGGGTATCTTCTTGTCCTTGTGGACCTCTTGGGCGATGAAACGGATGAGCTTCTCGCGGTTATCGTGGCTGTCGGGCATGGTGGACTTCATGAATATCTCGTAGCCGTAGCCGCGTATCCTGGACCTCAGGGCCGGGTGCATGCCCTGGACGGCATCAAGGTTCCCGGCGGCCACGAGCACGAAGTCACAGGGCACAGGCTCGGTCTTGACCATGGCGCCCGAGGACCTCTCGGACTGGCCAACGATGCTGAACTCCTTCTCCTGCATGGCCGTCAGGAGGCTCTGCTGGGATTCCATCTTGAGTATGTTTATCTCGTCGCAGAACAGGACCCCACGGTGGGCCCTGTGGATCGCGCCGGCTTCGACGCGTTCATGGGCCGGCGTCTCAAGGCCTCCGGACTGGAATGGGTCGTGCTTGACGTCCCCTAGCAGGGCCCCTGCATGGGCACCGGTGGCATCAATGAACGGGGGCTTGTCGTCCGGCGTATGGGACATCAGCAGCTTCGGTATCATGATGGTGTCCGTGGACTTGATGGAGTACCGGAAGAACATGAATATCATGAGGCCGGCGATGAGGCCGAGCAGGATTATCATCGGGTTCTTGTCCGGGCTGACGAGATAATAGGCGAAGGCCAGGCCGACGATCATGAGCGCGAAGGCAGCCACCGTGTTGTTCTTGGCGCTCTTGCGCTCCTGGGCCTCCTTCTTCTGGTGCGTGACTATGTCCTTGCCCTTGCCGGCGGGGACGACCCTGACCTTGGGCTGGTTGTTGTCGTCCGGGTTGTGGTAGATGATGACATCCTGGAGCTCCTCCTGCGGCAGGAGCTCGGACATGGCCTTGGCCAGCATGGACTTGCCGGTGCCCGGGTCGCCTATGAGCATGACATGCCGCTTCTGCTCTGCAGCCTTGCGAATGACCTCGACGGCCTCTTCCTGGCCTATGACCTGGTCGACAAGCTTCGAGGGGATGTCTATCTCCTCTGTCGTGAGGAAGGGATACTGCTTGATCCATTCGTCCACGTGAGGGAGCTCTGTCGGGCCCTGTTCGATGCGCTCGCCCGCCTCGGCCTTGGCTGGTCCCGGCTTCCGTTCCTTCAAATCTTGACGCTCCATGGTTCCCCTTTCATTATCATCCTTGGGGGTTCTCATTTATTTAATATCTTGCTTATATAAGTTATTGTTGTGCTATTTTAGAGTACAATTCCTAGCAAACCTTCTTTTTGACCTAGGATATTCCCCAACCAGGGGTTACGAGGATGATCGTCGTAGGCGGCTCCGCATCCAAGAACCTGAGCGCGGCCCTTTCCAGGGCCTTGAACGCCAAGCTTGCCAAGGTCGAGATCAAGCGCTTCCCTGACGGGGAATGCTATGTCAGGATCGACGACGACCTGAAGGGTCAGGAGGTCGTGGTGGTCCAGACGACCTACCCGGACCCGAACCTGGTGGAGCTCTTCATCCTTCTGGACGCGGTGCGTGGCATGGGCCCGGCCAGGGTCACCACCGTGGTCCCGTACTTCGGTTACGCACGGCAGGACAAGAAGTTCAAGGACGGCGAGGCCATAAGCGCCAGGGCCTTCGTCAAGCTCATCAACGCCTGCACCGACGAGTTCGTTTCCGTGGACATCCACGCGCCCAAGATACTGACCAACTTCACGATACCCTATGCCAATGTCTCCGTCATGAAGGCCTTCGGTGAGTTCTTCAAGGACAAGGGCGTGAACCTGGTCCTGGCCCCGGACAAGGGCGCCCTGGACAGGGCCAACGTGGTGGCCAAGGTCCTGGGCTGCCCCTGGGACCACCTCGAGAAGACGCGCATCGACGGCTCCACGGTCAAGATGGCCCCCAAGGCCATCGACGCGAAGGGCAAGGTCGTGGCCATCGTGGACGACATCATAGCCACGGGCGGGACCATCATCAAGGCCACCGAGGCCCTGAAGGCCCAGGGGGCCCTCAAGGTATTCGCGGCCTGCGCCCACGGATTGTACACCAGCAATGCCTTGGACCGCCTGACGCCCGTATGCGACGCGATCTATTCCGCCGACACGCTCGAGAACCCGACCAGCAAGGTCTCGGCCGCCGGGGCGATCGCGGAGCACCTGCTCAAGAAGAGGTAGTCACGTGATATGATCCAGCATTTCAGCATAGCGCAAGCTCTGGATGTTCGAGAATGAAAAGAAAGGGAAAAAGGATCTGGGCCTTCGACCGATATCTACCCGACTATCCCCGGGCCGGTCTCGCTGAGCGGCGTAATGACGGTGAGCACCCTGACGCATGTCAACATCAAGGCTCGGTTATCCCCGGGCCGGTCTGGCTGAGCGGCGTGATGAAGCCGAGGACCACGGTGACCATCGTGAAGATCATTATACCCCCGAATATCAGGAACCCAACTCTGACGTTCACTGGTATATCCGGGCTCATAGCCGCTGCGCCTAGCATGAAGAGGAGCATCAGCATCGCGCCGACCGCCATCACTGTCATGCCCCACTTGTACTGGGTCTCAGAGGCCACGGACCTGTCATTGACATCCTCTTGACTGGTCTTCTCGGTGTTCTTGGCCTGGATGCCGATCACGGCCCCCAGGAAGAGCAGTAGGACCCCGATAAGGGTCATTATCGCGACCATCTTCCCGCTGAACATGCTGTCCAGTATCGGTTTGTGCACATAGACCGTCTGGGTATGGACCATTTGGGTCTGTTGGACCGGTGCCATCTGTGCCGGCTGTGCTGGAGCCATCATTTCGATTGGCTGTGCTGCTAAAGGCTGGGCTGTCATTTTTTAACCACCGAGTGCGATACACAGATAGGAATATTTAAATATGACTAAAAAACGGAGATGCCCTTCGACTTTTGTTCAAGAACCGCCTAGCCCATCATCTTTTTTATCTTGTCAAGGACGTCCCTTTCCTTCCCCTCCTCGCCCTCCCGCAGCTCCTTCTCGGTGGTCTCCGCCGACCGGTCCTCCGGGACAGGCCTGTCCTTGGGCCTCTCCCCGGTCCCTAGGACGGGCCCCTTGACGGCGACCTCATCCAGTTCCTTGGTCGGGGCCTCGGCGGCGAAGGACTGGGTCCAGATGCCCTTCCGCTCGGTCCCCTCGACCTTCATCATGCCCAGCATCTCCTTGTAGGCCGGGCTGAGCTCCGCGGCCCTGGCATAGCATTCCTCGGCCTTCTTGGTCATCCGCATGGACTCCAGCAGGGCACCCTTCTCGAACCACGCGACCGCGTTGTCCTCCTTGATTTCGAGCGCCTTCTCATAGGCCTCGACCGCGTCCTTCTTCCTGCCCTTCATGGCCGCGAGGACCTTGGCCTTGTCCATCCAGGCCTTGTCGTTCTTGGGCTTGAGGTCCAGGACCTTTTCGAGGGCCTCCAGGGCCTCATCGTACTCGCCCATCTCCCTGAAGACCACGCCCAGCCCGTTCCAGGCCTCGCCAAAGTCCTTGTCCAGCTTGATGGCACTCTCGAAAGCGTCCCGGGCCACAGCGTACTTGTCCTGCGCCAGGCACGCATTGCCCAGGTTGTACCAAAGGACCTTGTCATCGCCCTTGAGCTCCACGGCGCGCTGGTAGCACTTCACCGATTCCTCCACCATGCCGATGCTCTCGAGCGCGACGCCCTTGTTGTTCCATGTGTGCCAGAGCTTGTCGTCGTGCTTCAGGGCCTGGTTGTAGGCCAGGATGGCCTCCCGGTAGTTCTCGAGGCCGGCCAGCTGGTCGCCCCAAGATGCCCAGGGCTTCGCGAAGTCCGGGTCCTTCTTGAGGGCCTCCATGAACGCCTGTTCGGCCTCCTCCGGGAGCCCGGCCGCCTTGCGCGCGTTGCCTAGATTATACCAATACAGCGCGTTGTCTTCCAGCTCTATGGCCTTGAGCAGCGCCTTGACGGCCTCGTCCTTTTTCCCGAGCGCTATGTACGCGCAGCCGAGGCCGTTCCAGGCCGAGGCCTTCTTCTCGTCGAGCTCCGTGGCCCGGTGGTAGGCCCCGTGGGCCTTGTCGAAGCGGCCCAGCCTGTAATAGCCAGCGGCGATGTTGCACCAGACCTGGGCGTCGTCCTTCCTCACCTTCAGGGCCTTCCGGAAGCTCTCCAGTGCCGATTTGTGGTCCCCGCTCATGTACTCGGCGACGCCCTTGTTGTTGTGCAGCGTCCCCGAGGCCTCCTTCTCCTTCGAATAGGCCTCGGCGGCCTCGGCGTGCCTTCCCAGTTTCATGAGGAGGTCGGCCTTCCTGGTCCACATGCCGTCGACGGGCTCGATCTCCAGTGCCTTGTCGAGGCATCCCAGGGCCTCCTCGAACTTCCCTTCGGATTCCAGGGCCACGCCCTTGTAGTACCACGCGAGCCCGTCCTTGGAGTTGATGGCCAGCAGCCGGTCCGCGACCTCGAGCAATCCGTGCAGCTCGCCCTTCTCATACAGGATGACCTCCTTGTTCCTCCAGGACAGGTAGCTGTTCGGGTCGAGCACGATGGCCCGGTTGAAGTGGTACAGCGCGTCATCCACTTTGCCCTGCTTGTAGCGGACCACGCCCATGCCGACCCAGGCCCGCACGGCCTCGGGCTCGATGTCCATGGCCCGCTTGAAGCTGGCCTCGGCCTCGTCGAGCCGGCCCATCTCGATGAGCAGGTTTCCGTGGCTTATCCACGCGCGGACGTCGCTCTCGTTTATCTCGAGCGCCTTGTTCAGTCCCTTGAGGGCCCTCTGGAGGTCGCCCTGGTTGTAGTAGATGAGCGCCTTCCGGTCCCAGGCCTCGTAATTGTAGGTGTTGTACCTCAGCAGCCGGTCGTAGCACTTCTGGGCCTCGTCGTACTTATCGAGCTGGGTCAGCACATCGCCCTTTCGCAGCCAGGCCTCGTCGTAGTCCTTGCGGATCTTGATCGCGGCCTCGTAGGATGCCAGCGCGGCCTCCCAGTCGCCGATGGCCGCATGGGCGTTGCCCTCGGCGCAGGCGGCCTTCTCGGTGTCCGGGGCTATGTCGCGCACGCGCTGGTAGCACGGGGCAGCCTCGTCGTACCTTTCCAATTCGTAAAGCAGGTCGCCCTTCTCGAACCAGGCGTCATCGTAGTCGGCCCTCAGCTGTATCGCCCGGTCGAGCTCGTAGAGCGCGTCGCTGAACCGGTCGAGCTTCAACAGCACGACGCCACGCAGGTATGCGAGCTCGGCGTCGTTCTTCTGGAACGGGTAGGCCGCATCCAGGTCCTTCATGGCCATGTCGATGCGCCCGATCTTCATGTTGGCCTTGCCCCTGTGCAGGAAAGCCTCCTCAAAGCCCTTGGGCGTCCGGAGGACCTCGGTGTAGCACTTGGCCGCCTCGTCGAACCTTCCCTGGATGAACAGCGCATGGCCCTTCATGTTGTAGGTGTCCGGGAAAGGCACGAGCTTGATGGCCTCGTCGAAGCATTTCAGCGCATCGTCGAGCCTTCCCTCGACGTAAAACAGCACGCCCTTGTCGTGCCAGCCCAGCGCGAGGTACGGGTTTATCTTCAGCGCCTGCTCGACGGCCTCCATGGCCTCGCGCTTTTGGCCCAGCAATCTAAACGCGCGCGCCATCGTGTAGTAGGACAGGAAATCGTCGGGATGCGTCCTCACCTCGAGCTTCATATCGTCGACAAGGTCCTTGATCCTCGACGGGTCGATGAGGGACTCCTTGGCCTCCCAGGCCTCCTTCACGTTGGGGTCCAACGCCAGGGCCCGTCCGTAGCACCCAGCGGCGTCGGAGAACTTGCCGGCGGCCCTCAGGGCCTGGCCCTTCTCGAACCAGACATGTTCGTCGTTGGGGTCGAGCCTCAGCAGCTCGTCGTAGCACGCTATGGCCTCCTCGAGGTCCCCTGCCTCGTGCAGGGTCCTGGCCATGTTCCCGAGGGCCTCGCGCCGGTTCGGGCCCAGCTCCAGCGCCTTGTTGAAGGCCTCCAGGGCCTCCTCGAACCTGCCGAGCTCGTGGAGGACCATGCCGAAGTTGTTCCAGGCGGCGCCGTCCTCGGGCGCGAAGCCCAGCAGGTGGTCGTAGACCTCCATGGCCTCGTCGTTGCGGCCCAGGACCTGGAGCGCGACGCCAAGGTTGTTCCAGGCCTTGGCATGCTCCGGCCTCAGGGCCACGGCCTCCTGGTAGCAGTCGAGCTCCTCGGCGTAATCGCCAAGCCCGCCGTAGGCAAGGCCCTTGTTGAACCATGCCTCGGCGCCGTCCTCAGCGTTAGGCTCGGTGAACAGGAACCGGTCGTAGGCCTCGATGGCCTCGGCCCACTTCTCGATGGCGACCAGCGAGTTCCCCTTCATGAGCCAGGCCTTGGCGTTCGTCGGGTCCGCGTTCGTGATGGCCTCGTAGATCACAAGGGCCCGGCCGTGGTCTCCCAGCTCCTGCAGCTGCTTGGCCTTGACCAGGAGCTTGTGGACGTCGTCGGGGCCCCGTATGGTGAGCTCCTCGTCGGGCGACGGTGGCAGGCTCGGGGCCTTCGGGGCCGGCCTCGGCACCTCCTTCGGGGCCTTCTCCTCCTGGACCGCCTCGGGCTCATCGACCATCGGCGGCGGCCTCGCGCCCTTGGCGAACTCGCCGTGCTGCACGCTCGCCTCGGGTTCGACCCCGGATGGGACCTCTACTGGTTTTTCCAGCTCGCCCTCGATGGCGGTCACGAGCCTTTCCTCGGTGGGCATCGTGCCGTCGCCCCCGGGAACGAGGCCATAGGCGCCGGCCAGCTTCGCCATGTCATGGGCATCTATGAAGTCCAGCTCGCCGCCCCTCCAGTCCGCGGGAACATCGGTTATCGTGATGATGACGGGCTTGCCTCGGCCCCGGATGACCTCGATGTCCTGGACCACGCGCTTCTCGTCGAGGTTGGCCCTGTCCACACAAATGATGTAGTCCTCTTTATCCATGGTGCCTTGTATGATGATGACCTGGCCCTCGGGGCGGATCTCCGAGACGTTGAACCCTATGGCCCCAAGGAGCTCCTTGACGAAGCGCCCGAAGTAGCCGGGGTCCATGGCGCGAATGACCTGGACGAGTTCCTCCTCGTTCATCCTTCTCGATCCTTTCAAATAGGAATAGATATGATTAATTATAAAGATAGTACATAGATTGGACCCGGGCGTGAAAACGCCATCGTGCGCGAGGACCTAATATGGCCGACGACATCAAATTCCGTCCGATAATGCCCGAGGACATCCCGGCCCTTGCCGCATCCTTCCAGCGGGCCTTCTCGGACTATTTCGTCCAGCTGGACATGGACGAGGCCCACCTCCGGCAGTTCATCGAGGTCAACGACATAGACCTCGGGCTGAGCATCCTCGTCGAGACATCTAGTGGTCGTGCCGTTGGCCAGACATTGTCCGGAAGGCGCGGCGAACTCGGATGGGTCGGCGGTGCCGGCCTCGACCCCGAGTTCCGTGGGAAGGGCATCGCCCGCGAGATGATGAGGCGGCAGCTCAAGGCGTTCGACGACGCGGGCGTGCAAGAGGTCCTTCTCGAGGTAATGTCCCAGAACGAGAGGGCCCAGAAGTTATACGATGGCCTCGGCTTCCAGCAGGTGCGCGAGCTTCATTATTTCAGGCACATGCACCCGGACCCTGAGGAGGCCCCGGAGCCCGAGGGCCTGCGGTTCGAGGAGGCCCCCGTCGGACAGGTGCTGGAGCTCTACACGCCGGACCATCCTTGGCAATCAATGAAGGAGAGCGTCTCGAAGCTGAAGGACGCCAAGGCGTTCATGAGCTTCAATGTCGAGGGCGGCTCCTATTCCGAGGGACTGGGCCTGGACATGCCGGACGTCCCAAAGCTCCCCGACGACATGCTAGCGCCGCAGGGGCCGGAGCTGGAGGGCTACTGCATCTATCGCGAGCTTGAGAAGGGAATAGCGGTCGTGGACCTCTATTCCGCGGGGAATGCCCGCGAACTGATAGGGCACATCTTCCGCACGATGGGCGGCAAGGCCGTCATAGCGAGCCATGTGTTCGACCCGGCCGCCATAACGGCCTACGAGGACCAAGGTTTCGAGAGGCACCTCAAGCAAAACGAGATGAACAGGTTCCGGCCGGCGTTGTGAGAAATAGTTTTCGCAAGGTCACTTTTGCGCCAAAAACAACTTTTACTGATAGGACTGCAGTTCTACGGCCTTGTCAATGGCCGTGTTTTAACCTTTTTTCGCATTTCGAAAATGTTGGAATGAACCACATTTAAAAGCAAGAACCAGCAAGCAAGAAAAATAAAAAATATGCCGGCACTGTACAACATCCGGTTCATGGTGGAAAGGCTTAGAATTAAAAACAATATACCATAAACCATCCCTTTAGTTATTGCACAGACATAAAGATAATCCCAGTGAATGGGATGATCCCGCCTCCGGAAGTCGTATTTTATATAGTTCATCATCATTTCATTACAACCTCCTGACGACATGGATCCTGCTATACGGGTTTTGGAAATATCTAATCTCGGTGGGCCTCCCGTGAGAGGTCCCATGGAAATAGTTTTTCAATCGAGGTAACCTAGGGCATCCTCGATCCTGCCAAGCTCTATCCCCGTCGACAGACCGCCCGCGATGGCCCCCTTCGTGTTCGCCACGACGGAAGCACCCACCATGGCCGAACCATAGTTCGCGGTGCCGATCTGCACATTGACCTTGAAGAGGTCCCTGAGCACCGCCAGCTCCTCCTCCGTGGCCTTGGGATGGCACATTATCCCGGTATTGACCGCGATGGCCGCGGACCCGACGGTCCGGAGCCCGCCTATGGTCCCCCGCTGGACCTCGACGCCGAGCGCGTCCGATATCTTCGCGACCATCCTCGCCGAGAAGCCCGGGTTGACAAGCGCGGCCTTGTCGTTGCACAGGATATTATTGCCGGCCGCATTGAGCCCATCGGGCGTCTTGGCTATGTTGTAGTCCTTCTTGAGGTCCCTAAAATCCACTTTGTCCGTGAGGTTCGTCGTCACCATACCTTTCGAGTTCATGGCCGATAGGGCCCCGATGAGGGACGAACCACCGAACATGAGGCCCACGGCCTTGACCTTGAGGGCGTCCTCGATCTTGCGCACGGTGGCCTTGTCCAGGGCGGCGGGCACGAGGACGATGTCCTCGTTGGCGGTACAGTAAATGCCCACGGCGGGGCTGCCCCCTATGTTGAACTGCTCCACCGTCATGGTCTAATCACTCCCGCTGGCCGTCGGAGGGGCAAGATGTTTGGAATATGTTCCGAGGCCAGGCCTTGTGGCCCCTGTCTTGGCCCTTGTCGAAACCTCTCTTCGGCCGCCTTGCAAAAAATGCCCTCGGTGTGTTGGTGCTCCGTTTTCAAGTAACTAGATAGAAAATCGTCTTAATAAAAAGTTCTGGTCGAGTCTTCACTCTTCTGGCAGGTCTATCTCGACCGTCTGGTCGTCCCATTTTATGATGCGGACCTTGATGGACTTCGGGGGCTTCCGCAGGCTCCGGTGCCAGATGGCCATGTTGAGCTCCCTGTCGATCCAGATGTCCTTGGGCGTCGTGTGGGTGTGCCTGGCGACGAAATCCTTGATGTGCTTGATGGCCGCCGGGGTCCTCTGGCATGTCGGCTTGCTGAAGATGGACCTCATGGGGACCGTCATGACCCTCTCGAACAGTACCTCCTTCTTCTCCTCTACCATGTGCAATCAACTCCTCATCGTAGGCTCACTTCTTCAGTCGGCCCTTCCTCCAGTGGTGCCTCTGCGGGTGGTGGGTGAACCCGCGGTTGGTCTTCATCATGACCCAGGCGGGAACCCTCCGGTTCGTCTTCGTGATCCTCATGAGCCTCAATTTCTTCGCGTGCGGCTTTACCCGTGCCATCTTGTCCCTCTCCTTCATGTCGTGATATTCAGTGCGAGTCCCTGCCCCGGCGGACGATCCTTATCTCCCTCTTCTTGGGCATCATCTTCGACAGCAGGTTCTTCATGGTCGCGTCGTCTATCTTCTGGCCCAGGCGGCCCGAGGTCGCCAGCATTACCAGCTCCCTCTCGATCTCGGCCACCACTTCGGGATAGGCGGTCTTCACGCGGCCGAGCCTTTCCCGGGCATCGGGGGTCATTATGCCCCTGAGGATGGTCTGCTTCTGGCCCTCGATGGCCTCCTGCTGTTCCTGGACCATGGCCATCTGTGTCTGCTGTGATTGGAGCTCCATCAGCTTCCTCTTGCGGAGGGCCGCCAGCTCCTCATCATCGTCGTTCGCCATCACAGCATCCTCGTGCGATCAGTATCGGCCCCGACGGCTCAGTACTTCATGATCTCGGGGTTCGTCTTCCCAATCTCCATCTTGATCTCGTGAGCAAGGCGGTCGAGGAACTTCCTGCCCTCGGGAGTGACCACACGGCCCTTCTTCTCGATGGTGTGAACGAGCTTGGCGCTCTCGAGCTGCTTCAGCGAGTTCCGGATGATGGCGCCCGAGCCCTGGACCGCCCGGTCCGGCTTCGAGCCCCTGTCCGCGGCCCCGCCGAACGCGGCGGCGAGCCTCTCGGTGCCAATGGGTCCGTTGATGTAGACCTTTCTTAGCACCGCGGCCACGCGAATGTGCCACCAGTCCTTCTGCACGGGCGGCCTCTCGGTGTGCCTACCGGTCTTGACAAAGTTCGCCCATGCCGGTGGCTGGATCTCCTTGACCTCCTTGAGCTTCTCGGCCACCTTCTTTATCAGCATTTCCGCGGGGACGTCGTACGGCGTTGTCATCGTTTCACCTTACGTATATAGTATAGTGGGGTTTCCCCTATACCTATAACCATATATTAATGTTTTTGGTCTTGCCTCGTCGAAAAGGTCAGGAACGATGCTGGTGATAACCAACACAGCACGGACCGCTCCAAGATACAAATAATATATTATAGAAAACGATACCTGCACACAGTCCGGGGTTGGAATAACAATGCCTTCAAAGAAAAGACCTACTAAGGACCTGCTCTTCAAGCCTATCAAGATCGGGAACGTGACCATCAAGAACCGCTTCGTCCGCAGCGCTACGCACGAATGGCTCTGCGAGCTGGACGGGACCCCGAAGCCACAGCTAGGCGGGCTGCTCGAGACGCTGGCCAAGGGCGGTGTCGGCCTTATCGTCACAGGCTACGCCTATGTGAACCCGCGGGGCCAAGCCTCCAAGGGCCAGAACGCGATGTACAAGGACGAGCTCATCGAGCCGTATGCACACATCGTCGACAGGGTCCACAGGCACGGCGCGAAGATATTCATGCAGCTCGTCCACGGCGGAAGGCAGGCCGAGGAGGCCCAGGCAAAGTACGGCGAATGCCTGGCCCCGTCGGATGTCCCCGACATCGTGAACGACATGCATCCGCGCGCCATGACCCCCAACGAGATCCAGGGTACCATCGAGGACTTCGTGTCCGCGGCCCGCAGGGCCAAGGAGGCCGGGTTCGACGGCGTCCAGCTCCATGTGGCCCACGGTTTCCTGCTGAGCAGCTTCATATCACCTTATACCAACCAGCGGACCGACGAATGGGGCGGAAATACTGAGAACCGGGCCAGGATCATCGTCGAGATACTCCGGGGCATCCGCGACAGGCTCGGCGATGATTACCCGGTCATCGCCAAGATGAACGCCACGGACGGCTTCGCGGAGGAAGGCAAGGGCCTCCAGGTCGGCGAGGCGGCGGACATAGCCAAGATACTGGCCGCCGAGGGCCTCAAGGCCGTCGAGGTCAGCGCCGGCATCTGGGAGGCGGAGCTCAAATCCTCACAGACGGGGATCCTGGACGAGGCCTCGGAGGGATTCCTGCTGGGATACGCGGCCCGCATCAAGGCGGAGGTCGACATCCCGGTCATTTCCGTCGGCGGGTTCAGGTCGAAGGTGGTCATGGAGGCGGCGCTCCAGGACGGCAAGTGCGACATGGTCTCACTGAGCAGGCCGCTCATCAGGGAGCCCGACCTGGTGGAGAAGTTCCATAGCGGCAAGGCCACCGTGGCCGAGTGCATCTCCTGCAACAAGTGCTTCGACGAGACCGGCATCAAGTGCCATTACCGGATGGAGCCCGATGTCAAGAAGGCCCTGCCCATGGCGATAAGGACCTCGCTCGCCACCGTCGAGGGCGGAAAGGAGATGAGCCTTCCGATAATGATGTCCTCGGGCCCGGGTGTCATGCCGGAATCGGCCGAATCCAGAGGCTCGAAGGCACCCAAGAAGGGGAAGCCAAAAAGGAGGAGGACCGCGATGCTGAAGAGACCGTTGAAGCGGATGGCCAAGCGTGTGAAGAAGTTGAGGCCGCTGAAGGGCAAGTACCTCAGAAGGCCCGGCAAGAAGCTCGTCCGCAAGATACGCTCCTTGAGGAAAAGAAAGAAGCGCTAGGAAAAGATTTTTAGAGGGCATATCCGATAACGGATGGCCCTGGCACGGCGGTGAGATGGGATGCCCGAGGGGTTCTGCGAGCAATGCAACGGCAAGTGCTGCACCGAGTTCACGGTCTACGTGACCCACGCGGACGTGAAGCGGCTCATCGGCCACCTGAAGAGGCCCTATGAGACATTCATCACGGGCTATGCCGACGACAACAGGTGCACGCACCCGCTGATAAAGCTCGCTGAGTACGATGTCCGGATCGGGCTCTCCTATTTGGAAAAGAAATGCTGCTTGTTAAATGTCGAGGGCGACCGGCGAAGATGCACGGTCCAGCCCGCCAAGCCCATGGTCTGCAGGACCTATCCGTTCTCCATCGACAGCGAAGGGAAACTGGTCCATGTGGAACCTTACAAGTGCCCTGGCCCCGTCTGGCCACCTGACCAGGCCGGTACGGACAAGGCCGTGGCGGAGGTCCGACAGTTGAAGAAGGAGTACCAGGAGTACGCGATACTGGTCCAGCAATGGAACAAGCTGCCGAAGGAGCAGCGGTCGAGCCTCAAGGCCTTCATCGACTATGTACTTCCACACGCTTGAACTATTATGAGCATCGATGACCAGGAATGTGTACGGTGGCGCCTTACCAGCAGGTTGGCGGACAAGAAGGGCCAGCGACGTCTTTTCGAGAAGCTCGATATCGCTAGGGACCTCTTCCCGGAGCTCGAGGGGCGCACGATCATCGTCGGCGTCTCGGCCAGGGCCGCAGGCCTGGCCTGCACCGAACGATGGTCCATCTGGTTCAAGAGCAGGAACGTCTCGTACTACGTCATCGGTCACGAGCTGACGCACCTGCTCCAGGGAGGCCGGGGAGTTCCCGATGGCGAGAGGAGCTGCGATGTCTACACTCTTGCAAGGAGCGACATGTTCTGCGACCAGGCGCCTTCCTATCTCAAGCTCCCGGCCTCAGTCGTAACCCATACCGGCTGGGTCCGTGTCGGGCGTCGGTACATGCTGCACCATCTGGCCAAGGAGGCCGTCGCCGAGAGGGAGCGCGGCCGGAAGAAATACATAAAGTGGTTCGAGGCCGAGGTCAAAAGGTTCGCGGACAAGATGGACTGACGGCCTTCGACAATATTATGACCGGGCATCCACATACAAGGGCCGCATGAAGGTCACGGTCAAGCCGCTCACGCTGAAGGACTACGACGCCATCATCGAGGTCTGGGAAAAGGCCAAGCTGTGGCACACCCCGCGCGGCCGGGACAGTCGAAAGAACCTCGCCAAGCAGATGAGGGCCGACCCCGACCTCTTCTTTGGGGCCTTCGTCGGAAAGGCGCTCGTGGGCGTGGTCTTTGGCACATGGGACGGAAGGCGTGGGATGATCAACAGGCTCGCGGTGATCCCCGGCTATAGACGCCTGGGCATCGCCGACAAGCTCGTGGCCCGGTGCGAGCGGGCCCTAAGGGCCAAGGGTGCGAAGGTCATCACGACGCTGATCGACACGCCCAACCGAGGGTCCCTGAGCCTTTTCAAGAAGAGGGGCTATATTCGCCATGACCGGATCGTCTACCTGAGCAAGCGGAAGGACCCATGCTCCTGAGGTGTCCCGCTACTTTCTGGCGACGATGACCACCGTCGGCGGGGTGTCCCAGCAATAGACCGCTTTGATGATCTTGAGGCCGGCCTTGTAATGCATGCTCCTCAGCTCCGGCCCAGTGAACGACTGCCAGTTCGGGGGCATGCCTAGCCGCATGAACTGGCCCCAGAGATGGAACTTCTCGCCCATGACAGCGTCCCCGTAGGCGAAGGTGACCGTCACGAGCTTTCCCCCGGCGGTCAGGACACGTCGCATCTCCGCTATGGCCTGGGACGGGTCCTGGAACACATGCAGCCCATTGCAGCAAGCAACAAGGTCGAACTCGCCACGCTTGAACTCGAGCTCATGGACGTCCCCGAGGACGAACTTGGGGTTCCCGCCGGTCCTTGCATCGGCCACGGCGAGCATCTTGCTCGAGATATCGACGCCCGTGACGTCCTTGGACCTTTTGGCGAGCGTCAGTGCGATGTCGCCGGTGCCCGTCGCTACGTCAAGGACCTTTTGCTTCCTTTTGACGTACTTGAAGAATATCTTCCTGGCCCTCTTGTAAAGTGCCCCGTGCTCCCGCTCGACGAAATTGTCGTAGAGGGCGGACATCCTGTCCCAGTATTCCTCCTCCTTGCCGTCCGAACCTTCCATCCGGGCACCATCGAGACCCCAGAATGTCCATAATAATTAAGATTTGGAGGCCATGATGATTCACATCCTTCGTCGATGGCCCGTCAATATTTATAATGCATAATATTATACACCAATGAACAAAAAGGTTATATAATGCACAGATTATGACATCGAACGCGGCCAAGATAGCCGCTGTGATAAGTGAGACAGGTGAGGAAAATGGAAGAAAGAGCGAATGCGAAGGGAACGACGGAGGATAGGATCCTCCTCGACAGGGACGAGATGCCGACCAGATACTACAACATCCTGGCCGACCTGCCCTGGGCCTTCCCGCCGCCCATACACCCGGGGACCAAGGAGCCCCTCGGGCCCGAGGCCCTGCTGCCCCTCTTCTCGAAAGAGGTCGTCATGCAGGAGGTCTCGTCCGAGAGGTTCATCGACATACCCGGGCCGGTCCTCGAGGCCTACCACCAGTTCGGCAGGCCTACACCGCTCCAGAGGGCAAGGAGGTTCGAACAGGCCCTCGGGACGCCGGCGAGGATCTACTACAAACGGGAGGATGTGAGCCCGACCGGGAGCCACAAGCTGAACACCGCCGTGGCCCAGGCCTACTACGCTGCCAAGGAAGGCATCGAGGGGCTTGTCACCGAGACCGGCGCGGGCCAGTGGGGCTCGGCCCTCGCACTCGCATGCTCGAGGTTCGACCTGGACTGCCATGTGTTCATGGTCCGGTGCAGCTTCATGCAGAAACCCTACAGAAGGAACGTCATGGAGCTCTACGGGGCGGATGTCGTGCCGTCACCGTCAGACAAGACGGAGTTCGGCAAGAAGCTGCTGGCCCAGGACCCTGACCATCCCGGCTCGCTGGGCATCGCCATCAGCGAGGCCGTCATGACGGTGGCCGGGGGCCAAGGCAAGCTGAAGTACGCCCTCGGGAGCGTCCTGAACCACGTGCTCCTCCACCAGACCGTGATCGGTCAAGAGGTCATCAAGCAGTTCGAGAAGCTCGATGTCACACCGACGCACATGGTCGCATGCATAGGCGGAGGCTCCAACCTAGGCGGGTTCATCCTGCCGATGATGGCCAAGAAGCTCAAGGGCCAGGTGGACACGAAGTTCTGTGCCGTCGAGCCGTCGCTCGTGGCCAGCCTGTGCGAGGGCAGCTACGAGTACGACTTCGGCGACACGGCCGAGGTAACGCCTCTCATAAAGATGCACACGCTCGGGCACGGGTTCATCCCACCGCCGATACACGCTGGAGGCCTAAGGTACCACGGCGCGGCACCCATCATCAGTCTCTTGAAGCACCACGGGGCCCTTGACGCCTACGCATATCCGCAGGACCAGACCTTCGAGGCCGGAACGTTGTTCGCCAAGTCCGAGGGCATAATACCCGCTCCGGAATCATGCCATGCGATCCGGCATGCCATGGAGCTGGCGCTGGAGGCCAAGAGGGCCGGCAAGGCCGGAAAGAACTATGTGATATGCTTCAACCTCTCGGGCCATGGACTACTGGACCTGAACGGCTATGGGCAGTTCAAGGAAGGGACCCTAGTGAAGGATGAGGCCAGGACGCCGGTGACGTCACCGTCGCAGAACCTCGCTGTCGAGGAGGCCCGGTAGAGAAATCGGACCTCCGCAATTTCCTTTTTCTATCCAATTCTCATTCATGCGATTATTACATAACTATACAAAAATTAATTTTACCTGGATATTCTACCTCATATCGAGGCCCCTCCCCATGCCGAGCATCCTTGATGACCAGGAGATACACGATTACATCCAGATCAAGGCCGGTTCCCCGGGCCTGAGCATGGTCCAGCTCATCGAGCAGGGCTTCACGACAATCATCGAGATCGCCGAGGAGCTCAGGATACCCCGGAGGGCGGCCCGGAAGATACTATACCAGATGAACAAGGAGCGGATCCTGGGCTACAAGCGGTTCCGAAAGGACGGGAAGATCAACTTCATGTGGTTCACGACGCCGGTCAAGATCCATCGGATGGTCCGGAACGAGCGCCAGGACGAGATACGGGAGCTCGAGGAGCGTATAAAATTCGAGCAGGACCATAAATTCTTCGACTGCAAGACCTGCAAGGGCCGGTGCCTTTACACCGAGGCCATGGACTTCGGGTTCATATGCGAGCGGTGCGGGGAGCCGCTCGAGCCCTGCAACACCGAAAAGCTCGTGGAGGAGCTCAGGGCCCGGCTCAAGGGCCTCCTCGAGACGGACGGGCTGGACACCAAGGTGCTGGACGAGGCCGGGGAGATCTCCGAGGGGCACAGGCCTGTCGATGTGGATAATATCGGGACCTCCAAGCCAGGCTCCTTCGTACCGACATCATCAAAACCAAAGCGGTCGAGCAAGAAGAAGGAAGGGCCACCGCCGGTCAAGGACGAGTGGTCCTCGAAACTAGAGACGGACGAGGACCCGATCGATGAGGACGAGGACGATGAGGAGTTCCTGGAAGGAGAGGGTGAATAGGGACATGGCCGGATAGAAGAACGATGTTCGGGATCATTCAATAATTAAATCTTCTCCCGTATTCCTTATGCGGGAACCATTCAAGGATTATCGAGATGACCGTGACCTCATCTCTTGCGACGGAATAAATTAACCGCCAGGCATTTGGGAGATTGTATTTCCAGAGATTGTCGATGGAATATTTCTTTAAGTAGACCTTAGGTATCCGTTTCTTGGGGATCTGGATGCCGCAGAAGGCATTCTCTGCAATATCGTCGAAGGCCCTCTGCAGCCAATCATAGAGCCGTCGGTCCTCAAGATCGGATCCCCGTAATCTTTCAAATGTCGTTTTCAATTTAGCATCTGCAAATACTACCCTGGAACGCATCTTGAGCCCTCGAAAGAATTCACCTGATCATAAGTTCGTTGCTCCGGAGATATTTTTGGACGAGTTCCGGGTTCCAGATCCAGCAGATCTTTCCTTCCCTATCCCGAGCAATCTTGCCCGATTCAACCAGGTAATCGAAGACGATGCAGAATGTTTGGTACATCATCTTTCTTGGAAGATGCTCCCAAAGGGCCCTCTTCTTGTACTCCCCGCTATGTTTCTTGATGTAACCTTCCACCATGAGGACCGTGTCGAGTTGAGGATAATGCAGTATGTTCATCTTCTTGCTCATTACCATCTGTATCACCACGACGGTTTGTTATATAACTTTATATAACAACATGATGATAAACCTTTCGTTCAATCTCACAACATCCATGCTCATTTCTATGGTCGGAGCATTTGTTATTACAGAAAAGCGCTCAGAATGCCCGGTCCTTTAGAACCGGGATGAATGAGCCCCAGTCATGCGAAAGTGAAAGTACTCCATTTTTTATCGACGGCAGAAAAAGTGAAACTACCACCCCACCCACC
>Ga0315295_10000211_pt1 | contig 49377 bp, 41 predicted proteins | sample YL17G14_0_MG_FD_204453 | JGI IMG/M metagenome (GOLD analysis project Ga0315295, IMG submission 204453) | Sediment microbial communities from Yellowstone Lake, YNP, Wyoming, USA - YL17G14_0 | ecosystem: Environmental > Aquatic > Freshwater > Lake > Sediment | place: USA: Wyoming | collected... | reverse complement strand
CCATGGACACAAGAGCGCGACCAAACGCTTCGAAGGGTTCAAGGCTGCTGTGGCCGTGGACCCAGATACCCAGCTGATCACCGCTGTGGACATGCTGAGTGCGAATGCCGGGGACAGCCGGTGTGCGTTGGAAATGGTCGAAGCGAGTGAGGCGAACACCGGGGTCGAAGTCGAAGAGACGATCGGGGACTGTGCCTTCGGGGATGGCACCACCCGCGAGATCTTCGAGCAGGCCAGGCGCAAACTGGTGGCGAGGGTCGCCCGCCCCAACAACCAGGGCCAGTTCCCCAAAGACGTATTCCAAATCGATCTCGAGGCTGGGACGTGCACCTGCCCCGCAGGGCAAGTGACCCACACGACGGTCCCCGATGGAACCCGCCAGGATCGCAATGGTCGAACGCACTCCCTGCGAGCGTTTCAGTTCGAGGCGACCGTGTGCGACGAGTGCTTGTTGCGCAAGGTGTGCACGCGAGCCCGTTCGGGCAAAGGACGGGGGGTGATGATCCACCCGCAGGAACGCCTGATCCAAGAGGCCCGGGCGTTGCAAGCCAGTCCGCAGTTCCGCGAGTACCGGGAGAAGCGGCAAGCCGCCGAGCACCGCATCGGGCGGCTGATCCAGTTGGGCGTTCGCCAATCGCGCTACTTCGGACAAGCCAAGACCCTCTTCCAAGTGATGCTGGCCGCGACCGTGGCCAACCTGACGCTCACCGCCACGAAGATGATGAAGATGAGACCCCGAAGCGGGGCGAAGGGCATCACGTCTTCTTTGTTGTCTATGCTCAGGCGGGCGTTCGATGCCCTTCCCGCTATCCGGTTGCGCCCGTTGGGCCCTGGGCTTCGCATTCCAGCCTTATTCCGCCCGCCGCAACCGGCTTTCCGGCTGGGCTTCCAGTCCCCGCCGGGCCATTCGGCCGGGACATGACCGGCAGGAGCAGCAACGGTGATCCTCCAACCTGAAGACCTGGGCAAGATCCTGCTGGCCATGCTTCTCGGCGGGCTGCTGGGCGCCGAGCGCGGGTTCCGCGACAAGGCGGCCGGCTTCCGAACGCTAATCCTGATCAGCGTCGGAGCCTGTCTGTTTACCCTGTGGTCGCTGCACATGGGCGACCCAACCGACCCGACGCGCATCGCCGCCAACATCGTTACCGGCATCGGCTTCCTTGGCGCCGGGGTCATTCTGCGAGAGGGCGGCCGCGTCATGGGGCTGACAACCGCAGCCATGATCTGGCTGTCGGCCGCGCTCGGGATGGGCGTCGGCAGCGGTCAGATCTGGCTCTCGATCGCCGCCACGCTGATCATCATGGTCGTGCTGTGGTTCTTCCCGATCCTGGAAGGCGCCATCGACCGCATGCGCGAGACCCGCACCTACGAGATCACCCTGCCGACGCAGTCCGAGATGGTCACGCATCTCGAAGGCGTGTTCCGTCAGTGCGGGCTACGGGTGCACAGCCATCGTCAGCTCAAGACCGGTGATCACCTGATGTGCACGTGGGAGGCCCGGGGCACTCCCCGGCATCACGAAGCGCTGTTGAAGGCCCTGTTCGACGATCCCGACGTGCGCGGCTTTCGCTACTAGCCCGTCCGCAGACTTCCCTGGTAAGAGACCCCAAAGAAAGGTGTTCGGGCGGGACCGAACTCCGGTCCCGCCCGACTTTGCCTGCTTGCGGCACCCGGCATTCCGCCGAGGTGTGCTTGCACAGGTGCCGAGATCGGGTCGGCGTTGGGGCGCTACGCGCCCGCGGGCTCAGCCGTCGGCTGAGGGCCGGGGTGAGCCTCGCGCCAGGCTTTGACGGCTTGGCGCAATCCCTGGCCGGCTTCCTTCATCGTCTGCGCCGCCTCGCGCAGGGCGCCGCCGGCGCTCTTCACCGTCTCAAGCGCCAGATCCGGATCGGTCACTTTGCCACCGCCGTTGAATCCGGAGTGGGCGTCGATGATCGCCGCCGCCTCCTCGTGTTGCTGCCCGGCGACGGCGATCTGGCTCTCGAACGTCGCCAGCGCCGCTTCCAGGCTGCTCACGTCCACACCGTTGGCCTTGGCCTTCTCGATCAACCCCGACAGCTTCTGCGAGGCTGCGCCGGCCTTGCCCAGGTTGTCGCTCTGGCGCGACAGCCAATCCTTCTCGCGCTCGAACACCTGCTCGAGCCGCGCGCCACGGTCCCGGCTGCGCTCGGGCGTCGGCGGGGTGCCGTCGTCGGCGTAGGCCGGCGCCGCCGGAACGGCCACGAATGCGGCCGCCGTCAGCGCAACCACCAGCAGGCCGCTGGCCGCCGTCCACAGCATCTTTCGGGTACGAGAGATGGTCTTCATGGTCATGCCTCCTTGTTACCAGCTCTGCCCCTGATTCTCCTCATGAGCGTAACCCAACAAGCGGCAGCATGTAAGAAGGCTGTAAAACCTGTCCGTGCGGGCGAGACCGCGCGTGGCGGCTGCCACTGCCCGGACGTAGAATCCTCCGCGGAGTTTCCTCGCCCGCGGGCACACAAGGGAGGCGATCGCCTTTGGTCAAGCTTACCCTCGACAGCTCCAACGCCGTGGCTGAGACGCTGCTCATCGCCTTGCACGCCCGCGCCCTCGAAGCGATGCGGCCGGCACCGCTCGTTCGCGATGAGCGGGCGCCGGCCCTGGTGGCGCTCATCGACTACGACTTCTCGCGCTTCGCGCTGCGTGATCACGATCAGACGACGACCATTCTGCGCCTGCGGGAGTTCGACCGCCGGGCGATCGCGTTCCTGGCCCGTAGCCCACAGGCTGTTGTCGTCCACATCGGCTGCGGTCTGGACACACGCTTCGACCGGGTCGACAACGGGCAGGTGGCATGGTACGACCTGGATCTGCCGGAGGTCATCGAGCTGAGGCGCCAGCTAGTCGGCGATACCGATCGGTGCACGGCGATTGCGTGCTCGGTGTTCGACTCCCGGTGGCTGGATCTCGTCGGCCCGCATGCCGGCCGGCCCTACCTGTTCCTGGCCGAAGGTGTTCTGCCCTACTTTGAACTGGACCAGGTCAGGCACCTCGTCGTGACGTTGCGCCAGTGCTTCCCCGGGTGCGAGTTGGTCTTCGACGGGTTGACGCCGTTCATGATTGGCTTGCACAATCTCCAACTGCGTCTGTCGAAGGTAGGCGCCCGGCTGCATTGGGGCTTGCGCCGCGAGCGGGATCTCGAGGCGTGGGGAAAGGGCATCCGCCTGCTGGAAGCGTGGTACTACTTCGACCGGCCCGAGCCGCGGCTAGGCGTCACGCGCCTGGTGCGATACCTCCCCTTCTTTGCCAAGGGGGTTGGTATCTTCCACTACCGACTCGGCTCAACCGATGCGCCGCCCTGACCGACACGCCTCTCCAGGCGAGCCGGGCGTGGCCGTTCGAATCAAGCTGCGGCAATGGATGGAGTCTGCCCGAGGGCAGCCGCAGGCTTGTCATGAGTCAGCTTGAACGGCTTCACCTTCGGCACGTTTCACCGCCCGGATCGTCCGGCGGACATCCTGAGATCCGAGGAGTCCAGTTCAGTTTGACCCCATCGCGGGTCGCGATGATCACGGGGCTGCTCATCGGCCTGCTGGCCGGGTGTCAATCGCTGCCAGCGATCCCACCTCTCCCCATCCATCGAACCGGCGATACGGCGACGCGCGCGGCGGATGGTGCCGTCATGGTCTATGTCCCCGACGGCCTCTTCATGATGGGCGGCACGTCGGAGATGACGCACTATGCTCGCCAGCTGTGCCGGGACGCTGCCGGTGACCTGGCGATCGCCACGTGCGGCACCGCTGCCTTCGCCGACGAGCACCCGGGGCATCCAGTCGAGCTCTCGTCCTACTGGATCGATCGCACCGAAGTGGCCAACGGTCAGTACCGCCGATGCGTAGACGCCGGCGCTTGCACACCACCCAAGGACACAGGGTCCTTCACCCGCATCCAGTACTACGGCGACCCGGCCTTCGATGCTTATCCTGTTGTGCAGGTGAACTGGGGTCAGGCGGAAGCGTACTGCCGATGGGCCGCGGCACGTCTGCCCACCGAGGCTGAGTGGGAGTTCGCCGCGCGCGGTCCGGAGAATCGCCTGTTCCCATGGGGGGACACGTTCGACTCGGGGCGGTTGAACTATTGCGATGTGAGTTGCCCCGGCATGTCCGATCCATCTCTTGACGATGGCTTCCCGGATACTGCCCCTGTCGGTTGCTTTCCGTTGGGGGCCAGCTGGGTGGGCGCGCTGGACATGGCCGGCAACGTCCGCGAGTGGGTCGCCGACTGGTACGGGCCCTACACGTCTGAGGCATCCATTGATCCTGAGGGACCGGCGTCAGGCGAATCGAGGATCCCGCGCGGCGGATCGTGGTACGACACACCCGACGACGTTCGCAGCCTCAATCGCGGCGCCAACCTGCCGGACTACACTCACCCTAAGGTCGGCTTCCGCTGCGCCGTCGATAGCCTCGCGCCCTGACCTGGCTCCCGCTTCCGGCCCCTTCGCCGCTTGCCCTCTAGGCCTCGCGCAACGTGCAAGGCGGGCACTTGACAGGCCTCATCTGCGCTCCGCCATGTCCTCTCGCGAGCCTTTCCTCATGTAGGCCTGGCCTCGCGGTCAATACCTATATGGGCCCGAAGTGTCGCTCCGGGCGCGGGGCTGCAGGTCCCGTTTCCCGGTCGGCGGCTGACCCACGCCCGGCCTGCCCCGCAAGGATTGGTGGTATACAAGGGCCGAATGCCATGGAGTCCCCCAAGCATGTCAACGAAGCGTTATGACGTAGTCGGCCTTGGTGTCTCGACCATCGACCAGTTGATGCAGCTCGATCATCTCCCGGCGGAGGAGGAGATCCTGCGCGCGGACGCATATTCCATCCAGGGCGGCGGGCCGGTTGCCACGGCCATCGTCGCCCTGGCACGCCTCGGCGCACGCACGGCGATGATCGATGCTGTTGGGGCTGACTGGCGCGGGGATGTGATTTGCAGCGAATACGCCCGCGAGGGAGTCGACACGCAGCTGCTGATCCGGCGCGCAGGGCACACCTCCCCCACGGCACTGGTCCTCGTCCGTCGCCCGGCCGGGACGCGCACGATCGTCTGGTCGCCGGGCACGGCGCCCGAGCTCACGGTCGACGAGATCCCATGGTCAGCCATCGACCAGGCAGCGTTCCTGCATGTCAACGGAAGGCATGGCGACGCCTGCCTCCGCGCCTGCGAATACGCGCGTCAGCACGACGTGCAGGTTTCGTTCGACGGCGGCGCCGGGCGCTACCGCGAGGAAACGCGCCGGCTCGTCCCGCTGGCCGATGTCTGCATCGTCGCGCTTGAGTTCGCCGCCCTGTACACCGGGGAGCCCGAGCCGGCGCGCGCCGGCCCGGCCCTCCTGGCGGCTGGTCCATCACTGGTCGCCATCACCGACGGCCTGCGCGGCAGCTGGGTGTTCGCCCGCGACGGGACGTTCTTTCATCAGCCGGCCTTCCGGGTAGACGTCGTGGACACAACCGGGTGCGGCGACTGCTACCACGGCGCGTTCCTCTTCGGCCTGGTGCGCGGCATGGAGTTGCGGCGGACGGCAACGCGTGCCAGCGCCGCTGCGGCGCTCAACACCCGTGCGCTGGGTGGCCGGAAGGGGCTGCCCACGTTGGCGGAAGTGGACGCGTTCGTGTCCAGCCCTGATCGCTGTCAGCCCGGCGGTGTTGCGTTCGAGCACGGAGGGTACTGAGCACCGGGTGAGAATGCTCCTGCCGGGTTGACAGCACGTGTCTCGGGCAGACGACCACGCGCCAAGAGCCGCTCACAGGGTTGTGGGTGTTGTGGTAACCGGATCCCAGACGGGACGCTGGCTGGCAGCACAAATCCTGTCAGAGGTGCATAAGGATCCCCACTGAAGACCGGAACTTGGAGACGCTTGTGGGCGCCGGTCATCCGGTCATGCTCAATGTACCCAGGACGCGGCAGGACCCGCTCCGCTGGCGGAGGCAGCTCCACCATGTTCATCGGCTGGAATCATCTGGATGAGCGGAGGTCGTAGAGGATGTAGCCCTCCCCAGTGGTCGCCGGGTAGTTGTCTTGCAGGACCCGCTTTACAACGGGTTGCTTGTCTAGCTCGCCGAACAGCGTAACAATGAAGTAAGAGTAACCGGCGGTACGCTCGCGGAACACCTTTGCGATCTCAGGATCCGTTGGGTCGTAGTTGCCACCCGCCAGCACGTTCATCTCCAGGTCCGTGGCATGTGGCCACTGGGCGACTTCCCGCCAGCCGTAGTAGCGCAAGCGGGTGTTGTAGTCATGGGTGAGACCGATCATCGGTTCCCCCGCTGGTATCTCGCTCCCCATCTTGATCCACCCCAGGATCTCTGGACGGAAATCCTGAGCAAGCAGCCCTCGAGCTACCGCCCAGCTGCACGCAACCAGTACAAGCATGGCGGACGCAGTCGCGGCGGACCGCAACCATCCGGGCCACCGGGCAGCACGATCAAGCACGCACTCTGCCAGAGGCGCCAGCGAGATCGCGACAATCGGCACCAGGATCGCTTGATAGTACGTGTGTGAGATGATCAAGGAAGGAACGGCGGCTCCGAACAAGATGTATCCTGCCCACAAGCTCACCAGCAGGGTGCGGGCGCGTCCCCGGGACAGCGCTACCCCGAGCAGGCCCAAGAGAGCCGCATAGAGGGTGGCGGTCCTATGCACCGCAGCGGACCAACGCACGTAGAACCACGGGTCGATCAGCATGTGGCTGAATGGCAAGACCCAATCGTGGAGATAGTCGCCTGCCGCGCCGGTCCGCAAGCACACGTAGTAGGTCGCTGGTATAGCCGACATCAGGGCCGCCAGCCACCATGCTTGGCCGGAACGGAGTCCCTTGAGGAAGCCTCTGTCCGAAACGACAAGGAAGACCATAGCGAGCCCGAGTGGAAAGACGGAGAAGACCTTGGTCGTTATTGCCAGGCCAGCCACGACACCGGCTGCTGTTGCCCACACCCAAGTGCGTCTCGATATCCACTGGAGCAACAAGGCCAGTGCGCACAAAGTCAGGCATACCATCGGCACGTCAGGAAGGAACGACCGACTGACGACAACCGAGAATGGCAAGAAGAGGTAGTAGAGCAGGGAGATCAGGGCTCCCCTAGCGGCAACTACGCGCCGAACCACCAGGTAGAGAGCAGCGCCCCCAGTAGTCCAGAAAAGGATAGCGTAGGCCCTCGCGATCCACAGCCTTTCCTGGCCCAGGAAGGTGTAAGTGACCGCGACCAGGCTCTCGAAGAGGGGCGGTTCGAGGGCCTCATACGTACCAAGCTCCATGGCTCTGTCCCGGAGATCCGGGGAGGCGTCTGGATTCATCTCATAGTAGATGCCGCGGGCGATGGATGCAGAGCGCAACTGACGCCACGCCTGGAAATCCAAGGGGGGATCAGTGAGGTCAACGGTCCGGAGGAGGATGCCGAGCATGAGGACAGACATGACGATGAGCGTCTCAGAGCCAAGGGCCATCTTGCTGCGAAGCCCCGACCCCATCACCCACAATCGAAGCCGCTCAGAACTACTTGGCGTGCCCACGTGCCCTCTATGCAGAGTCATAGATGCCTCTGGCGTTCCTCGAACGCCGCAGACCGGGAAACCCACTCGCCCTTCCCTAATCTCGCTCCGGCCCGGGTTCGCGAAGACTGAGGGGCCGATCTACCTGGCCCGCAATCTCTAGTCGCGGCCAAATAGCGTACAGGGATGGACGCCTATGCACTTGGTTCTCGGCCGCATCCTGGCATGTAGTCAACACAGTCAGCGTGCCAAGGATACTCACATCTCGTCGACATTGCTGCGACAGCCCGCCACAGAGAGCGGTGGCGCTTGAGCATCAGGGACTCCTCCATCCGCCTGTCAGCGCCCCTCGGCACCCCGCGATTCACCGAGATGCACTCACCCATTCATCCTACCACTGGCCTGAAGCGCGCGTGAGCCTGTAGACTCTATCGCGGCCGTCGCTTGCGCTGCGCGCCATGGACACTGGGACGGAACTCACCGGGCCGCGCGATGCCGGTTCCTCTCCAAGGTCTAGAGGGGCGTCACCTTCCAAGCGATTCTGGATGGATCGCGAGACTTGCAGGCCGCGCAGGGGCCCGGCACACGTCACGCTGGTATGTTCGCGCGGGGAGTCTCATCCCTGCACCCAAGGCCGGCAGGCGCTGCCGACGCTCACGAAGGTGGAATGCTTTGTCGATCAGCATCCACCCACCTAGGCACGCCGCCTCTCGGCCTGGCGACGTCCGCCTCGGCTGCCCACGCGCCGGCAAGCACTGCGCCAGACACCCTGTGTTCTCACGTCGCGGTGGATCTCCCCGCACGGCGAGCGTCGGAGCCGACGCGCCATGAGTGGGTTACTTCCGTCACTGACGGGTTGCGGGCCGGCGCGCTACTCTGCGCAGTAGCTTCAGCCCGCGAGCCATCGACTCGCTTCGGCGACGCGCCGGAGGCCGGGACGGCGGACTCTGCCGGTAGATCCTGAGGAACCCGAGGAACCGCACATGAATGGGACAGTCATGGTGGCCTACGCCACCAAGTACGGCGCAACGAAGGAGATTGCCGAAGTCATCGGCCAAACCCTGCGCACAGCCGGGCGAAAAGCCGAGGTGCTTGCGGCCGAAGGCGTGAAGGATCTGTCCGCCTACGCCGCCGTCATCCTGGGCAGCGCGGTGTACGTCGCCCAGTGGCGCAAGGAGGCAGTGACCTTCCTCGAGACCCACGAGAAGGCTCTCGCCGAACGGCCCGTCCGGCTCTTTTCCAGCGGGCCGACAGGGTCAGGCGACCCCGTGCAGCTGATGAGCGGCTGGCGTTTCCCAGATTCGGAGAAGCCGATCGCCGAGCGGATCCACGCGCGGGATTTGGCTCTGTTCCATGGCGTTCTGGATCCTAAGAAAGTCAACCTGCCCGAGAAGCTGATCCTCAAGGGGATCAAGGCGCCCCTCGGCGATTTCCGCGATTGGCAGGCTGTTCGCGGTTGGGCCCAAACCGTCGCCGAGACGCTGAAAAACGAAGGCATCTAGCCTTCGGGTACGGTGACCCGGATCGCGCTGGAACCACGCAAGGCGACGGGCGGGCGCTGGTGCCCGCCTGTTGATTCACGCCACACGGGACGAACCACGATCAGGCGCCGGGCCTCCGGTCCGCGGGGATCACCGAGCGAGGGCGGGCGCGAGCAGCGCCCAGGCCAGGAGGATGATCGACCCGGCGAATGACAGCCAGGCTGAATAGTCGATCAGCATGCTCCGACGGCGGAAGTACGCCGAGGCGTAGAAGGCGTGCGTCGCCGCGATCACCCCGGCCTGCGATGGGCGTATCTCAGGCACGAGGCCTCGAGCGCGCACGGCGGCAACTCGGCCCTGGTGCGCACGGTGGACAATCTCGACGTCCTCACTTGGGACATTCCGCACCGAGACGTTCGCGGATTCGACTTCCCCGCCCGCGGCGTAGTCGCGCGTGAACACCATCCCGCCACCCATCAGCGGCGTGTAGAAGTACAGGCTGGACGGAGCTCCGAAGGGCTGGAGAACGATGGAGGCGAAAGCCGTGTGGTCCCGCGCCGCCAACGCCACCTCCGTAAGGCGCCTCCCCCAAAGCGGGAGCTTCTCGGCCTTCACGCCGATCAAGAAGTAGTGCAGACGCTTGAGCCGGTCCACACAGTCTTGAAGAGCCGGGGAGCCTTCCAGCAGATTCGCTTCCTCATCCGCGGGCAGGAACCAGCAGCGAATCCGGTCCGGCCGCAGCCGCAGGGCGATCCTGGGAAGGGCGCTTCGGCCGGTGAGCAGGACCAGCATCAGGGCGATCGCGATCCGCGCCGTCTCAAGCAGGCTCATCCAGCCATCATCACGGATTCGGTTCCAGGGATCCAGACACCGTCGTCCCCTGCCCCCGCCCCGCTTGGACGGGGCCGTCTATCGCGCCGGTGAGTACGTCCCCGTCCAATCGGCGGCGGCCAGCACATGACCCTCGAGTGCCTGCAGGATAGACTGCGGTGGGCTGCCTGCAGGCAACCCCAGCGGTTGGTCCAACGCGAGCAGGCGGAACACATAGGTGTGCCGGGCAGGCGGGCACGGCCCGTCATAACCCTTCCCCCGGATCGCGGAGCCGCCCGGGGATGTGGATCCTGCGGCAGCGATGAAGTCGTTGGGTGCCTCAACCCCGCCCGATAGCGCACGAACATCCCCCGTGGCTCCTGCCGCAATTCCGGTCGCGGAGACCGGTAGGTCATAGACGAGCCAATGGATGAATCCCAGATCCGTCGTCGCCCCCAGATCGCGCCCGGCGTCCGGGTCGTAGACGATCAGGGCCAACGCCTGCGACTCTGCAGGTACGCCCGACCACGACAGCGCGGGCGAATCGTTCTGGCCGTCGCACGTGTAGCCAGCCAGGATCTCGCCGCCGTCGGGAAACGCGGAACTGCCCAGCGCCAAACCCGGCTGATTGGCAAAGGTCGTCGCCGCCGGTCCCAGCTCAGCCGTCAGCGTCGGCTCCAGGCTGCCCTGCGCACCCGATGCTGTAGGCGCCGCCATCGGTGTCACGGCCGGACCGGTCGGCGCGCCCGAACATGCGGCGAGCATCGACACCCCGATCAAGCATACGAGGATGCGGGCCCGCGTCCGCTTCATGAGGCTTCCTCGTTCCGCCGCGCCTCAGCGCGGCGCGCAGAAGTAATCCTGCATCGGCTGGAAATAGTGGTCGAGCCATCCCTGAGCGTAGCTGATCCCCTGGCCTTCGGGAATCCCCGTGTGGCGCAGGATCAGCCGCGTGCCACCTGAGGCGGCCTCAAGCAAGATCTCCAGCCGTGAATCCGGCGCCCCGTCTGGGAACTCCGAGGTGCGCCAAGTCTGCAGGATGCGGCGGGGCGGATCCAGTGCCAGGGTCTTCCCCTGGATGTACCCATCCCAGGCCGTGAAGGCCCCACCGACTTTCGGCTCGACGGATGCCGCGCTGCCGGTGAAAGCGCCGTGCGCGCGGCTGTCCAGCCAGGCTTTGAAGAGCACCTGCGGCTCCACGGGAAACCATTTGTCCAACACAACCGACTCGAGCATGGCGTCCACTCCTCCAGTTGACGGAACCCATCAAGTATCCTTGCCGTCGACGTACCGCCCAGAACCCGTTGGCGATTGCCTCCACTCTACCCCAAGACGACGGAGGCTCCAAGCGCCGCCGCACGATCGCCCGGGGGCGGCGCCGCTTCGCATCGCGCCCATGAGATCCACTATCCGGTCCGTTCTTGCATGCGAGGTTCCCTGAACGCCTGTGCCGCGTGGTCCGCCCGCCCGAGGTGCACCGATGCGCCCTCCGACGCCAGCCCATGAGCAACGTGTTGCCCTGACCCGGCGTTCATGCCAGCCTACGGCCGGGTAGACCGGTGTGCACCAGCAAACCGGTGCGGCGGCCGAGGCGGTGCCGAACCTTAGAGGGGGTTGCATGCCGAAGTCCGTGTCGCACCTTTAAGGTTCAGGCCCGGAAGCAGGCTCCGTCCTTAACATTTAAGGTTGTGCATCCGGCAACACCGAAGTCGTTAACATTTAAGGTTCGCAGGGTGACAGACGGCCCGCCACGCGGTCACTTCGTCGCTTTCGATATGACCGCCACGGGTGGTCGGCGGTCCCGCGTAGCTCCCAAGGGCTAGCCTAGAATGCTTGACCTAGCCATAACTTAATGGTAAACTTGCAATGGAATTAGAAACGGAAGGCCGGCAAACAACGACAACCTGCCGGCGCCCGGGAGCCGCAACAACCCGCATGCCCGCCCGCCATCGGCCAGAAGTCGTCCGTACGGCTTCGACCCCCTCCCCCAAGGACCCCGAACCCGACTCTGAGGAGCCTCCGGGTCCGCGCACTTCCCGGCGTGTGACCGCGTCGGCGCGATCCGCGCTGCTGCAATCGCGGACGTCGGCACTTCCGCTTGATACGTTGGAGATTGCCGCACCGGATCCGACGTTCCTTCCGGACGTCGTTGTTGAACCACGCCCGCGTGTTCGCCGCCTGCCGCGGCGCATCACCGACCTGAGCGCCGTCGAAGTCGTCGTGCTCTACAGTCTGGCGCTTGGCTTGGAGCGCGGCCGGCCCGAAGATCTCCTCGCCGATGAGGAGACCGAGCAGGTGGCGCGCCGCGTGGCCGAGGCGCTCCAGGACGAGGTCGGCGCCGTGCACCTCGTCCCTGTCTGGGACGACGTCGCCGGTGTCATGCACCGCTTCGACTCGCGCCGCTCAGTCGTCTTCAACCTAGTCGAGAGCCTGGGCGGACGCGGCTTCAGCGAGGCAGAGGTCCCGCGCCTCCTGCGCTCGATGGGCTTCATTCACACCGGCGGCACCTACCAGGCGCTGCGACGCAGCGGAAACAAGCTGGTTGCCAAGCGCCTGCTGGAAAGCAGCGGCCTGAAGACGCCGCGCTATCAGATCTTCCACCGTCGCAGCGAACGGATGTTGAGCGTGCCTTTGCCTGCGATCGTCAAGCCGGTGGCCGAAGGCGGGAGTTTCGGCGTGACCCAGGACTCGGTCGCCCGGACGGAAGAGCAGCTCTTCGCCCAGGTCGACTCGGTCCTGCACACCTACCATCAGCCCGCCCTGGTCGAGGAGTTCATCGTTGGCCGGGAGATCAACGTCGCCCTGTGGGGCAATGGACAGCCCGAGGTCCTGCCGATCTCCGAGATCGTCTTTGAATGGACCGATGATCCGCTGCGCAAACTGGTGACGTTTGAAGCCAAGTGGGTGGAAGGCTCGGCCGAGTACCAGCACACCCCCGGGATCTGTCCGGCGCGGCTCTCGGCCGAGGACCAAGAGCGCATCGAAGACGCAGCCATTCGCACCTACCAGCTGCTGGGCGTCAAGGGCTTCGCGCGCGTCGACATGCGCCTTCGAGACGGCGAGCCCTACATCCTCGAGGTCAACGTCAACCCGGACCTTGCTCCCGACGCCGGTTTCTTCCGCTCCGCCAGGGCCGCCGGCCACACCTATTCCTCCATGGTGCTGACGATTCTCAAGATGGCCCTCGCCTCGCGGCCATGATCCGGATCCGCCCCACACAATCGGACGACGCTGACGCTCTGCTCCGCCTGGCCGGAGCAGAGCCTCTCTTCTCTGAGGAGGAAGCCGGCACGGTCGCCGAATTGCTGGAGGCCTACCTCGAGCAGGACGACCACGGCGACTACTTCTTTCTGAGCGCTGTCGAGGACGGACGACTGCTGGGGTTCGCCTGCTACGGCCCCACCCCCTTGACCCAGGGCACGTTCGATCTGTACTGGATCGCCGTAGCTGCCGAGACCAAGGGCCAGGGTGTTGGCCGACGTTTGATGGCCCGCGTCGAGCACGAGATCCGCGCCCTTTCCGGCCGACTGATCGTCCTGGACACGGCCGGCCGCATCGAGTATGCGCCCACGCGGGCGTTCTACCACCGGTTGGGCTACACTCACGCCGCTACGGTGCCCGACTTCTACGCCCCGGGCGACGACCTGATCATCTTCACCCGCACTCTCATCTGAATCATACGGGGCCGAGTCCGGCCCCGCTCCACTGCCTCCATGCTGGCGCACGATCTTGCCGACTACCCGGGCCAGGATCCTCCAGACATCGCAGGTATCAGCCGCACTTCGTCGCCCTCGTTCAACGCTGAGTCGGCATCGGCGATCCGCCCATTGAGCACAAGCAGGATCGCGTCCTCACGCAGAGAGATGCCCAGCGAGTCGACCACGGTCTGCACGGTCGCCCCGGGCGCCAGGTCAAGCGTCAGGCGATCGACGACGCCTTCGGGCGACTCGCGTCGCAGCGTCGTGTGCAGCCGCACCGTCACGACCATCCAGCCACCCGGTCGAGATCGCCCTCGTCGACATCGAACACGCTGTTGTGCGGTGGCAGGGGCTCCTGCGTCATCCATTCGGGGATACGGTCATCCGAGGCGTTGAAGCCGGCGGCCAGATTGAAGGCTCGCTCCAGCTTCAGCGTCTCCAGACCCAGCTCCTGGAGCACATCGTCGCCCACGCCCCATCCGTACCGGCCATTAATCAGGTCGCGGATGGCACCAGGCGCCTTGGCGAAGCCGAAGCCGCCGAAGATGCAGGCGCCCAGCGTGTCGTAGCCAGCCATGTTGATTTGCGCGGAACGCGAGAGGTCGGCCTGGACCTTCGGATCGAGGTGATCGACCTTGGCGCGGATCGTCAGGCCACAGGTGTGATCCGCTCCCTGCGGCGAGGTCGCATAGGTCACCCCGGTTCCCTTGATGCCTCGCGGGTCATAGGCCGGCATCGCCTGGCCCTTGACGACCGGGACGCGCCGGACGCCGAGAACGCGCCCCGCGACGGCCGCACCGGATCCAAGCACCCGCCCGAGCGGGGTCCCCTGGCGGATCTCACCCAACAACGCCATCGCCCGGGCCGCGTCGCCGAAGCTCATCAGCCCAGCCTGGGCCGCGACGCCCAACGCCGCGCCGGTGTCGATCGTGTCGAGGCCCAGATCGTTGATCTCCCAGTTGAGCCGCCCGATCTCATCCAGGTTGGCGATCCCCAGGTTCGAGCCGACGAGACCGATCGTCTCGTACTCCAGGGGCGAGACGATCGTCTCCCCCTGCGGACCGGCGAAGCAGTTCGAGCTCTGGATCACGCAACCCGGCATGCAGGCATGCGATGGCTCGCTCGCTCCGCCACGCGCCAGCATCAGATCCCGCAGCGCCTCGCCGCTGATCTTGTCAATACCTTCGAACTGTCCGGTGGAGAAGCCCCGCGTGGGCAGGGCACCGAAGCCGTGCGTCATCGTCGCCAGACCGGCCGTTCCATAGTCCCGATAGAGGGCCGTCTGCGGGTGGGCCATCACAGCCTGCGTGTACAGCTTCTGCCCGGCCTTGAACAACGCGGGGTCGACCAGAGGCGGCTTCTCCCCGCCCGTGCCGTCGATCACGATCGCTTTGAGCCGCCGGGTGCCCATCACGGCGCCCATGCCACCGCGGGCGTTGATGCGCGACGGCTCGCGGTCCTTGTCCAGATTGAGGATGCCGGAGGCGGCCAGGCGCATCTCGCCGCACGGACCGATCAGACTGAGGGCCACCTTGTCCCCGTAGCGGCCGCGCAGCTTCTCCGCCGCGGGGTACGCCCCTAGGCCCGCCAGATCGTCGCCGGGATCAAAGCGCCAGCCGGCGTTGCTCACGTGCAGCACCCACCACCCGTCGGGCGGCAGATCCCCCTCCAGGATCAGAGCCTTGATGCCGAGCGAGACCATCTTCAGCCCGGTCGTCCCGCCGGCGTTGCTCTCCTTCACACCGCCGGTGAGCGGGCTCTTGGCTCCGACGGAGATGCGATCGCAGGACGAGACCATGTGACCGACGATCAGCCCCGGGGCCCAGATCAGCCTGTTCAGCGGGCCGAGCGCATCGCAGCGCGGGGGGACTTCATCCAGCAGGATCCGGGCGATCAGACCGCGTCCCCCTAGCCGCTGCCAGGATGGCGGCACGGGCTCATTGCCTACCAGCCTCTTGGCCACATCCACGCGCCAGACCTGCTCTTCCATACCCGCTCCTCTCACACCACGGCGCCAAGTCGCATGTACGTGTGCACTGGCAGCCAGCGCCTGGGTATTGGCCCTCAGGGAATCAAAGAACCCACTCCAGGCCCAGCCGTTTCAACGTCTCCGCCTTCGGGTTTCCGGTCTTCTGATCCCAGCCAGCCTGAGCGTAGTATTCCCGCAGAGCCCCATCGACCTCGTCGTGCGTCAGGGCCACCCCATCGGTCGGCCCGCCGCCGGTCAATGGACGGTAGAACTTGTCCGGCAACCGGTCGGCGTCTTTGCCGATGCCCATGCGAGCGTTGAAGGCGCGCATCATGTTCAGACGTCGCTCGCCGATCGCCAGCAGCTCCTCCAGCGTGAAGGTCTCCCAGCCCGTGGCGGCGCGCACAAACTCAACCGTCTCCTGGGGACCATACAGTGTCCAGGCCGGACCCCATACGAACTGACACAGAGCGGCCGTGTCGAGGAAGGAATAGAACTGCTGACCCTTCAAGGCAAAGCGGACCTTCTCCGCATCCAGGGAGCGCGGCGTCAGCATGTGGTCGAAACCCAGCAGCTTGAGCCGCCCCATGTAAAGGTCGGAGGCGCCTTCTTCGATCATCGGGTCATGCTCGGAGGACTGATGATCGGCGCCGAACGGATTGACGGCGTAGATGAGGGCCAGCGAGCGCTTGGCCTGGGGCATGTGGGCTGGCGCCTCGGCGCCCTTGACCGTGATGAGAAGCGCCTGTCCCTTGCCAAGCTTCACCGCCGCGCGCCGGGACCCGTCGGCCAGGACGTCGCCGAAACCCTGGCGTGTGGCAATGGCCTGTGTCAGGCGCACCATGGCGCCGGCATCACCGAAACGGGCAGGGAATCCGATCTCCTTCTCGGTCAACTCACCCTTCTCGAAGCACTCCATGGCCCAGGCGACCGTGGCTCCCGTGCCGATGGTGTCGAGCCCGTACTCGTTGCAGATCTGGTTCGCCAGCGACACCGCCTCCAGCTCTTGGACCCCGCAGTACGATCCGAAGGTAGCGATGGTCTCGTATTCAGGGCCCCCGTACCTTCGCTCGACCGGTTGTCCGGCCCACTCGGCCTCGACCACACGCTTGCAGCGGACGGTGCACGCGTAACAGGTGTCGTTGGCCTTGAGGATCGTGTCGGCCATCGTCTCGCCCTGCAGCCGCTCAAAGTGCTCGAACTGGCCGGCGTTGTAGTTGTAGGTCGGAAGCGTGCCGCTGAAGTGCTGGAACGACACGACGCTGGCGGTTCCGTACTTCTGCAACCCAAGGACATCACCGTTGTTCTCGAGCTCCGCCGCGCCGGCCTTGGCCATCTCGTTCAACCGTTTGGCGTCGGCCCAATCGAGCTTCTTGCTCTTGCCGCGCACGACGACGGCCTTCAGGTTCTTGGAGCCCATGACGGCGCCCAGGCCGGTGCGCCCGTTGGCTCGATTGCTCATGTTGATGATCGCCGCCAGTCGGACCAGTTTCTCGCCGGCCGGCCCACACTGGGCGATCTCGATCTTGTCATCGCCGAGCTCGGCCTTGAGCGCGTCGTCCACCTGGGACGTCGTCTTGCCCCACAGGTGCCCGGCAGGCCGCAGCTCGGCCTGCCCATCGTGCAGCCACAGGTATACAGGTGACGCCGACTTCCCGGTCACCACCAAACCGTCGAAGCCGGCGAAACGCATCTCCGCCGGGAAGAACCCGCCGCACTGCGCATCGCCGATGCCGTCGACGAGAGGCGACAGCGCGTTGGCGCACATGCGGCTCTGCCCGGGGATCGGCGCGCCGGTCAGCAGGCTGACGAACATCGTCAGGACGTTCTCGGGGCCGAGCGGATCGATCCCTGGCTTGGTGTTCTTGAGGATGTAGTACATCCCCATCGCCGAGCCCCCGAAGTACTTGCGGTAGAACGACTCGGGCGGCGTCTCCATCTCCACCGCGCCGCGCGTCAGGTCGATGTGCGCAATCCGGCCGGTGCGTCCTTCAGGCATGGCAACCTCCTCCAGGCGTTCTCCGGAATCGTCTCAGGCTTCCAGCGCCGCCTGGAACTTCGCCAGCCCGTCCTCAAGCTGGCTGGCATTCACGATCAGCGGCGGGATCCACCGAATGACGTTTTCATACGAACCACAGGTGAGCAGGAGCAGTCCTTGCTGGTAGGCCGCCTTGGCAACGGCCTTGGCCCGATCGGTCCAGGGCTCGCCCTGCGTATCGGTGAACTCGGTGGCAATCATTAGACCACGCCCGCGTACGTCACCGATCTCCGTGTGCTGCTTCTGCAGCTGCCTCAGCCCGGCCATCAGCACTTCGCCCATGGCGGCGGCATTCTCGATCAGCTTCTCGTCGCGCATCACCTGGATCGTGGCCACCGCCGCGGCGCAAGCAACGGGGTTGCCCCCGTAAGTCCCCCCATGCGATCCGGGAATCCACTTCTCCATCAGCTCCCGCCGCGCTGCCAATCCCGCCAGAGGCATGCCGGAGGCCAATCCCTTGGCCATGACCAGGATATCCGGAACCACGCCGCTGTACTCGATCGAGAACCACTTGCCCGTCCGACCGAAGCCTGCCTGCACCTCATCAGCCACCAGCAGGATGCCGTAGTGATCGCATATCTCCCGCAGGCCCTGCAAGAACGCGGTCGGCGCCGGCACGTAGCCACCCTCCCCCAGGACCGGCTCGATGACGATCGCCGCCGTCTCCTCCGGCGCCGTCTGGGACTTGAGCAGCAGCTTGAGCTCGCGCAGGCAGAAGCTCACCGTTGTTGCCTCATCCCATCCGTAGTGGTAGGCATACGGGAACGGAGCAACGAATACGCCGCTGGCGAGCGGGGCAAAGCCGGCACGGTAGATCGTCTTCGAGGTCGTCATGGCCATCGTGGCATTCGTGCGGCCATGGAACGATCCCTGGAAGACGATCACATTCGGCCGCTTCGTGGCGTGCCGCGCCAGCTTCACCGCGCCTTCGATCACCTCGGCTCCGGAGTTGGTGAAGAAGAACGTGTCCAGAGGCTTCGGCACGATGGGCAGCAGTTCTTCCACCAGGCGCAGCATAGGCTGATGGACCACCAGGGCTGCCTGTCCGTGGAGCAGCTTGGCGGCCTGTTCCTGGATGGCCTTGACGACGCGCGGATGGGCGTGACCGGTGTTGGTGACGCCGATCCCGCAGGTGAAGTCCAGGTATCGCTTCCCGGAGGTGTCGATCAGGTACGGCCCCTCGCCCCGCTCGACCAACAGCGGCCAGGCGCGGTTCCATACCGGTGACAGGTGCGACAGCGCGTCCTCGCTCATCCAACCCTCCTGGAGAAATGATTCACACGGACGCCGCGTCCGCTCCGGGTCCAGGGGCGCGGTGCGTTTCAATCCTCTTTCAGCTCCGCGTCTGCACGGCGCAGGATATCGTCCAGCCTGGCGCTGATGTCGTCCGGAAGCGGATCCACAACGGACCCTTCAAGGATACTGCATACCCGCTCACGTGCCGCCGTGTAGATCGACGGTCTGCCCCGTTCAACCCAGGCCTCGTACGGATGGCGGTCGACGAGGCCGGGCATCGTGAACTCGCCGCTGCGTGCCGCCTGGCGCGTGCTGCGGCACTTCAGGAAGTGGCCCCCCGGGCCGACTTCCGCGATGTCCGCCAACAGGTGGCGCGCCTCACTCGAGTCGATCCCTGTGCGCACCCGTCGACAGTGGTGGGCGATCTCGTTGTCAACCACGATCTGCTCCAGGACCAGCAGTTGACTGCAGTCGACCTCCCCGATCCCGATGACCATGTCGGCCCCGGTCAGGAAGTCGGTCATCGACGAGAGCGTCTTCTCCAGGATCGCCTGCGCCCCCGGCTCCTTGGCATCCGTAGAGCATCCCGTCGAGGTGGTTGGCAGTTGGTAGTAGCGGCCCATGGAGATCAGCGCCGAGGACTGCAGCGCCGTCTCGGAGGCGCCGGCCATGAAGCCCCCGGTCGAGAAATCGACGACGCCTACCGCATTGCTGTAGACCATCGGCCGGCCAGGATGCGCCAGCTGGAAGGCGACGATGGCGGAGAGCGTCTCGGTATTCGCCAGGACAACATTGGAGTACAGGCTCGCCGGACCGGTGGTGCCCGCCACCGGCATCGGCATGATCATCACCGGGAGATCGAGCGAGCCCAACTCCAGGTAGGCATCCAGCATCTGCCCATCATGGGTCAACGGGGCCACGGGGCAGTAGATGAGCGAGGCGATCTTCTTGGCGCGGACGGCATCCTCGCTTCCCTGGATGGCAATCAGCGCTTCCGCCAGATAGGGAGTCTGGTCGACGCGGTGGAGTTCATGCTCGCCGTGCTTGGAGCAGAACCGCAGCATGCCCAGGAACTCGTGGAGTGGGCGCGAGGGCGCCGGGGTATCGGAGGCGCAGGTCGGGGCCCAGGCCATCACCGCCAGGTCCATGGCCTGGAAGACGCGCAGGGCGTTCTCGATGTCTTTTCGGGTTCCATAGCGCCGCTCGCCGGTCGCGAAGTCCAGGGCGAAGGCAGCCGTGCCATCCATCCCCAGCCCGGTCCACGCGGAAGGCATCGGGAAGCTCAACGCCGGGTTGCGGGCGTCGAAGACAACCGTTCTGGGCGCGGTGCGCAGGGCCTGTTCGACAAGTTCGGGAGGGATTCGCACGCGGCGATCCTCCTTGGACACGCGCGCTCCGTTGGCCTCCAGAATGTCCACCGCCTTCTCGCCCAGGAAGCGGATGCCCACCTCGGCGAGCAGGCGCAGGCTCTCGCGGTGGATCGACACCTGTTCTTCCTCAGACAAAACACTCCCCACGAAGTTCATGCTCGACCTTTCATGCCGGCGTCGGCGGAAGATCGCGAACCCGGGCCTCCAGGTGATCCAGCTCCTGCTCTGCCTCTCGGCTCAGGGGCAAGGGATGATGCTCCGCCAGGATCTCGGTTACGCGCGCCGTCGCTTGATCCAGCAACCTGGGCCTGCCGGCCGCCAGCCAGCGTTCGAAGGTGTCATGGTGACCCAGACTGCTCAGGTACCATTCCCCTGCCCGCAGCGCATCGCGTGTGCTCCGCTGGGTAACGAAGCTGCCTCCCGGACCGGCGTCATGGATCAACTCGTCAAGCCAAGAGGACGGCTCTCCGGCAATCCCCCGGTTCAGTCGGACGCCTCGTCGGAAGATCTCCACATCGATCAGGATCTGTTGCAGGCACAGAACCGTCGAGCCATCGATCAGGCCCGGGCCGACCAGGATGTCCGGCCGCGACAGCATGGGCATGGCCCAGTTGAGGGCCGTTTCGTAGCAGGATTGGAGACCGATCGTTGGCTCGTCGGTCCCGCCGGAGGAGGATTCGGCCGGCAGCCCGTAGAAGCGCGCCATCTCCGTCACCGCCGCCCCCAGCAACGCATGCTCGATCTCCCCGCCGCTGAACCGCCAGGTGCGCGGATTGACCAAGGCCGGGACCGGCGCGTACAGGCAGGGGGTGCCGGGACGGGCGGCCTGGATCAGCGTCAGCGTTGCCAGGACTTCCGCATTCGCCAGGAGCAGCGTCGAGATCAGGCTGGCCGGCGCGGTTGCCCCCATGAGAGGCATGGGCATCACGGCAATCGGAATGTCCCAGTCCAGCACCGAGAGGCAGGCGTCCGTCGCCTGGCCCTCAAGGATCAGGGGCGAAACCGGGCAGTACAGGAAGGAAAACGGATGCTCCCGCTCGATCGTCGCGCGACTGCCGAAGACGATCTGAAGGACCTCGAGCAGCCAGGTCGCCTCGTCCGGACGGTCCACGGAGTCCTGCACGTGCTTCGAGAACTGAGAGAAGACCTGCCGCCAGAATCGGACGCCTTCGGCGGGCACGGCTTTCGACAGCCCCGGATCCACCATCGTCCAGTAGACGCCCACGTCATCCAGGGCATCGATCAGCCGGGTTGCCGATTGCCAGTCGGCCTGCGTTGACGTTCGGCGGCCGCCCGTCGCCGCGTCGAGGACGTGGATGCCCGTGCCATCGGCGCACAGCGTGCACCCCCCACGATTCATCGCCAGCGACCATCCAGGCCGCCGGCCTCCCAGCGTGAACTCCCGGGGACAACCCTGCAAGGCCTTCTCGACCAGCGACTCAGCAAGCCACACCCTGCGGGCTCCTTCATCGACCCTGGCGCCGGCGTCGCGCAACACCTGGCGCGCCTTCTGGCTCTCGACTCGCAGGCCGGTTTCCCGCAGCAGCGCAAGCGAGCGCGCATGGATCTGGGCTTTCTCCTCCTGCGAGAGCACGTCAAGGTGCGGCCGCATTCAGACCTCGCCGACCTTCTTCAGGACCCGGTAGGGATCGAAGGCGTCCCGCATCCCATCGCCGATGTAGTTGACCGAGATGATCGCCAGGAAGATCATCAGACCCGGGAAGATGGCCAGCCAGGGATGCAGCGTCAAGTGCTCCTGCGCGTCGCTGAGCAGGTTCCCCCAGCTCGGCGTCGGCGGTTGTATCCCGAATCCGAGAAAGCTCAACCCGGATTCCTCCATGATGGCGTAGCCGACCTCGAGCGTCGCCTCGACGATGATCGGTCCCACGGCATTCGGCAGGATATGCCTGACCATGATCCGCAGGTTGGGCGCGCCCAGGCAGCGGGCGGCGGTGATGAACTCCAGCTCGCGGATGGTCAAGTAGCTGGCGCGCACCAGCCGGGCGACCGTCATCCAGGACAGCGAGCCGATCACCAAGGCGATGGTCAGGACGCTGTTGGAGTGCAGGATGGGCAGGTCCAGTTCGCGCAGGAAGGCGCTGAGCAGGATGAGGACCAGGAGCGCCGGCAGGGAAAGGGCTGCGTCGGTGATGCGCATGAGCACATCATCGACCCAGCCCCCGAAGTATCCCGCTACGGCGCCAATGGGGATTCCGACGACGAGGGCGATGATGACCACCATGATGCCGACACTGAGCGATATCCGTCCGCCGTAGACCAGACGGGTGAGCAGATCCCGCCCGAGGGCGTCGGTGCCCGTGGGATGCTCCAGGGAAGGGGCAGCCAGCCTAACGTCGATCTCGGACGCCTCAGGGTCGTACGGCGAAAGGAAGGCGAGGCTCGACGACAGCACCAACAGGCCCAGGACGATTGCCCCGGCCACCGCGCCGGGGTGATGGCGGAAGCGCCCCCACACGTTGGAGGCCGTCGATCCCGCGGGCCGAAGCGCATCCGCTGCGGAGCGGTTGGGAGGTCGGGAATCCTCCGGAGGCATACGATCCATCCCAGTCCTCAATCGTAGCGGATGCGCGGATCGAGCACCGCGTAGGCAAGATCGGCCAGCAGGTTGCACACCGCTGTCGTGGCGGCGGCGATGATCAAGACGGCCATCAAGAGCGGGTAGTCGCGCTGGGTGGCGGCCTGGTAGTACAGACGCCCCATGCCCGGCCAGGAGAAGATCAGCTCGACGTACAGAGATCCGGCGAAGATGTAGGGCAGGTCGAGAGCCAGGATGGTCACCAGGGGGATCAGGGCATTGCGCAGCGCATGACGATACAGCACCTTGCGTTCGGTCAGGCCCTTGGCGCGGGCCGTGCGGATGTAGTCCTGGTGGATCACATCCAGCATCCCGGCGCGCAGGAACCTTGAGTACCAGGCTACCCACCCGACGGCTCCCATGGCTACCGGCAGGATCAGGTGCTTGATCCAATCGCCGACGGAGAAGGCGCTCCCCAGCGTGTACATCCCGCCGGCTGGAAACAGGGGCTCTCCAGTGACGGGATTGCGCAGCCAGACATAGAAGATGAGGATCAGGATCAAACCCAGCCAGAACTCGGGGATGGCCTGCCCGGCGAAACTCAGCGTGGTGGCGATCAGGTCGAAGAGCGAGTACTGCTTGACGGCGGACAGCACGCCGATGGGGACGGCAATGATCGCCACCACGAACAGCGTGACGACCATCAGGTAGATCGTGTTGGGCAGGCGCTCCATGATCTCCGTCAAGACGGGTCGGCGCGTGCGGAACGAGATCCCGAAGTCACCGCGCAGGACTCCGCGGCGTGTCCCGTAGCTCTCGTCGACGCCGTCCCCATCGGCGTCGACCCGGGTCCAGTCATTGCCGACCAGCCAGTAGATGTATTGCAGCGGAAGGGGTTGGTCGAGGCCGAGCTGGCGTCGTAGCTGTTCCGCCCTCTGCGGGTTGACATGACGCGATCCCCCGAGGCTGGCCAGGGGGCCACCGGGGGCGAGATTGACCAACGCGAAGATGGCGATGCTGAGCAGGAACAGCAGCGGGATCAGCTGCAGTAGGCGGCGGAGGAGATAGCTGCCCACGTCACCCAATTCGCAGCGGGCACGGCCGCCTTATGCCGGGCCCGCTGCCACTGGGAGCCACCCGACACGGCCTGGTCATTCCGACAGCGTCCAATCAGCCACGTTCCAGGTAGCCATGTCATTGGCCGAGGACTGGATCCCCTGGAGCCGCGCCGAGTGGGCATCGGCGTTGATAGCCGAGAAGAGCAGGATCTGCGGAAGCTCCGCTTCCAGGATGTCGGCCATCTGGCAGAAGACCTCCTTGCGGTGGTCCTCGTCCAGCGTATAGGCTTCGTCGAGCAACGCGTCGAACTCTTCGTTGACCCATCGGCCGACGTTAAAGCCGGCGTCGGGCTCGGCAGAAGCCGAGTAGTAGTAGAAGTAGAGATGGTCGGTCGGATCGAGACCGGGATAGCCGTCATCGTACAGATCGAGGTCGAAGTCCCCGTTCTGCTCGGTGCCGCCGCTGGCCGCGTCCGCCCACATCACCGACCCCTCGAGCACGCGCAGCTCGGTCTGCATCCCGACCTTCTCCAGCATCTCACCGATGAGCTGATGGGCGAGCTCGAGTTCCGGGCCATACTCCCCATAGGTCGCCAGCTCGAAGGACATCAGGTAGCCTTCTTCGGCGGTCTGGCAGCCGTGGCACTCCCGCACCCCATCCCCATCGGTATCGGTCCAGCCTGCATCGTCGAGCAGGGCAGCCGCGGCCTGAGGATCATAGGCTGGGCGTGGAATGTCGCAGACATACGGCGGCCGGAAGAACTCCGTCCACACGGCTCGCCCATAGCCGAGGAAGACCTCCTGCATGATCGTGTCGACGTCGATTGCCAGTCTCAAGGCGCGGCGCACACGGACGTCGGAAAGCACCGGGTGAGGTGTGCCCGCCAGGTCGGTGCTTCCACGCACCACGAGGTTGGAGAACAGCCGAAACACCCAGCGCGAGGTCGGCGCGATGCTGACGACCACATCCGGATTGCCCTTGAGTTGGTTGACACCCGACTCGGGCAGCCACACGTCCACATCGGCATCGCCCCCGGTGAGCATGGCGAGGCGCACAGTCGGGTCGGGCACGACGCGCACGACAATGCGATCGATGGCCGGCTTGCCGGATTCGTAGTAGCGCGGGTTGCGCACGAAGGTCAGGTGATCACCGGCCTGCCACTCGTCGAGCATGTAGGGCCCATCGCTCAGCGGCGCCCGGTTGCAGTCCCAGGCCACAAAACCCTGGCTGGCATCGCAGTAGTGAGCCGGCCAGATCACGACCTGGTCGCCGCCAAACTGGGTCAGATACCCCGGGAAGACCGAGGTGTAGTGAACGGCGAAGGTGTAGTCGTCCATGACCTCGATGCTGTCAATGTAGTCAGAGCCCTGGAGCCAGATGCCTCCCTCCGGATCGGAGATCGCCTCCCAGGTGAACAAAACGTCGTTGGCCGTCACAGGCTTACCGTCCGCCCACTGGACACCCTGGCGCAGGCGCCAGGTCACGTCCATGGCGCCGGTCTCCTCGTTGTAGACGACGCCTCCGTTCTCGACGGTCGGAAGCTCGGCCGCAAGCTCAGGAAAGATGTCCCCGTCAGCGTTGACGTCGGTCACGCTGAGCAGAACCAGCTCCATGATCAGCGAATCGAAGCCCGCATCCGTCACCAGCCCGTTGAAGCTGGGTGGATCTGTGGGCACAGTGATGACGACGGCGGTCTCCTCCTTGGGAGGCGGAGCCGTCTGGCAGCCAGCCAGACCGACAGCCATCACGGACAGCGCCAGGATGACATGCCCGGTGAAGCGAAGTCTCCGCGGGTTCATCACTCACCTCCTTGATCGTGAGGCGTGCAGTCGGCGAAACGGGCGACACGCAGCCGGCGCCCGGCACTACTCGGATTCGGCCTCCGCGGCCTGCAGGATCTTCCGCAACTCACGCTGCTGGGCGTCGTCCAGCGGCTCCGGCTGGTGGTTGTCCAGGATCCACCCGACCTTCTCGCGGGCGACCTCGATCACCTCGCGGTAGCCTCCACCGGCGGCCGGCTGGTTCGAGAGATCTGAGAAGCGCAGCTGTCGCAAGCTGCTGCGAGTGTGCTTGTGCCGGAGGAACAGGCCGCGCGGCCCGACGTCAGCGATCACATCCAGGGCGAGCGTCTCCGGCCGGATATCGATCCCCTGCGCCAGAATGCGGACCCGATGATACATGTCGGTGTCGAGGATCAGCTCCTCCGGGTATAGCAAGGTGCACGACTCGAGCAGCCCCATCCCGCTCCCGGTCTCCGCGCCACACAAGGCGCACAACAGCAGCGACGCCGGAGCCTCGGCGGCCGCCTGCCACCCTGGCGCAACGGCGTCGGTCCCGAAGCACCCGGCCAGGCTCGGGACGCCCCACGCGTGGGCCAGTTCCACACCTAGCGGATAGAGCAGATCGCCGTCGAAGGCCGTTCCCAGGTAGGCGCCGGTGCGGGGATGCATGACACCCGGCATCATCGAGTGATAGACGGGCGCGCCGGGGTAGGCCGACTGGATTAGCACCAGAGCGGCAACGATCTCGGCATCGGCGGCCACCAGTGTCCCGGCGACAGTACCGGGGCCGGTCGAGCCGGCATTCGCCATGGACATGAATCCAACCGGCAGGCCGGCTTCGGCAAACACCAGCGCCGACTCCATCCCGCCCTCGTCCTGGGCCAGCGGTGCGATGGTGCACACCAACGACGACAGCGGCGGGCGGGCCCTCAGGGCCGCCTCGTCGCCGGCGATCACGCGGGCCATCTCGACGGCGTAGCGCGCCATGCGCTCGTCCATCACCGTCTCGGTCTGCACGTGCTTCAGCGTGTTTGAGAAGGAGGCTTCCAGCTCGTGCAGCGGCGCCGTGCGCGCGTGGTCCTGGGCGCTGACGATCGGCCAGTAGAACCCGACCGACGACAGACCATCCGCCACGCGCGCCATCCGGCCCACGTCGTCCTTGCAGGACGGACGGCGCTGCCGGGTGGCGAAGTCGATCGTCTCCGTGCCGCATCCGTCGGTGGCCACGTACATGGCCGAGCCGTCGAGCGCGGCGTCGAACTCCAGCCGACGCCCGCCGAGGGTGAAGTGCCGGGGGGCGTGAGCCATCGCCTCGAGCACGAGCGGCGGGGGGAGGCGCACGATCCCAGTGTCGTCATCGACCACAGCGCCATGCTGCCGGTAGATCGAGCGGACGCGTTTCGACGGGCAGTGGACGCCGACGCGCTCCAGAATCCCCAGTGTCCCGTCGCGCAGCATCGTCTGCTGATGGTCATCCAGCAGGCGCAGGTGGAACGCGGGGCGAATGGGCTGGAGCGCAGGCGTTGGACTGGGCATGCAGTGCCTCTTGGCGATCCCCCGATCCAAGGAACGCTAGTCGATCTCGCGGCCGGCCGCGGCCAGGATGCGCTTGAGCTCGGCCTGCTGTTCCGACTTGAGCGGCTCGGGTGTGTGATTCTCCAGGATCCAGTCCACCCGTTCGCGGGCCACCTCCACAGGATCGCGGTAGTGACCCCCTGCATCCGGGGATTGCGTCAACGACGGCACCATGACGTCGCGCATGTGCTTGCGCGTGTGCTTCTGCGCCAGGAAATGCCCGCCGGGGCCGACAGCCGCGGTCACGTCGAGGGCGAGCGACTCGTCATCAACCTGCATCCCGAGCAACGCGTACCGCGCCCGGTGGTAGGAGTCATCGTCCAGAATGAGCGCCTCGGGGTAGAGCAGCGTGTAGGTGTTCACCAGACCCATGCCGGTGACGAACTCCGCTCCCGTCAGCGCGATCCAGAAGGCATCCAGTGCGACATCGATGGCCGACTGCCACGTGCCCGGCCGTTCGCTGTCTGTTCCGTAGGCACCACCCAGGGAGGGCAAGCCCCAGTGGTGCGCAAGCTCCACCGGGGCGAACCGACCGCGCGAGTCGAGCGGGTAGCTGATATACGTGCCCGAGCGCGGGTCGGCCCAGGCATGCATCTCGGAATGGAACACCGGAGCGCCGGGAGCAACGAGCTGCATCAGCACGGCGGCGCTGATGATCTCGGCGTCCGCCAGCGCCAAGGCACCAGGCAGCGCCGCCGGCGCCGTCGTGCCCATCGTCGGCATTGCCAGGAACCCCACCGGGACTCCGGCTTCGGCCAGCACCATAGCTCCCTCGATCCCCTCCTTGTCCTGGGTCAGCGGCGCAATGGTGCACACCACCAGCGAGAAGGGCGGGCGCCGGCGTACCTCGTCGCGGCTGCCTGCCAGCACCGTCGCCATTTCCAGCGCATAGCGGCAAGGCACAGCCCCCATGATTGTCTCGCTCTGCGCATGCTTGACGGTGTTGTTCCACACGGCGTCCATCTCGTGCAGCGGCGCCGTTCGGCCGAAGTCCTGGGCGCTGACCATCGGCCAGACGAAGGAGATCGATGCCAGGTGATCGGCGACACGCGCCATCTTGGCTACATCGTCCTTGCAGGAAGGCCGCCGCTCCCGCGTCTTGAAGTCGATGGTCTCAACACCGCAGCCGTCGGTCGTGAAGTAGGTCAGGCCCTGCTGGAGCTGCAGATCGTAGGCCGGATCGCGCGCTCCCAGGCGGAAGTAGCGCGGCACAGTCTTCAGAGACTCCATGACCAGCGCGCGCGGGAAACGGGCAATCTGCGTGTCCCTGTCCACCAACACACCGTGGTCCGCCAGAACGGCCAGGGCCTTCTCGGAAGGGAAGCGGACGCCGGTCTTCTCGAGGATTTGCAGCGTCGCCTCCTGCAGGCGATCCAGCTGTTCGTCACTCAGGCAGCGCAGCCGCTGGGTCGTCCGCAGGGGTTCGATGGCGGGTCGGGCAGCTTGAAGGGTCATGCGTCAGCTCCCATCTCAAGGATGCCGTATGGAAAGTCGTAAGCTGGCATTCGGGCCAGGAAAGGATCCGGGTCGAAGGCCTCCGGTCCGAGGACGCCGGTGGCCTGCCAGACACCGGTGGCCAGCAGTTCCATGGCAATGACCGGACCCGTGGCGGTCTGAAGCGCGACGGCCTGACAACCGCAACGGCCCATGCTGTCCGCATTGTCGGTCGACTGGTAGAGGAAGACCTGGCGGGGCTTGCCATCCTTCCGACCCGTCACCCAGGTGCCGACACACGTCTTCCCCCGCATCTGGCCGCCGAGCCCGGCCGGATCCGGAAGGCAGGCGATGAGCGGGTCGCGTGGGGCGACCATCATTCCCTTGACGTTGACCGGCGTCGGGCTCTCCAGCCCGAGGAGCTTGATGGTCTTGAGGATCTGCATGAACGGATCATCCAGCGCGTACTTGAACGTCACCCGGCGGCAGCGGATCCAACGCGGCACGAGGACCACCTCCTCGTGCTCGACGTGGACGCACTTCAGCGGGCCGATGCCGTCCGGGAAGCGGAAGACCTCCGGCTCCGAGAAGGGTTCGACGTCATACCATCCCCTGTCCTTCTCCCAGACCAGGGCCGGGTCGGTGCACTCCTCGATCGTGTCGAGGACCGAGAAGGTTGGGGCGAAGGCGTGACCTTCGATCCGCAGGTCGGCGCCATCCCGGATCCCGATCTCGTCGATCTCGTCGAACAGGTGCTTCTCAGCATAGCGGGCGAAGACGTCCGACACCCCGGGGTCCATGCCCATGCACAGCAGCGCCAGCCGCCCTTTCTCGGCCCACTGCCCGGCGCGGCCGAACTGGTAGCTCCCCATGGCAGCACCGGTATCCGACATGGCCATGTCGATGTAGGTGCACCCGGCTTCGAAGGCAACGTCGAAGACCGCGTTGTTGTACACATTGCTGACGGCGTTCATGATCAGATCGACCCGGTGCTTGCGCGCCAACTCGAGCACGCGCCGCGTGTCCCCCGCATCCACGGCTTCGACCGGGAACCGCTCGGGGGCGCCCAATCGAGCGCCGACCTGGTGGGCACGCTCCGGCCGGTAGTCGGCCAAGACGAGCGTCTCGAGCCAGGGACGGTCCCGGGCGAGGACGGCGATCCCTTCCCCCACCGCTCCGGTGCCGACCAGCAGGACGCGCATCAGCCAGCACCCAGGACCCGCTTGGCCTCCGCCACGGCTCCGATGGCGTCCTCGGCGTAGCCGTCGGCGCCGATCTGCATAGCGTAGGCCCGCGTCACCGGCGCGCCGCCGACCATGACCTTCACGTGAGGCCGCAGGCCGAGATCGTCAAGCGCCTCAATCACGGACTTCTGGTTGACCATCGTCGTAGTCAGGAGCGCGCTGACCCCAACAATCGCGGCGCCCACCTCGCGCGCTTTGTGGGCGAACCGCTCGGGCGGAACGTCGACCCCCAGGTCGTGGACCTGAAATCCGCTGGCGGAGAGCATGGTCGCCACGAGCGTCTTGCCGATGTCGTGTATATCGCCCTTCACGGTGCCGACGACCACAATCCCCGGCGTCGGACGGTGGGCGCCGCGCTTGGCCAGCTCCGGATCGAGGACGGCGACGGCAGCCTTCATCGCCTCGCCGGCCAGCACCAGGTCGGGCAGGAAGGCGTCACCACATCCGAAGGCCTCCCCGACCTTGTTCACGCCCACAACGAACCCGCGCTCGATCGCCTCCAGGGGATCGACCCCTTCGGCCACCGCTTGTTTGGCTAGTGCTTCGGCCTGCTGGGGTTCTCCATCGATGATGCTCTGGGCCATGGCTTGGAAGAGTTGTTCGGACACGGGTTCCTCCTGGACGGTTGCCGGATCGTCGAGATTCTGGCTGCTGCGCACATGCCGCAGTGGAAGCATATCCTGACCGGGCGCGCGGCGGAGGCGCCACGCGGCGGCCTGCCTGGCTGCCGTCTCCCGCCGAAGAGAGGACGGTCAGGTCTTCGGGCAGGTGCGCCCCTATTCCTGGCAGCCGCCCGCAATGCACGGGGCCACCTATTCCCAATCCGAGACTTCGTTGTACCAGGGCTTCTTCGTGCCCACCTCGGCCCGCCGCTTCCACTTGCCCGACTTGGGCTCGCGCTCCAGGGCGAGCAGCAGCTCATCGGCTTTGCCGACGATGATCGCCTTCTCTGCACCGCCAAGAGCCGGCACTCCATCCACGGCGACCTTGACCTTGCCCAGGTTGGATGTCGCCGTGTGGTAGAAGCCCCAATCGTCGGCCATGAGCTTGGCGACGTACGGCGCGTCGATCTCACCATCCGTATGCAGGCCCACCGGCGCGGCCAGCAGAAGCAGCATGGCGTCTTTGAGGTCCTTGTCGTTGATCTGCACGATCTGCAGCTTCTGCAGCAGCAGGTCCGCCAGTGAGACGCAGTGCGAGTGGACCTCCAGCCGGCCCCGGTAGTCGATCGGGTGGTTGTAGTTCAGGCGGTCGTAGAACACATCAATCATCGGAACGCGGTCGCCGAAGAAGATGTGCCGCTCGCCCCCGCTCAGGACGGCCGACCGCTTCTCGAGGTCATAGCCCTGCGACTCGAAGAATGGCACAACCTTCCCGCGGTGCTTTCCGTAGGCGGCATAGTCGATGTCGGTGAACACCCGATCGCCCAAACGCTCCATGCGGCGGTAGAGGTCCACGCGGTCCGGGAAGTAGAAATGTAGGGCAATCGGGCCCATCACCCGCAGGATGATCCCCTTGCGGGCGGCCTCGTCCGTCAGCCGGCGGGCTTCCTCGAGATAGGTCTCCGGCTTCGGATACTCCTCCAGCGGAATGTCTTTGGGGAGGCGGAACTTCCTTTCAGGGCTCATGGCGCGGGTCTCAGCCGGAGGTGAAGACGTAGTCCTTCACCTTGCCCCTTTCCAGGACCACCACCACGCCCTTGAGGATGCCTTCGGAGTACTCGCTGCCGGGATTGATGATCGTAGTGCGCCGGATCTTCTGCACCGCCCTCGATTCGTGGATGTGCCCGTGCAGCCCGAGCAACGGCTGGTACTTCTCGATCATCTTGGCCACAGCGCGGCTGCCGACGTGGATCTTGCGGTCGGCGGCCTGCACCAAGTCCTTGGTGAGCTCAGGCGCCAGGTCGAGGGCGAAGCCGTAGGGCGGTGGGTGCAGGTTGAAGATGGCGTTCCCCTTGTCCTGGACCTTGGCGACCAGCTCTTCCAGCATCGGCTCCAGTTCCTCGTCCGGCTTCTCGCGCGGTGTGTGCCAGGGCGTGGGATTCGCCCAGCAGAAGGTGATCATCTCGTGATCGCCCAGCATCACGTTCCGGTTGTTGCAGTTGACAATGGCGGCCGAGTCCTCGATGACCGTGTCCACTTCCATGTGATCGTCGTTGCCGGGAGCCATGTACACCTTGTAGGGAGTCCCCGCCAGGCGCTCGTCGGCCAGCGCGGTCCATTCCTTCAGGCGCGCCAGCATCAGCTGCTTGAACAGCTCGTCGACCTTGGCCGGGGCATCCCGATAGGCTCGAAACTCCTCGGGGGTCTGGTGCACCCAGTAGTAGCCCATCATCTCGATGGTCTTCTTGAGTTTGTCAGACTCCTCCGAGGTCTCGGCCACGGTGTGGGTTCCCATCAGCGTGGTTTCCCAGCCGCCGCCGGCCTTCTCGACCAGCGGGACGAGCACCTTGCCCGTCAGGTCCCCGCACACGATCCCGACGTCGACCTTGTAGGCCTTCAACCCGTTGAGGAACTTTCGGTAGCACAGGTTGGACCCGTGGATGTCGGTGACAAAGAAGATCCGGATCGCCTCACCCATACCTGACTCCTTGTTGGGCGAAGGACGGGAGAGCCCACACTTCAAGCCTACCTCCCGTCCTTCGTCAGTCCACGACGGTCGCGGTTCAGTCCGGAGGCAACTCGCCGTAGGTCATGCTGACGTCCACGCCCACCTTCTTGTTGCGCGCCTTCCAATACAGGTACCACAGGACACCCAGGCCCCAGATGCCGGCATACAGCGCCAGCGACCAGGTCGTAAGCTCCTCGAAGTTGGGCATGACGACATAGAAGTAGAACAGGATCGCCAGGTAGATCAGGTTGACGATCCCGCCGAACGTAACCGCCGGGATACCCAGGACCTTCCAGGTCTTGTACGGGGAAGCGTCCCAGATATGCCGCACCTTCTTGACGTACGGGAAGAGAACGGCGGCAACGGCGGTCACGCCGAAGACCGAAACGATCTCCAGCGCCGTGATCGAGAGCCCGGTCATCGGGTTCTGCCAGAAGGCGTACAGGGCGATGCCGAACTCCGCCAGGATGAAGCACAGAATATGGTTCTTCACCGGCGTGGCCCAGCGGTAGTCGATGTCCGTGAACCACTTCGGCCCCATGCGGTCCATGCCCCAGGCGAACACGATGCGCGGGAACGCCAGATACGAAAGGGCGACGTACCACAGATTGAACAGGATGAAGGAGCCCGCCATCATGATCAGCAGGATCGGGCTCTTGGTCAGCATGGCCGCCAGGCCGACGTAGTGTGATGACCACGGCACGGTGTAGCCTGCCAGCCCGTTGTAGTCGACCCAGGCGGTGGCCGACAGGAACTGGAAGCCGACGACGCGGTACAGGACGATCGCCAGCCACAACATGAAGAAGGCCGGCACCAGCACGGCGAACAAGTTGCCCAGGATGATGGTCTTGTCCGGGCGCTTCACCTCGCCGGCGATGAAGGTGATGCAGTAGCTGTAGGCGAACAGCCACGAGCCAGCCACCATCACGCCCAACGTGTCAAACCAGTTCCACGTGGCCGGCAGGGCCGTCCCGGCTTCCTTCATGGCCGCCGCGGCGGCCGTCAGGAATCCCTGGTAGTCGAGCGAGCCATACTGCGCCGCCACGCTGTTCCAGGCCTGGGTGAAGCCCTCGCGCGAGGTGAAGGTGAACAGCAGCAGGATGACGACGCCGCCCAGGATGCCCAGGACCATCACGACCTTCTGGGCCGCGGCAAAGACCTTCATGCCGAAGACCAGGAACAGCAGGGCGATGAGGTTCACCAGGCTGGAGATCAGGAAGAGGGCGATCGGCGTCGTGCAGAACTCCGCGGCGGCGGGCATGTTGAGGAACTGGAACAGCATGACCAGTCCCGGGTCGACGGTCCACGGCGCCAGGACGAAGATCCACATGATCCACACGAAGGCGTTGCCGAAGGACTCGGCGATGCCGATCAGCGGACCGATGATGCGTGAGTTGTAGATGTACTCGCCGCCGCTGCGGGGCATGGAGCCCCCCAGGATGCCCCATACGAGCGAGAAACCGATGCCGCACAGGATGGCGGACAGGATGGTGGCGATGATCAGGTTGCCGCCGGTGTACACCGACAGACCCATACTGATCATCACCCACATGCTCACCGTCATGCCCTGGTTCATGAAGCCTACCCCGAAGGCATCGATGAACGACAGGCCCCGCACCAGCCCACTGGCCTTGCGGGCGAACGCCATTTGCTCAGGCATTGCATTCTCCTCCTTCAACGAACCCGGATCCTCGGGTTGGTCTTGCGCGGTCCGGCGGCCCTCAGCGGGCCGCGAAGCTCGCACAAGCGTTCGATGCAGTCTCTGTCGATCGACCTCCTTTCCTCAGAACTTGCGGGACCATTCTTTCGGCCAGCGTTCGATCACCACCTTCTTCTGCGTGAAGAACTCGATCGCGTCCCATCCCTGCCCGTGCAGATCCCCGAAGAAGCTCTCCTTCCACCCGCTGAACGGGAAGAAGGCCATGGGTGCGGCGATGCCGACGTTGATCCCGATGTCGCCGGCCTCGGCTTCGTAGCGGAACTTGCGCGCCGCCGCACCGCTGTCGGTGAAGATGCAGGCCATGTTGCCGTGCTGGCTCCGATTCACCAGCGTGAGCGCCTCCTCGAGCGTCGACACGTGCATGACACCCAGCACTGGGCCGAAGATCTCCGTCGTCGCCACCTGACTCCCCTCTGGCACGTCGACCACGATGGTCGGCCGGACGAAGCTGCCGCGCTCGTAGCCGGGGATGCGGGGGTTCCGTCCATCCACTGGGATGCCGGCGCCCTCCGCCGCTCCAATGCCGATCAGCTCCTCGATGCGTGCCTTGCTCTGCGGCGAAATCACCGGCCCCATCTGCACACCGTCCTCCAGCCCGTAGCCCGTCACGCGGCTTGCGGCCGCGTCGCAGATCATCTCGGGGAACCAGTCGCGCGCTTCAGCCACCGTGATGGCCACCGAGGCTGCGGCGCAGCGCTGGCCGGCGCAGCCGAAGGCGCTGTCGGCGGTAATCCTGGTCGTCATCTCCCGGTCGGCGTCGGGCATGATGACGATCGGGTTCTTCGCCCCTCCCTGACACTGGGCACGCTTGCCGTGTTCGGCTGACCTCCGGTAGATATAGCGGGCAATGGGCGTCGAACCCACAAAGCTCACCGCCCGGATGGCCGGGTGATCCAGGATCGCATCCACCGTCTCGGCCGCCCCGTTGACCAGGTTGACCACGCCGCGCGGGATGTCCGTCTTCTCGATCAGGCGGAAGATCCGCTGCATCGTCAGCGGGACCTTCTCGGACGGCTTCACGATGTACGTGTTGCCGCAGGCCAGGGCATAGGGCATGAACCAGAACGGGATCATGCCCGGGAAGTTGAACGGGCAGATGGCGGCGCACACCCCCACCGGCTGGCGGATCATCGTCTCGTCGAACCCGCGGGCGATGTCCTCCGAGTTGTAGCCTTGCATCAGGATGGGCATGCCGCAGGCGATCTCAACGTTCTCGATCGCCCGGCGCATTTCGCCGCGCGCCTCCTCCAGCGTCTTGCCGCACTCCATCGTGATCAGACGGGCGATCTCCTCCAGATCATCTTCGAGCAGTGCCTTGAGCTTGAAGAGGTACTGCACGCGTTCTCCGGGCGGCGTTTGCCGCCAATCCGGCAGCGCCCGGGCCGCTGCCTCGGCGGCTAATGCCACGTCCGAGGCCGGGGAGAGCGGGGTCCGGCCCAGAAGCTCACCGGTGGCAGGATTGACGACATCCAGGTGCTGCGTGGCACCGGATGCCCGCCACGAATGGTCAATGAAGTTCAGCACTTCGGCGGGGGCGGCGCTACGCGCGGGCGATGGCATCGGTGATCTCCAGGGCTCTCTCCACGATGGCCAGGCCTTCGTCGACCTGCGCTTCGGTGATGCACAGTGGCGGCACGGCGAAGACGACGTTGTGGAAGATGAAGGTGAACAGGCCGTTGGCTCGCAGGAACTGACCCGTCTCGGTGAGGGGGTCGATCGGCTCCTTGGTCGCCTTGCTCTTCACGATCTCCAGGGCAGAGAACAATCCGATATAGCGCACATCACCGACGGAGGCGTGCCGAGCTTTGATCTCCTCCAGCCGCTTCCCCAGGTGCTTCCCCACCCAGGCGGCGTTCTCGATCAACCGGTCTTCCTCGTACACCTCCAGCGTGGCGACGCCTGCGGCGCAGGCCAGCGGATGGCCGCTGTAGGTCAGCCCGCACCACAGCATCCGGTCTTCGAAGTAGTCGGCGATCTTGTCCGTGACAATCACCGCGCCCAGAGGCACGTAGCCCGAGGTGATGCCTTTGGCGGTCGTGATCATGTCGGGGACCACGTTCCAGTGATCCACGGCGAACCACTTGCCCGTCCGCCCCCAGCCGCTCATCACCTCATCCGAAATCAGCAGGATGCCGTGCTTGTCGCAGATTCCCCGCACGCGGGGCCAGTAGTCGTCCGGCGGCACGATCAAGCCGTTGGTGCCGGTGACGCCTTCCATGATGATCGCCGCCACACGATCCGGTCCTTCATAAGACAACACCTCTTCCACGTGGGCGATGCACTCCCGATGACAGGTCTCCCGCGTCCAGCCGAAGGGGCAGCGGTAGCAGAAGGGATCCAGAAAGTGCACGACGCCCGGGATGGTCGGCTCGGCCGGCAGGCGCCGATAGTCGCCGGTGAGCGCCAAGGCCCCGTGGGTCGCTCCGTGGTAGGAGCGGTAGCGGGCCAGGATCTTGTGCCGGCCGGTGACGAAGCGCGCCATTTTGATGGCGTTCTCATTCGCCTCGGCGCCGCCCAGGCAGAAGAAGGTCTTCTTCAGATTCCCCGGCGTGACCTCGGCGATCTTCTTGCCCAGCAGGCCGCGCGGCTCGGTCGCCATGCTCGGATGGGCGTAGCTCAACTGGGCCGCCTGGTCCTGAATCGCCTTGACGACCTTCGGATGCTGGTGCCCGATGTTCAGATTCATCAGCTGCGACGAGAAGTCCAGGTAGCGCTTCCCGTCGGCGTCCCAGAAGTAGATGCCCTCGGCGCGGGTCATCGGGATCGGGGATGTCGCCGACTGAACCGACCAGGAGAAGAAGGTGAACTCCCGGTTCATGCGCACCAGGTCCTGGGAACTCATCGGCTTCTTGGCTGTCACAGAATCCTCCACCACGGCTTGCCGGGCGGTGATCGTCCGGCGCCGTCCTTCGATCGCCTAGCGCTTGACCGTCCGGACCACGTCCGCCATCACATTCAGCGTCTCATCGATGTCCGCCTCGCTGTGTGCGTAGCACAGGTACCACGGCTCGCGCGGGTCGTGGTCCGGCATGACGCCGCGCTCGATGACGGCGTCGACCAGCCTCAGGTAGTAGTCCCGGTCGGAGGCGTCCCATTCCCGCTGGCAGGTGACCTGCTCCACGCCGACGGCGAACGAGAACATCGACGGATGCCCTCGGAAGGAGGCCGGGATGCCCGCCGTCTCGAAGATCCCCTTCAGGCCGCCCATCAGCCGGCGCCCGCGCTGGGCGATGCTCTCGAGAATGGGCTGGGCCTGCAGCAGCTCAAGCGTGGCAAAGGCCGCCGCCACCCCGGGCTTGTTGTTGTTGAACGTCCCGCCCTGGGCCACGCCGTGACCAATGATGCTCATGATCTCGCGCTTGCCGCCCAGCGCCGCCAGCGGATAGCCGTTGGCGAGGGACTTGGCATACGTCGCCAGGTCGGGCTTGAGATTGTAGAACTCCTGCGCCCCGCCGCGGGCGATGCGGAAGCCGGTCTTGACTTCGTCGAGGATGAACACGACGCCGTACTCGTCGCACTTCTGCCGGATGAACTCGAGGAATCCGGGCAGCGGCTCGATCGCCCCGCAGTTGTCCTGCACCGGCTCGGTAATGATCGCTGCCGTCTGATGCCCGACGCGGCGCAGCGTGTTCTCCAGGACCTCGAAGTCATTGAACGGCAGCGTGACGACGAGCGACCGCAGGCAGGCGGGCAGTCCCGAGCTCGACGCCACGGGCACGGGGCTGCGCCGGCTGCCGTAGACCTCCGACGGCGCGTAGGTCGAGAACAGCATGTAGTCCTGGAAGCCGTGGTAGTTGCCCTCGAACTTGACGACCAGCTCGCGGCCGGTGTAGGCCCGGGCGAGGCGCAGCGCGTGCATCGTCGCCTCGGTGCCCGAACAGGCGAAGCGCACCATCTCCACGGCCGGACACATGGCGACGATCTTCTCGGCGACGGCCACCTCCAGCTCGCTGGTCATGGCGAACAGCGACCCCTGGTCAATCTCGGCGTGGACCTTCGCATCCACTTCCGGATAGGAGTGCCCGAGAATGATCGGTCCGAACGCCAGCCGGTAGTCGATGTAGCGGTTCCCATCCACGTCCCACAGGTAGGCGCCCTTGGCATTCTGGACGTAGGGCGTGATGCCCTCGCCCCAGTAGCGGAAGTTCGAGTTGACGCCCAGGGGCATCACCGACGACGCCCGGCGCTGCATGGCGTTGCTCTTCTCGTGCGAAATCGTCACCGTCGTCTCCTCGCGTCTTCCCTCGAAGGAAGTGGACCGCTTTCCCGGCCACGCTCCTCGGGTCGCTGCACGAGCAGCCCTCGCAGGCCTGGTGTCTGACTGCCGTTGCCTGCGGGCAGGGCTCTGCATCCGCGGCGCGCGCCCTACAGCGCCTTCTTCACCTCCGACAGCGTATCCGACAGGCGATCGAGGACCTGGTCGAGCACCGCATACGGGATGACCAATGGCGGCTCGATGCGCACGGTGTGCGCGCTGGTCAGCGTGCCACCCACCAGCACGCCGCGCTTGAACAATCCCGCCGCCACCTTGTAGCCGACCTCCGGGTTGTGGAAGTGCATCCCGATCAGCAGGCCGCGGCCGGTGATGCGATCGTAGATCTCCGGATACTGGGCGGCCAGGGCCTCCAGCTTCGGGATCATGTACTCGCCCTTGGCGGCCGCCTGCTCCCACAGCTTCTCCCGCAGCGTGAAGCGGATGGCGGCGATCGCCGCGCTGCATGCCAGCGCCCCACCCCCGGTGGTCGTCGTATGGATGAAGGGGTTGGGCGCCATCATCACCTGCCAGATCTCCTCCGTCGAGCAGAAGGCGCTGACCGGCATCACCCCGCCTCCCAGCGCCTTCGCCGCAGCCAGGATGTCCGGCACGACCCTCCAATGATCCACGCCCCACAGTCTCCCTGTGCGCCCCATCCCGGTCTGGACTTCGTCGGCGATGAGCAGGACGCCGTACTGGCGGGTCAGCTCGCGCAGGCGTGGCCAGAAGTCGTCCGGCGGGACGATGGCGCCGGCCTCGCCCTGGATCGGTTCCATCAGCACGGCAGCGATGTCGACCCCGACCTTCTGGCAGATGTCGAGCTGCCGCTCGACGGCATCGGCGTCGCCGAAGGGCACATGGTAGATGGGGCCGCCATACAGCAGCCCTGCCGGCTGTCGGTAGTCGGCCTTGCCCATCATCGACAGGGAGCCCATCGTCTTGCCATGGAATGCCTTCACGGCGACGATGAACCCGTTCTTGCGTGTGTACATCTTCGCCAGCTTGATGGCGCCTTCGTTGGCCTCGGTCCCGCTGGCGCAGAAGAAGCTGTATTTGATATCGCCCGGTGTGATCTGCGCCATCAGCCGGGCCAGCACGCCGCGCAGAGGGTCGATCAGCTCCTGGCTGGGCATCGGCGTGCGCAGCGTAAGCTGGGCGCGCACGGTGTCGACGATCTCAGGGTTGGCCCAGCCGTGCACGAGCAGGCCGTAGCCACCCAGGCAGTCGATGTATTCCCGCCCGAGCACGTCGCGGAATAATGCCCCGCTGCCCGTCCACTCGGTCGCCGCCCAGTCACCGGCCTCGGTCACCGACTTGCGGTACTCAAGCCAGCCGCGGTTGAAGTACTCGGCAAAGTTGAGCTTGGATTCCTCAATGATCAGCTTTCCCACGGCCTCCGTCACGGATGGCTGGTGGATCAGATCGACCCAGCGGTCGGCGTACTTCAAGGCGTCGTCGAGGGATTGAGGCACGTCGAGCCTCCCTGAGCGGCGGGCGGGGTTGAACCCCGCCCGCCAGACCACTGCACGCGCTAGCCCATTTCCTTCATCCCGTACGGGAAGTCGTACTTGGACATGCGGTGCATGAACGGGTCGGGGTCGAAGGCCTCAGGCCCGAGCACGCCCTTGCCCTTCCAGACGCCCTCCACGAGCAGCTCCATGGCGATGACCGGGTTCACGGCCGTCTGCCACACCACCGCCTGGACGCCGTACTTCTTCATGCAGGTCTCGTTGTCGGCGACCTGGTACAGGTAGACCTGGCGCGGCTTGCCGCCCTTCTTGCCTTTCACCCACGTCCCGGCACACGTCTTGCCGAACATCCGGTCGCCCAGGTGCGCCGGATCCGGCAGGCAGGCGGCCACCACATCCCGCGGCGCGACCTTCACCGCCCCGACCTTGATCGGGTTCTTGTTGTCCAGGCCGAGCATCTTGATCGTCTTGAGCACGCGGATGAAGTCGTCCCCCAGGCCGTACTTGAACGTCACCCGCTTGCACTTGACCCAGCGCGGGACGAGCAGCACTTCTTCGTGCTCGACATTGACGCACCCCTGGGCCCCGATGCCCTCCGGAAACTCGAAGGTCTCCAGTTCGGAGAAGGGCTTCGTCGTGTACCAGCCGCGGTCCTTCTCCCAGATGATGGGCGGATTCAGGCACTCCTCGATCGTGGTCCAGATCGAGAAGTTGGGCGCGAACTCGTAGCCGCGGACCTCGAGGTTGGCGCCGTCGCGCACGTTGACTTCGTCGATCTCATCGAACAGGTGCTTCTCGGCGTACTTGGCGAACACGTCCGCCATGCCGGGCTCGACGCCCATGCCCAGCAGCGCCAGCAGGCCCTTCTTCTCCCACTTCTCGGCGCGCTCGAACTGGTAATCCCCCAGCTTGACCCCGGGCTTCTCGAACGGCTGCTTGGGGTGCGGCGTCGAAAGCGTCATCGCCATGTCCATGTACGTGCAGCCGTACTGGTACGCCGCGTCGAAGATCTTCTCGTTGAAGAGCGGCTCGACGGCGTTCATGATCAGGTCGACCTTGTGCTTCTTGGCCAGCTCGACGATCTGCGCCTTGTTGCTGGCATCGATGGCTTCGATCGGGAACTTCTTCGGGTCGCGCAGCTTGGCCCGGACCTCGCGGCAGCGCTTGACGTTGATGTCCGTCAGCACCATACGCTTCAGCCACGGCGCATTCTGCGCCACGACGGCGATCGATTCGCCGACTCCCCCCGTACCGACCAACAGGACTCTCATTCCAGGCCTCCTTGTGGGACGATGGGCTCGTCCAACGTTCCCCCGGGGGGCGCCGTGCTTCCCTCGCCCCCTGGGGTTTGAATTCCGCAATCCGGCTACGCCTCCGCGCCTTCCGGATTGTAGGGATCAACGTCCGGGATCCCCGGCTTGATCGTCCGCCGGATCGGGATGTACAACAGCGCGCCGACGGCCATGGAGGCCAGGGCCAGCCACAGCGAGCTCAGGCCTTCCTCCTGGATCTGGCTGTAGATCGCCAGCAGGATGATCACCGTCGGGCCGAGCGTCACCAGCACCATCCCCAGCCATCCGCCCGGCACCTTCTGCCGCGGCAGGTCGGGCCGGGTGATGCGCAGCTTCCACATCGCCCCGAACTCCGCCAGGATCACCAACGTCTGAAGGAAGACATCGACGACGACCAGGAAGGCAAACGCCTGCAGCGAGAACAGCGTGAAGGCAAAAGCGCACAGCAGGATGGCCACCCACGGCGTCCCGTAGCGTGGGTGGACCCGCACCAGCCACTTGGGCATCATCCCGTCTTCGGCCAGCGCGAACGGGATCCTCGAGCCGCCCAGGCTGTTGCCGATGAACAGGCCGATCATCGACAGGACGGCGGCAATGGTCAGGAAGCCTCCCAACACGCGCGGCAGGGCGCTGTCCGGGCCGGTCAGCTTGGCAGCGATCGCATGCCCGATGTCGGGGAACTCCCAACCGACAGCGCTCGTTGGGTCGACCCCCCACGAATCATATTGCTCGGGGGCGACGCCGTACTCCTCGAGGACGACGCCGATACCTTCCCCGTCGCCGTACTCCTCGATCCCCCACGCCTGATAGCGTCCATCCTCGCCGCCCCCGCCGTACAGGCCCGCCAGCGCAGGAAGGGCGTAGGTGGCGACCGCGGCGATCAAGACCAACAGCATGGCGCGCGGGTAGGTCTTGCGAGGATTGACGATCTCATCGCCGGCAGCCGCCGGCAGCTCCCAGCCCATGTAGTTCCACATCACGACGAACAGGCCGACGCTCAGCGCGCCCCCAAGTGTCTCGCCCTCGGGCAGGAACGGCAGGGAGGCGGTCGTGCCGCTCTGGATCCAGACGATGATCCCCAGGACGGTCATGACGACCAGAGGCGCCATGACGAGGACACCCAGCCAGCTGGTGGTCAACCCGGCCAGGCGTGCGCCGCGAACCTGGAGCGCCGACATGGCCCAGATGATGATGGCCGCGACCAGGAACGACATGAATCCGCCGCTCAACTCCATGCCGCCCAGCGTGATCCCGTTCCGGATCCCGGGGAAGAAGTAGCCGAGGTAGTAGGCGGCCAGCACCGGGTAGATCGCCACGTCGACGAACGACATGATCCAGTTCATCCAGCCGGCCATGAACCCCGAGAAGGGCCCGAAGGCCTGCTTGACCCAGTGGTAGTAGCCGCCTTCGGCCGGCATCATCGAGTTCAGCTCGCGGACCATTAGCATGTTCGGCAGGCTGAAGATGAGCGGGGTGATGACGATCAGCAGCAGCGCCAATCCAGGCCCCGACCAACCCACCAGCGCCTCGATCCCGAAGGATCCGCCCGAGACCGTGAAGTAGATCAACCCAAACAGGGGAAGCAGCGTCAGCTCCCGCTTGAGCCTTCGTCGCTCAGTGCTGATCTCCGCGGCAGCCGTTTTCGGTCCAGATTGCGTTATCATGCTCCTCCTCTGAAGCCTGCGGGTTCGCGCAGCGCGGGTGCCAGCGCGGTCTCCGTTGTCTGCCTTGCGTGCTCATGTCCCTCGGCCCGTTGCGGCCGCTGGGGTTCAGAACTCCGTAGCCTCCACCTTCCCTCTCCGATGCAGGAAAACCTCGCGCGACGTTCCTAGCCCTCGCGGGCCGGCTTGTCCACGCAGCCGGAGGTCGGGATGCGCCACTGGTAGACATCCTTGAGTACGACGGGAACGATCACGGTCGAGGTCTTACGTACGCCGGGGATGTTGGCAATGACCTCGGTGACGAACGCGTAGACTTCGGCGTTGTCGCGGCCGACGACCTGCGTGCTGATGTCGGTTTCGCCCATCGAGCAGCCGACGTAGCTGACGCACTCGTACTCGGTGAGCCGGCGGGCGACGTCGAGGATGCTGGCGGCATCCACCTGGATGAAGACATCAGCGGTGACGCCGTAGCCGAGAGCCCGGGGATTCGGGATGGCGCCGACGTGCACCAGCCCAGCGGCAATCATCCGGTCCAGACGGTAGCGGACGACGCGCTCCGAGATCGTCCCCAGCCGACGCGCGACTTCGGCGCACGGCATCCGCCCATCCTCGATGAGCAGGTCGACGATCCGGCGATCAATATCGTCGGTTCCCGACATGATTGTTCTCGGATTTGTAGGGAAAGTACAATCACAATAGCAGAAGCGGTGGTTCGAGTCAACAACCACGCCGACGGTGGGGCGAGATCAACTGGGCATCCCGGTCCTTATAGGTATGATTTCATCCGCCAGCCTGATCCCGGCGACCCGCATGGGGTGGCCCCGGGCTTGAACGGGGTCCGTCGCCGGATCGGCAGCCTGGTCCACAGCGCCGGGGGTCCCAGAAGGAGATCCTTCCATCATGCCGCGTCTTGATCACTTCGGCCTGCTCGCCCCCCTGTACGACCGGCTCATCCGGGCACCGGACACGGAGACGCTCGCCGGGTTGGCGGGGCTGCCCGCGGCGGGCAGGCTGCTCGATGTCGGCGGCGGCACCGGGCGGATCGCCCAGTCGCTCGTCCCGCGGGTCGGCACTCTGATTGTGGTGGATGAGTCGTGGAAGATGCTCTCGCGCGCCCGGCCCAAGCCGGGCTTGAATCTCGCCGCCGCCCACGCCGAGCGGCTGCCTTTCCCGTCCGGCGCGTTCGACCGCGTGATCATGGTGGACGCCTTCCATCACCTGGAGGACCAGGAGGGCAGCCTTCGGGAGCTGCTGCGCGTGTGTGCCCCAGGCGGACGCCTGGTGGTTGAGGAACCGGACATCACCCGCGTTGGGGTATGGGCCATCGCCTTGTTCGAGCGACTGCTCCTGATGCGCAGCCGCTTCCGCCGCGCCGAGACGATCGCCGATCAACTCCGCCGGATGGGCGCGGCTCCCACCATCCATCGTCAGGAGGCGACGGTCTGGATCGTCGCCCAGCCGGCGAGTTCCGCCTGACGGCCATCGGCCGCCCGCGGGGCGCCCCCGGCGCCCCGTTTCCCTGCGCCGGAAGCCCCATTCCTCTCACCTCGTAGATCCCATCCCGCGCCCGGCCAGGCGGCGATCTCAGGCACGCGGCGCCGCCCGCGAGTATGGCCTCGCGCCGGCCGATGGAACGGGCACCGAGGCCGAGGGAACACCCCTCCCGGGAACTATTCGTTCGCCGGGTAGAAGCAGCCGAGGGTTTCCCCGTGCGCGTCCTCAACCGTCCAGCCGTAGCGCGGCCCGTCCGTGTCGACCCGATAGCCGGACAGGTCGGCCTTCCACGGCTCGAGCGCAGCCCGTGCCCGCAGGACGGAAAGATGCGTCGACGGCCACCCTCCCTCCGCCGTGCGCAACTCCAACGATGCCAACTGGCAGGCAAGGCGTGGCAGGATCTCCAAACGCAGGGCCAGTGGTGACTCGCCGGCCAGCGCCGCCAGGGCCGGGACCGCGTCTTCGCTCAAGTCGGACAGGTAGACCATATCCAGCTCGCTCCCGGTCCGGACGCGCTCCACATTGCGGCGCACGATGAAGTCGTCGACGTTGAGCACGTTGAGGGTCAGCGCGAACCCGAGCATCGTGCCGACGGCAGCGGGTGCAAAGGCACGCAGGTTGCCGGCAAAGAGCAACACCAGGAACAGCAAGAACGACACCCCGATCCACAGGATGGCGGCGTGCGTGTAGGCGCGCAGGCGCGTGAACCCGTAGGCCTGTTCGTAGAGCACCAGGCGCTGGAAGGCCGACACCAGGATCACACCCACCAGCACGACCATCAAGGCGCTGAGCAGGTTGAACCCGGTCCGCTGCCCGGCGGATTCGCGGCGGCCGAAGGTTCCGAGGGCCAGGATCAAGCCCAGCGTCAGGAACGCTACGGCGACCAACTCGCCGAAGCCTCGCCGGGCGTATTCCGCGTACGTGTAACCGGCGGCGGCGATGTTGGCCTGGCCTCCAAACAAGTAGCGGAACTGGATGAAGACGAACAGCGCGAACAGCAGATCGACCGCGATCAGGACGACGGCTGACTCGGTGAATCCGAGGAATGGCGCCAGGACCGGCTTGTCCTCGCCGATGAGCTTGCGCTCGCCGGGATCGCGCAGCGCCGCAACCAGCGCCCCCAGAAAGAAGACCGTGCAGACCAGCACGACCACGGTTCGCCAGGCCAGGTCCGCCAGCCACTCGAGATCCAGCCACTCGAAGGCTCGGCGCAGGACATCGGCGAAGATCGCGTCTGCGGCGGTGAGGAGCAGCGCCAGGACGACCAGGATGGGCAGCGCAAGCAGCAGGCCGCGGGCGACGGCCAACAGCCGGCTGTGCGTTGCCCGGTCGCCGAACGTCCGGCGGTTGGCCTCCGTAAGGACCGGCCATGGTCGGAAGACGGCCTCCACGGGTACCCACAGGGTGGCGATCGCGAAGTCGATCCAGCCGAAGTCCATCACGCGGCCGGTTTGGAACGTGCGCACCCACAGGGCGAAGAGGCACAAGACAGCCACGATGTTCAGGAAGAGCGTCAGCGGCTCGAGGCGGACGAAGGCCAGGATGGCAAAGCCCAGGATGGGGATGACCAGCCAGGCGCTCCCCCGCGCCGGCCGCCGTGCTTCAGCCCAGGCCATGCCCAGCCCGGCCGCACATACGACCACTGCCCAGATTGGGAAGGAGACACCGATGGGCCGGCCATAGAACAGGACCTCGACGAGCAGGCCGATCGCCAGCGCGACGAGCGTGAGCCGAAGGGGGCTACGAAAGGTGTCGGTTTGTGGCGCCGGCATGGAGGGCTCGGGCAGCCCTGGGTTCGATGTCGTCATTGCACGCTCCTTGGATCAAAGTGGGTGTCGTCGGCCGGCAGCAGCCAGACCTGCTGCGCGTGTCGATCGAGGATCAGGTGGACTTGCCGGCCGTCGCCGCAGCCGGCCCAAGCGCGCCAGGCCTGCACAGGCGTCGCGTCCGCGGCGGACTCAATGTCGGAATCCTGTGACCCCCGAGGTCGTTCCACATATCCTTCCGTCCAGAACTCCGGGCGAGGCTTCCCTTGACGCGGGCCGTTCATTCCGCCCCCCTGGAGTGTACTTCCTCCGCTCGCCGCCCGTCCGCAATCGTCTTGTTCGAGCCTCGAGGGACGAGAGCGTGCAGCAGGAACCCGGCGATAGCGCCGACCGCGGCCACCATCAGGAACGGGACGGGCAGGAGGACGAGCCCTGCCGCTTCCGCCGCACCGGGCGGGGCCTCGCTGCCCCCCGCCAGAGCAGTGCCGGACATCGACCTCAGGACCAGGCTGCCGATCAGCAGCCAGACCGCGAGGCTGCCTACCCCGACCAGCATCCCTCGCGCAGCTGGGGACCATCCATCCGGGAATCCCGGGACGACGATCGGCCCACCGAGGAGACTCCCCAGGACCAGGGCGAGAAGCGGCGGAGCGATGTAGACGTACGCCAGAGCGAACGCCCCCCACTGCCAAGCGGCCGGCCCGCCGATCGCCCGTGCCTCTGCTACGAGGGCCGGCAGGAAGATCAGCGCCTGGCCCACCAAGAGCCCGGCGGCGGCGGCGAACCACAGGCCGGAGAAGGCCATCGGGTTCTCTACCGCCCACCGGGCCGCGCCTGTGCGAGGGGCCAGCGAGGCGCCTGCCGGAGATGGCTTGGCTGGGTGTGCGATTTGAGCCTCCATCGGTGCGCCGGCCGTAGGATCGAGCAGCTGGTTGTCCGGCCGCCATCGTCGCGGGGCCCGGCTATCAGACGACCACGGCCGGCTTTCAGGAAGTCGCGGGGGCTATCAAAGACTCTCAGCAGCCGGGAATCGACGAGAAACCATGCGCGGTGTGAGAAGCCAGCCTGCCAGGGCGACCCGATAGTGCATCTCCGGCTCTCGGACCGCTCCCTCCCTCAGGGCTGGCCTACCTGGCCGAGCGGATGCACTCACCGACAAGGGTCAGACGGGCTGGCACGGCCCAAGGGTAGAACCCCGTATGATCCAAGCCGGCAGGGATAGCTCGCCGGGTGGAGGCGCCATGCGCGCATTGGTCGTCTACTGGCGTCCCGAACCGCAGAGCCTCAATGCCGCCTTGTTCCGCATTGCAGGGGAAACCCTCAGCTCCGCTGGCCAAGAGGTTGTTACCTCGGACCTGTGGGCCATGGGGTTCGAGGCGGCCTCCACCAGCGCCGACTTCACCTCGGTGCGGGATTCGGGCTTCTTCAAGCCGCAAGCGGAGGAGATGCATGCCTCTAAGGAAGGCGGCTTCGCGCCGGAGGTCGACGCCGAGCTGCGCAAGCTCGAGGCCTGCGACTTGATGATCTGGCAGTTCCCTTTGTGGTGGTTCGGCGTCCCGGCTGTGCTCAAGGGCTGGGTCGACCGGGTCTTCGCCATGGGCCGCATCTACGGCGGAGGTCGGCTGTATGAGAAGGGCGTCCTGCGCGGCAAGCGGGCGATGCTGTCGCTGACGACGGGCGGACCGCAGGCCGCCTACGCGCGCGGCGGGGTGCATGGCGACCTGCTGGGCATCCTTCGCCCGATCCATCGGGGGATCCTGCAGTTTGTCGGGTTCGACGTCCTTGCCCCGCACGTCATCTACGGCCCGGCGCGCATGACCGCCGAAGAGCGGCAGGCACGGCTGGCCGGCTACGCGGAACGGCTGAAGGCAATCGATCGAGAAGCGCCGATCGAGGTCGGGGAATACTGAGGCAGGGACAGCGCCAACTCCCGCGCCACCAGGGCGAAAGGATCTCGGTGAAGGTCGGCCACGAGGCGGAGATCACGTCTCAGGCAATTGCGGCGCAAGCGAAGAGGGCGGCGGGGCCGGCATCACGCCGGCCCCGCTCTTCGGTTCCGCCCACGACCCCAAAGATGTGCTGGTTACTCGGCAACGCAGTGGGGACGGGTGTCACCCTTCTAGTAACTGTTGATCCAATCTAGGACCTCAGCTCGGTGGATCCGATAGGCGAAGTCCGTACCCCGGCAGAGCAAGTCCATGCCGAAGGAAGTCACCCCTACGATCAAGTTGGAGTTCGTACCGCCGAGAGAGACCGGGCCGCCGGAGTCCCCGGAGCACGTCCCGCCGCGTCCGTCACCATTGCGCTGGGTTTGTAGATTGCAGCTATCGGTATTCGCGCTCCGCAGGTTCACCAGCGTTGACTGGGCCATCAGTCGCCTACGATAGGAGATGTGTGGGACGGCCGAGTGCTCTTGGGTGCAGCCAGTGAGCCCAAACCCGCTGACGGTGAAGATCGTGTCCTTCCTGCCACGCGCGATCTCCAGGCCACTGAGTAACCCGGCCTCTGCAAGTTCGCCGTACTCCGACATGTTGATGGGTTGGTCGAGGATCACCAAGCCCGCATTACGGGTGTTGGGGAAGCCAGCGAAGTTCGCGAAGCCGTAGTTGTAGAGCTCGTCTGAGGTGGCGCAGAGGGTGCCCAGTGTATCCTCGGCACAAGTGCTGGGATGACCTGACACCGGATCGAACTGAGTGATCGGATTGTAGTTCGCCCCGCCGTCCTGCTGGAACCAGACGCGAGCCGTGGCTGTGCCCTCAGCCGTGTCGGCGCAGCGTCCCGCGGTCAAGAACACCGCTGGACTGATGAGCGAGCCGCTGCACCGCCAGACGAACTCTCCGTTTGCATCGTATAAGTCCGCCAGGCCAACGAACGGGTGCTCGTTGTCCTCTACCCAAGTGCCGGTAATGGCATAGGCAGCCGTCGCCGTGATTGCGGGCAGCACAACCGCGATCAGCGTGACCCAGAGTGTCCGTCTCACGTCTACCTCCTCCGGTGAACGAACGCGAGGGCAACCAGAGGACATCAGCCGAATCAGGGGAAGGAAAGGGTTCGCTGAAGGTACCTTCTTCTCTGGAAAGGCTGTGGCACAAGGGGGACGGGCCCTTCCCCGATACAACAACCGCAGGGGCGAGGTCAAGCTCCGGCGGCGCTGGCGGGCACGCCCTTGCCCTGCGCCCTCCGTTCAGACAGCATCCGAAACGGCGGCGCAGACACAGACGTTTGTCAGACAATGCCGGCGGATCGGCATGTTCGCGAATCGAGTAGGGAGGATGGGTCGCCCATCCTCCCTCTCACACCACCGGACATGCGGGTCCGCATCCGGCGGTTCGTCGAGGAATGTGCATTAGGTGGTGGTAGTACTCGGTGAGGGTGCACAGTC
>Ga0315295_10000210_pt1 | contig 49438 bp, 68 predicted proteins | sample YL17G14_0_MG_FD_204453 | JGI IMG/M metagenome (GOLD analysis project Ga0315295, IMG submission 204453) | Sediment microbial communities from Yellowstone Lake, YNP, Wyoming, USA - YL17G14_0 | ecosystem: Environmental > Aquatic > Freshwater > Lake > Sediment | place: USA: Wyoming | collected... | reverse complement strand
CCACCCCGTCCGGCCTCATAAATGCGAACCCATACTCGCCAGGGTTCGGCTCGTAGAAATTGAGGTGTGCCTGGCCGCTCGCGCTGTCAAAGAATGTCAATCTTCCATACTGTCCGGAAGGGGCGATGTTCACTTCTCCGGCAGTCACGGCAAATAGGTCGTCTGTGCCATCGTTCAGTTTGAACGCCTGCCCGCCCTTTATCTTTAGCGTGGTATCGGCTGTGGCGCACGAGAAGTCCAGGAGCCCGTCGGACAGGTATGCGATGTCCACATCGGGATTGAAAGGCGCTCCTGACGCTCCGAAGAATGTGAACTTGCCGGTATCACCAAGATATGACACGCCGCCGTTGTTTTGGTTCACGGTATCCATAAGACGGAGGAATCCGTTTCCGAGAGGTCCGAGAGCGGCTGCGATAGACAGTTTAGAGCCACCTGCACCGTCAGGCACCGAGAGCCCGATAGCGCTTCCGGCAAACTCTGAGCGGATTGCAGCGATACCGGTGGGTGAGACGATTGTGGTGTCGTCGAACAGTCTGATGCTGCCTGATTGCGTCCCGTCTGCAAGGGGCGCAAGGTTCAGTAAGCCGTCCTCAACCATGAAAAATTGGGCGTTGTCCTTGTAGAGGGCGAGTCGGCCATTCTCGCTTCCGAGGAAAGGTTTTGAGCCGTCGCTTCCGCGAATCTCGAAGGTATCACCATCTGAATAATAAGTGAGCGCTCCGAATCTTGTTCCGGTTCCGCCGTCGCTTCCCTCGAACATGATTCCAGGGCCAGTATGCTCAACAGTCACCCATAACCTGTTGTCTGCTCCCGTCAGGATGAATTTCGCATTTTTATCGGCCGGAGGGCGTATCCTGACATCATCACTTCCACCTGACAGGTCAAGATTACTATCGCTTACAGCGAATAGGTCGTTGGTGCCGTCGTTCAGTTTGAACGCCTGCGCCGCCGGTATCTTGAGCGTGAAGTCGTTGGCGCCTATGCCGGAGAAGTCAAGAACCTTGTCTGCTGCGTCCTGTGGTGTGATGACTCCTGCGGCGTGGTTCCAGATGGACTCCGCCACGATGCTGTCCTTGAGAGTCTCCAGGGCCAGCTTGATGCTCGCTCCGCTTACTGCGCTGTCGTTCTTGAGGTTGCTCGAAAGGAGCTGGTCCTCTGCGTCTATGCTGTGCTTGCTGCTGTGCTTGTCGTCGTGTGCCATGTGTGTTCACCTTTTCTCGTCACTTGGTCGTTGCAATCATGCCGTGAGTTCCACGTTCCGTACTGTTCCGCCCTTGTTGATGATGATTCGCTGTTGGCTCGTGCTCGGTTTCCACCAGAACGCGACCTCGCCGTCGGCGATGGCTGGCTGAGTCTCGCTCTCGTACATCTTGACGGGGATGATTGTCGCGCTGGTCGTCTGCGATAGGTCGAGTTTCGCCGTACCCTTGAGGATTATGTTGTTGGTCGTCTCGTTGCCTGTTGTCGTGACCTGCTGCAGGTTCGGGTTTGAGGTTCCCAAGTCGTGCCACACCGCGCCGTCGTAGTACCGGTACATGTTCGAGACGGTGTTGTAGTAGAAGAACCCCTCGGGCGGCGCGTTTGGATCTGTCGACAGCACGACAGGCCGAACGAGGCCCCCTTCCGTAACCCTGAATTTTTCGCCCATGTGTGTCGTTCCTCAACCGAGTATGACTATGCTGGTCCCGTCGTAGCCTTTGTACTGGTTGTCCGTGGTGTCGTACCACCAGTCGCCGGCCTGCTTGTCCGTTGGCGCGCCGGCCATGTTGCCCCTGAACGAGCTCCTTGTTGCCATGATGATTCACCCGATGATGATTACTTCCGTGCCGTCGTGGCCCTTGTACTGCCTGTCGACCGTGTCGTACCACCAGTCGCCTTTCGATGCGCTCTCGGGGATGCCCCGGAAGCTGCCGATGAACCGGCCCGTGCCTGGCACCGGCCCGATTGGGATGCCCTCGTGCAGGAACAGAACGCTGTAGTCGTACAGCGCCGTGCTTGTGTTCTCGTCGCAGAACCTCCGAACGACCGCATCTATCCGGTAGAACCGCCCCTCCCACACGACGAGGTCATTCTTCTGCACGTTGTCCGACGGCTTGCTCAGCATGTACGCGTCGCCGTCCTGGTACAGCCCTTCTTTCGCCTGCATGAACATGTTGGTAGTCTTAGGGTACAAGACCGCTATGATGTCGTGCTCCGGACCGGGATTGATCGTCTCGTCGCCCTCGATGTTGCTCGTCACCTTGGCCACGGGGAAGTACCGCACGGTCCTGCCGAGCTGGACAATCGCCTCGCCGAGGAAGTCGTTGGGTACGCCTATCACCATCTGGTTTCACCCGCACACCGGTGTCGGTGTGATCCTGGTCAGCATCCAGTCGGCCTTCTGCTTGAGGTGCTCGAACGTTGTCACGAGTTTGCCCGTCTGGTCGCCCTTGTTCACGCTGTACTCGGGCAGCGAATATGAGTTGACTGAGTTGAACGTCCCGCCCATCTTCTCGGCGAGCGCCTGCATGGCTGCTATGATGCCCGTGAGCTGTTTTATCACGCTCGGTATCGCCGTGTGGCCGTACGTGTACGTCACCGTGACGCACAGGGGTTTCGTGAACGTGAACCTTGCTACCTCAGCCGTGTCCTTGAGGTACAGCTTGCCGGCGTACGGGTACACGTAGACGTTGCTCGGCGTGACCGTTACTCCATCGACCACCAGGCTCGTGACCGTGAGGGTCGGCTGCGCGTCCTGGAACACCTTGCCGAACCACGATACGAACAGGGCCTTGTCGCCCGTGCCGTCGAGGTACTCGGTGACGCTCCGACCGCCCGCCTTGAACGTCGTGTGCAGGTAGTCGTCAACCCACGCCTCCGCGTCCTCGATGTGCGCGTTGATGTCCGTAGAAGGAATGAGAGTCGCGTCCATGCCGGATAGCCGGTAGACGTCTGCTGCGGTCGTGTAAGTTGGCGCCACTTGACTGCCTCCTTGTGTTTGAGTCCGCCCTTGCGGACATTCTGAAAAATAAAAAAGCGGGCGGCCCGCTTGTCTGCTGAGCCGCCCTTAAAATATTGTTGTTCGTCGCTCCTGCGGTCTGGCTCAGTGGATGTTGATGATCTGAGCGCAGAACGTCGGGGCTCTCATGATGAGAACCTCGTAGATCTTCAGGAAGAACTTGTCGCTGTCGTTCGTCTTGGCGAGCTCCATGTACGTGAGGTCCTGGAGCACACGCATCTCGATGACCGTGAGGTCAAGGAAGAGTATCTGCCCCTTGTCCGCCGTGTTGTCCATCCACATGGACGCAATCAGCGGGATCTCGCCCACGATGGAGTACAAGACCAGCGCGGAGAAGCCCCAGAAGACCTGCCTCGCTGCTTCACGATATGTGATCTGCGTGCTCAACAGCTTGAGGATGTCCGTGTAGGCCCTCGAGTTGGAGACAGCCAGGTTCGGCCTGCCGCCACCGTCGAACGCCTTCTGGACCGCGTCGTGCATGTCGTTCAACGCGATTGCGTTGCCCGTCTTGTCCACCGCGTTGATGCCAGTCATCTGCACGATCAGCCCGTCGTACGAGTTCGCATCCACGGCGATGGAGCCGTTGAGGATGGTGTATTCCTCCTTCTCCTTGATGGCCCTTGTCGCCTCGAGGACCTGGAGCTGTCTTGCGTTCGGTGCAGACACGTCCGCCAGGTTGATGTCTGGACTGCCTATGCCTGTGGGCTGGAAGCCCATGAGCATAAAGCTCGGGACAGCTGCCTGTGCCTGGCCAGTGACGCGGCCCACGGAGTACAGGTACTTGATCGGCTTGCTGCGCCTCGCGCGAGTGCTGTCCGCATCGTTGAGTACGGAATCCTCGGGGAGCCATGCAGCGGCGCCCTTCGCCGTTATCACGTTGTAGTCTGCGGTGATACCGAGGTTTGTCACGCGCGGGATGAGCTCCACGAGTGGCGTCCACTTCCTCGATACGTCCACGATGACCGGGTCGAGGTAGATTGGCACCATGACCTTGTCAGTACTTCCAGCGCCGCCGCTGGTCGTCTCGAAGGCCTTGACGCCCATCTCGAACCGCTTCTGAAGTGCCGGGCGCATGTCGCCAATCGAGCTCTTCATCTCGTGGTTGATGTACTGACCTGTATAGCAGGTCCTGTCCGGAAGTACCCCGAACGACTTGCTGTACACGTCGCTCGCGTTCACTTCCACTATTCCAAATGCTGCCATTTTTTTCTCCCTCCTTTGAGATTGTTTTTTCAGCGAAGCATTTCGAGGGGTGTCTTGTTCTTCTCCCCGGTCTGCTTCACAGGTTCGTTGCTCGGCCCGCCGGCTTTGAAGATAGGCATGTCTTTCACTGCCTTCAGCTCGGCCTTCAGGCTCTCGTTCTCTGTCTTTAGGAGCTCCACCGCGCTCTTCAGCTCGGGGAGCGCCTTGATTGACGCTTTGGTTTCTTCGTCCATCTCTTCGTCCTCCTCGTCGTCGTCTTTGTCCTTGTCGTCGGCCTTCTTGCTTTTCGGGCTGATGACGCGCTTGACCTTGTCGGGGTTGATCCCCTTGGCGATCGCCTTCTTGACGGCGTCGTCCTCGTCGTCGGCCTCGACCTCCTGCGTCGTGCCGTCGTCCATCTCGAACTTCCACGAGACTTTCTTGCCCGCAGCTTCGTTGATGAATGGCTTGCCCTGTGCGGCCTGTGCGTTGACCGCAGGCACCTTCGTTGTCGCGGCCTGTTCGTTTACGAGGCCAGGCTCGTGCCCCTTGGGCGCTTCGTCGCCCGGCATCTTCTTCTGTTCCATGACGTTCCCTCCTTTCTGTTCAGTCTCAGGAGCGTGAATCTTCTCCTTGAGCTTCGCGTGGCACGTTGCTTTTTCCCTGAACCGCTGCAGGTCCGCCATCTCCTTGTGTGCCGTGCACGCGGTCTTGAGCACGTTGTCGCTAATCTCCGCTCCACCCTTGCCGAACGACTCGCGCATCTCTCTTCCGCCACCGAACGCGCTCGGGTTCGCCCATAAAGCTCCGCAGAACTTATCCGGGTCGTCGGCGAACGAGCCCGCCCGGCTCGTGCATGCGTCCCACCATGCCTTCGGTGGTCGGTTGTCCTTCGTTGCGGCCTTCGCGCGCATCTTCTGTTTGATGGATTCGGCTTGCAGGTAGCCGGTCGTTTCCTCTATCCTGGCCAATGTGATGCCGAGGAGCTGTGCGATCTCCGCGTCGGTCTTGCCCTCCTTGTGGAGCTTCCGGATTTGCGTCTCGACGTCGCTGGTTTCGCTGGCCTTCTTGTTGATGTCGGAGTTGAATGCCTGGAGGAATCCGTCGACGAAGTCCATGATCTGCTTGTCGGTCATAGGCGTGGACCTGGTCGCCAGTTCGTGAGCATAATGGTCGGCTTCGCGCTCGTCCTTGAACTTCACGCCTTGACTGATGGCATCTTCGTATGCTTGCTTCCCGTCGTGTCGTTCTGCCGAGCCCTTCTGCTGAATCTCGCTCAGGTGCGCGGTCCCTTCGCTCCCGTCGTCGAACATGATGCTCACCGTATCCGCCCAGTCGCGGGCCTCTGTCACCGTTCCTTCCTTGCCCTTGAGCGGGCCGTGCGCAATAATCACCTTGTCGCCACGGAACGTCTCGCTCTTGGCGCTGCCGCTGAATATCTGAGAACTCTCCTTGGCCATGCTGCGGAACGCCTGCTCGATCTCCGTGTCCTGGTAGCCAGCGTCGTGCAGTTCCTTATGCCATGAGTTCATGAGTTCGGAATAAATCTGGTCCTCGGTCTTGCCTGTCTCGGCCATCTGCCGAGCACTCGCAAGTATCCTTTCGATGCTCGCGCTCTTGTCCTCCTTGACCGCCTTGGCGAACACTTCGGTTATGGTCGCTTGGGGATTGACCGGCGTGCCGGTAAGAGCCACGTTGAGCAAATCGAGCGAGTTGATGATGCGCGTTTTTATCCCGTTTATCATGCGGTACGCCCTGTCTTTGACCCTGAACGTGATGGAAAAAGCATCCAGGAACCCAGACTTGACGGAGTTCCAAACGTCGCCGAACCGTTCCACGCCGGCGTTGAGTTCGCCGCGAACCCACAAGCCTTTGTTGTCCTTGCGCGCCTCGACGATCCTGCCCGCAGGTATCGTGTTCTTCATGGCTCCGCTGTTTAGGTCCACGCTCTCGTGCTCCACGTCGAGCTTGATCGGAACCGAACCGCTCTGCAGCTGGTTGAGCATCTCGTCCAAGGCCTCCGGGGTCACGAGGTCGTTCACGAGGTCTATGTCCGGGGTTGAGATATAGCCAGTCACGAAGTACCGTGGCTGTTTGCCCTTGAGCGTCGGAACCTCCTCGTGGCCCAGGCCGTTCGTGTAGAACGTGTACGATTTGGATTCCGTCGGGCCGCCCTTGAACCCGGCCCTATGCACTGCGCCCCATGCGATTTTGCTGCACTTCTCCTTGTCGCCGCCGTCCTTCCTGCATTCGGCGTACGCATGCGCGAGGATCTCCGCGCCTTTGTCCGGCAGGTCGCCAGGCTCGGGCGACTCGAACCCGCCCACTTCCCTGGCCTTATTGCTGCCGTTCAGCTCGCCCGTCTTGTCTTTGCCGTCCTCGACGATCTGAACCTTGGGCTTCGCCTCGACGGGGAAGTAATGGAAGAACATGCGGTCGCGGGGGTTGAATCCCTGCCAGTCCTGCTCGGTCAGGTACTGTTTGCCCTCGATGGCGCGCTGGATTGTACCGCAGTACGCCTCGGGATTTCTCTTGTCGCGGTTGTGCAAAACACAATCTTGAAAATCTTTATATGGGCCAAAAGGCATGTCGGGTGTTCCGCGTCACACTCTTGAGTTCTTTTTGCGGTTCTGTACTTTTTAAGCGTTGCGTTTTTTCTTCAGTTCCTTGAGGATTTCTGCCAGGAGTTGCTTCTCCGTGAGGCCGTCGATTCTCAGGTCGTCCAGTTCCCTGACGCTGTACTTGCTCCGGTGCTCGTCCTTGACTTTGCCATCCTTCAAGTGCTCAGATTTTATCATGGTGTCACCGTATTTGTCGGGTTCGCGTAGTACGTGAGGCTCAGGTCGTAGACCTTGGGCGTCACCGCGACATCGGACGTTGTCAGGTCGGCCTTCCACTGGATGTACCTGCCGTTGAGAGTGATGGCTTCGCCGTTCGCCAGGGCCGCGCTCCACTCCGACCAAGTTATTCCGTCCACGCTCGTCCGCACCTTGTACGTCGAAGTGGTTCCGACTGGCAGCGTCTGGTTGAAGTACACCTTGTCCCAGTCGTTGTTCGGATAACTGCTGTCGTGCGAGTTGCTTGTGTACAGTCCGGACGTCGGGTAATCCGCTCCCCACTCGCCCCCCGTGTAGCGCTGCAAGACCTGCGCCTCCGACAATTCCTTGTCGTAAAGGATGGCCTCGTCGATGAGGCCGTTGTAAGGCGCAGTTGCGGCGTTCCTCATCCCTACAAGGCAATTCCCTGCGAAGAGGATGCTGTAACTCAGAACCGTTCCGCTTGTTGTTGTCGAAGCGAGCGTCCCATCGATGTAGACTTTCAGCCCTGAAAGCGCGCAGTTGCCGTTGTACGTCGCGATGACGTGATGCCAGTTGCTGTCGTTGAACTGCAGGTCTGTCGTCTTGGCGATGTAGTAGCCATTCGAGACATTAGCGCAGAGGATCATCTGGACCTTGCCGTTGCTCATGTTGAGCTCCCATCCGGCGTATGCGACCCCGATGTGGGATCTCCTGGCGATGAGTGCCATCGTTGCCGTCGAATTTGTCTTGAACCAGCATTCGACGGAGAACTTGCTCGTGCGCTCCCAGTTCGCGATGTCGCCGCAGTTGACGTACATATTGACGCCATCAAACTGCAGGCAGTTGTAGAATCGGCCAGGCACCCATAGCGGCAAGTTGACAGTCGTGCCGTTCCGGTTGTTGCCAGTCGCGTCTGGGGCGTTCGTGCCGCTTGCTTCGTTGAGGTGCCAGCAGGCATAAGCAGTTGTTGAGCCGCCCTTGAGCGTGACCGCACCGCCGGATTCCGATATGACCTGCGTGTCTGAGAACGTGCCCTTGTTGAAATCGGTTTCAGTCGTCCACCGGACTTCGATGCGCTCGATGGGGTACGTCCGCAACGAGTTCATCACGACCATCTCGGGCGGGAACGACACGGCTGTAGCCGTTTCGCAGAAGCACGACTCGGACGTGACCTCCTGGTCTTCGATGTCCTTCTCGTCGTCGTGTGTGAACCCATATATCACCTTCTTGGAACTTCCTGCTGTCCCTGTGCAGATGATGTACTCGTAGATGACGAAGTCGTACTGGTGCTCTATGATGCGCAGTGATTTGTCAACGTACCCTGTGAGCAGCTTTATCGCGTCCAGCTTGTCTTGCACTTTCACCATCGTCAGACCTCATCATAAGCTATCGAGACGAACACTGACGTCGAGTTGGAAATGCCTGTAGTGTTCAGCACCACGCTCTCGTTGATTCCGCCCAGCTTGTTTAGGGGCATCCAGTTCGACGGCCCTTTTTGTTTCTCCATGAAGCACTGCCAGATGAGCACGCCTGCGCTGCTGACAAAGTTGGCCTTCACTGTTATGACCGCTACAGTGTTGGAATCTATCAGCACGCCGTACACGTGTATCCTCTTCCCTGTCGCGGGCGTTATCAGGTTCGTGTTGGTCTGCTGGCCTGTGTACGTCTGCTGGAACGAGCGCGGCGGCAGCTGGAAGAATCCGCCGCCTCCGCTCATCGTGGCGTTGACGTCCAGGCGGTTGTTTGTGACCGAGACATCGTTAGTGCCGTCAGTCAGCTTCGTGCGCTGCGAGCCGTCAGCGAGCCGCGTGAAGATGGTATCGAGAACAGTCTTGATGGTGTCGAGCACGCTCTTTATCGTGTCCAACCTGCTGTGCGTACCAGAGTCTGGAAAGTCCGCAGGCCAGTTGTTGACCCCGACAGACCACGTGCCGCTCTGCGTGGCTGCTATCGTCTCGCTGTCGAGCGTCACCTTGAGGTCGTTCCCTGAGAATGTGAGCTTGTCGGTCTGCAATTTGATGCCGTTGAGCGTCGTCTCTGTCGCTACCTTCGTGTTGAGCGTGTCGAGCCGCGTGTGCGTGCCAGCGTCTGGGTAGTCCGTCGGGAACACTATCGTGATTGTTCCGACCACGAGGTTGACGCGGTACGCGTCATTCACTTCGTCGAAGGTACGTTGCCGGATGTCCTCCGCTGGCGTCTTATTGGTTAGGCTCATCTTCGTCTCGGTACTCCTGGACGTCTTGACTCACGGTCACGTCCGGAACCACGTCGTGCTCGGCGTCCATGCCGGGCTCGTCGCGCGTCTCCTGCAGCAGCGATGTGACTGCCATGTGCTTGCCCCAGACGACGCTCCGCACGGGGATGATCTTCTCCGCCGGGAGGGTCGTCAGGAACATGGCGTCGGATTCCGCGCCCTCCTTGTCCTTGCGGCTTCTGAGCACGATGTTCTCGCTCACGTCGATGTAGAACTCCCAGTGCGTGCCTCTATCCAGTTTGTATATCGGCCTGCTGCTCTGGATCCTGCTGAACAGGCTTCTCATCTGTGCGAACGCTATGTCCATAACGAGCATTGTCAATCACCTCTCACGACTACCAGTTGGAGTGCACTGCGACAGTTGACGTGAAACGGCGGGGCCATCTCGGTTATCGTCTGCGTCTTGTTGCCCACCTTGAGCGTGACGACGAACGGCTCGTCGCGGTCTATCGCCTGGCCGTCTGTTCCGTACTTGCGCGCCATAGCCCTGCAGATGTCGCTCGTCCGGTCGTCCGCGACAATCGCCACACGCTTCTTGGTTTTCACCTTGAGCTGCTTGGCGGCGTCCAAGGCCGCGTAGTTCTCGGCTCGCGCTGTTTCGGTGCGCCGTATCGTCTCGATGCGGTCCTCGAAGTTGATCCGCGTCGGCTGGGTGCCCCGGAATATGTTGGCTATCCGCTTGCGGATCTGCGCCCGGTCCTCGTTGGCCGCGAGCGCCTTGGATAGTTCGCTCTCGAGCCGCGTCCCGATGTCGTCGGTTATTCCCTTGATGTGCTCGAATGTGGCGTCCTGGAGGTACTTGACCGTGCCGTCGTTGCGCACAAAGTTGATGCCGTACGTGACGGATTGCTTGCGCAGGCCGGCGTCGTAGTGCTTCTTGAGGAACCGGTCGACCACGAGTTTGATGGTGCGCAAGTCCACGATGCGCTCGAGTATTGCCGTGAAGTCCTCCGCGAGGCCCTTCGCAACGACACTATGGCGTGACGGGTTTCTCCGTGGCATTCTTCCCCGCCTCCCCGTCGTCCAGGAACTTGAGCAGTTCTTTCTCCCATTCGCGGAACACCTTGTTGAGAACAATCAGGTCGTCGCTCTGGCCCGTGGCTGCCTTGCCTTCCGCGATGCTCTTCGGGAACGTGGTCGCGTCGCGGATCCACGCCTTCTGGATGTCCTCGTCGAGCTCCTTGAACCGCTTGTTGTACCGGACCAAGCCCATCATGTCGAGCTGTGCCTGTGTTTCCTCGTCGAGCGCGGCCTTGCTTTCGGGCGCGTCGTAGTATGCAAAGTCCTCGGCCAAGTGGTCGCGCACGATCTTGAGCACGTCGGAGTCGTTGAATTCCGGGTGCTCGGCGCGCTCTGTTGCGAACCCGCGCGCGATTGCCGCGAGGTCCTCGCCGTGGCGGGCCTTGGTAGTTCCTGGCGCGCCGAGCGCAGCCCCGGTGAGCTGCCTGAGTGCCCCGTGGCGTGCCCCGTGGCGCGCTACGCGCCCCTTGGCGCGCGTCAGCGGCGGATAGTAAGGCTCCGCTGGCCAGCCTTGGGGAACGCCCTTGGGCTCGAGGTGTGACGCCTGAAAGCCCGCCGGCTGTTTCCCCTCGTCTGGTCCACCTTGTTGAGGGGTGGAATCTGATGCTGCCATAGGTGCCATCGTGAGTTGTTCGGGCGTCAGTTCGGGTTCCGGCTCGGGAATGTCGCCGTCGGCTTCCATGTCGGCCAGCTGCTTGTCGTAGTCGATGCCGCGCTCCTCGGCGACGTCCCTCTTGCTTCGTATCCCGAGCGCCACTTCCTTGGCGTACAAATCCACCTTCGAGTGCTCGTCCGTGAGGTCGTAATCCCTGAACTTGAGCTCGATTCCTGGCACGCCGAACTCGGGTATGATCTGCATGTTGACGTGGTACTGGAGCTTGCGCAGCATAGGGTTGATGACTTTGCGCTTGACCGCAGACGCCTGCGCGTGGCCCGTGGCCCTGTTGCTATCCTCCGTGAAACCCATCTCGTCCGCGTTGACGCCCATGCAGGCCCAGAGCAGCTTGATGAACCACGTCTGCTGGCCGATGATGTCCATCTGCTCAGGCGGCAAGTTGAACGGGATGAACTTGAACGGAGTCGAGACTATCGGCGTCTTGAAGAAAAACTTGCGGATGTTGCCGAACGTGTCGGTTGCCCGGAACTCCTTCTGGAACTGCTCCCTGAACGCGAGCATGTCGTTCTTGTTGGCGCTCAGCATCTCGACCACGCCGTCCGGCATGTTGTTGTTCAGGTAGAAGTCGAGGTTGTACTTGCTCCCGTACACGAGCGTGAATATGATGTCGGTGATCATCTCGATGGCGCCGTACCCGTAGTGCTGGTGCGTCCTCGGGTTGCGCTTGATGTAGATGATCTCCCGCTTGCCGAACGGCACGGGCAGCTGTGCGTTGACCGTCGGGTACTGGAAATAGGCCGCTTGCGGCATGAACTTCTGCGAGTACAGCTGGTACAGCGCCGGATATTGCTCGCTCAGGTTGCCGAACGTCGGCAGGTTGCCCATCAGCGCCTGGTTGAGCTGGTCCCTGACAAGCTGCGGCACATCACCGGATGCGTACAGCGGTGCGATGAAGTCGCTCCTGTTGCCGAAGTACCCGTAGAAGTCGGGGTTGAGCAGGAACGACCCGCCGTCCTTGGCGAATATCTGCTGCAGCGCCCCGCCCGTGAGCTTGCCCGTTCCGGCGGGCGTCGAATGGCTCACGTACTTCTCGAACGAGAAGCTCTTGACAATCACCCCGGCGTCCAGCTCGAGGATGTCGGGAACGAGTTGTCTCAGGATGTCGTTGAAGCTCTCGTCGTTGCCGTTCGGGTTCTCGAAGAACGTGTGCACCCGCTGCAGGTCGACGTCTGAGACGTTAAAGCCTTCCTTCTGCGTTATCTCCCACTCGGCTGCGGCAATCTCGTCCGCGATTGTCTGCTCCGCTGAGAAGACGTACGCGTTGCGCGCCAGGTTGCGGATGGCCACGACGTTCTTATTCAGGGGTATCCCGAACGGGGGCCGTACGAGGTATGTCGGCGACGGGCTTTTGAGTATCGCAGAGTTCTGCGCCGCCCTGATGGCCGTCTCGGGTGTAGAGGTCAGCTCGGCTACGACCTGCGATTGGTGCGCGAGTGTTGCTTTAACGCCGAGTTGTCGCCTCAGCCCGTCCAGAATGCCCATGATGGTTTCATTTGGGCAATCGTACTTTTTAAGCGTTGCGATTGTCACGCGACCACGAACGTGTGGCCGAGCGCCACCTCGAGCGCGTACCCGAGCGCTATCGGTATGTCGGGATGCTCGCCGATCTCTATCAGCTTCTGCTCCTCGAGCGCCCATGAGACGCTCTCAAGGAGCAGCCTGTCGGCCATGTCACGCGCGCGCTGGCTCGAGTACGGTATCCTCACTTTGCCCTGCTCGTACTGCAGCCCCTGCCGAAGCGCGAAGTTGCGCTTGCTGACCGTGTGGATGTTGCCCGCGTACTCTTCCTGCTCGGACGGCCTGAGTTTTTCCTCCTCGTCGCGGTTGCCCGTCCAGAACAGCTTGACTGGCATGCCGAGGTCGCGGATCTCCTTCACGGAGCCCCTGATGGAGTTGGCCTCCATGCCGATCAGGTCGTGGTTCCAGCGGTCGTGCCACTCGCGCAGGAAGTTCATCTGCCAGCCGAGCGACTTGCCTTGGAACCTGTCGAGCTCAAGGATGTCGAACCGCCGGCCCTGCGATTCGGGGCCTCGGTCGCCTATCGTGGCATATACCGACCAGTCTGCCGTCTGGATGTCCGCGAACGCGAAGTCCACGCCGCCATAGACCGCGTAGTATGGCTTGCGCCAGTCCTTCGTGCTCGGGTTTGTGATGTCGAACGTGCCGTCGAACGAGTTTTCAACCCACGTGCGCCGTATCACGCCCGTCTCGGCCTCGAGCGCGTTCAGCATGTACTCGGCCTCGAACTTGGCCGGGTGCTGCTGGCTCCGGATGCCCATCAGGCTGTCCCACGAGAACCGCCTGCTCAGCAGCGCTTTGGTCGGGAAGTCGAGGATTGCCGGCAATCGCACGTGGTCGTACTTGCCCGTCTTGTCCATCACGTGGATGATGTCCGTGGCTCGCAGCGGCGTGCCCGTGATCCTGACCGGCGCCCTCTTCGCCACGCCCATCGGGAGAATCACGCCCTGCACGAACCGCGCCGTCTCCTTGTCGCTCAGCGTGCTGCTTTCCGTGATGAGGTCGTCGAGCCAGATCCAGTCGACGTGCAGGCCCCTCTTGCACTTGACCGGCCTGAAGTGCAGGATGCTCCCGTTGGTGAACACCTTCTTTTTCTTGTTCCACACGGACGAGAGCTCGTTCTTCCTGGCACCGTGCGGAACGAGTTGGTTGAGCAGGTCGCTGCCGAACACGTAGTCCTCGATGCGGTCGCCAATCTCGTTCACTTCCGTGGTGCCGCACGATACGATGAGCTGCTCGGTGATCCTCTTCATGCCGGGCATGTCCCACCAGCGGTTGAGCGGCTGCCGTATCACGTTCCACAGGAGGTTCCAGATGCCCCATTCGGTCTTGCCGTGGCCTCTGGCTATTTCGTCTATCGTGTACTTGTTGTCCTGCCAGCGGTGCCAAAGGTGCGGGTAGAAGTCCTCGCGCACGAGCTCGATGTCCATTTGGGACGCGAACTCATTCTGCACGAATGAGATGAACGTGTTGTACTCGGGCTTCCCGATCCGGTACCTGCTCGACCGCCAGGCGGTTAGTTGCGGTGATGCTCTGTTGTTAATGCCAGGCGCAGGCTCGCTCGTGGAGAGCGAGCGCAGAAGGGCTTCCGAACGGGCCAGCTCCGCAGGCGCGGCACACATAGCGGCCCTTCACCCCATCAACGGGTGGCCAGATGCTGACGCTTGGCCTTCGCCCCATCCTTGGCCTCCATCGCGTGCCTGATGAGCTTGAGCTGCTCCGATGCTCTCTTGTGCTGGTCTGTCAACTGGTCGTGGTTGAATGATGCCTGCTTGTAATTCGCCCACTGCGTGAGCTGAGGCCCGATGCGCTTGAGCAGTCGCTCGAGCTTGTCCATGCCAGCCTTGCCGGGGCTGAGTTTCTGGCCGAGTTCCAGCAGCGCGTCAAGTCTCGGTCCGATTTCTGGCGCGCCTATGTTCTTGAGCGCCTCCATCTGTTCCGCTGCCTTCACGCGTGCGTGGTTCAGCTGCTCGACTTGCTTCGCCACCATCGTGACGAACTCGTTGCTGTCAGCCATGTCCACGCGGTCGTGGATGATCGTCGTCCGCTGGCCTATCGGCTTCTGGTCGGGTGAAACCAGCTGCTGCGGCCCCATCTCGTCCACTGTGACGAGATGCTCGCCCTCGATGTACGCGTCGTACCTGTGTTCCGGTCGCTTGTCCACTAACTCAACCATCTGTCGTTGCACCTCCCCGTTGTGTGATTCGTTCCGCTTGTTTGCCAGTGTAATGTTCCCATCGCTTGATTGCCACGCTCGCGTAGCGAGTGTCGAGTTCGATGCCGAAACAGATGCGCCCTGTTTGCTCGCACGCTATGAGCGTGCTGCCAGACCCGAGGAACGGGTCGAACACGGTTTCGCCCTTCGTCGTGCTGTCCAGGATGGCGTGCCGACAGAGTTCCAGCGGCTTGGTCGTTGGGTGGTTCGGGCTCGCGTTCGGTTTCGGGTGCCTCCAGATGTCGGTCCTTGAGCCGGGCTTGCGGCCTCGCTTTTCTGGTTCCTCTTCCCAAAAGTCGCTCGTGGTTCTCCCTGCGTAGAACGTGTGCTTGTTGCCTTCCTTCCAGCCGTACCACAGGCACTCGTACTGTGAGTGGTAGTCTTTCCTTGTCAGCGTGAAGTGGTTCTTGGCCCAGATGATTGTCGTGCTCCAGTGGGCCCCCCCCCGAAGCATCTCTCGCATAAGAACTGGCAGGCTTTGAGCGCCGATACAGACATAAATGCTGCCGAGCGTCCGCTTGAGGATCTGCTGTGCCATGCCGTTTAAAAAGGCTTCGTAGGCGGCGTCCGGCAGGTTGTCGTTCATGATGGTCCCCTTGCACGACGCAGTCGTGGGGTGATGTCGCGCGACGCTGTTGTAGTTCACGTTGTACGGCGGGTCCGTCATGGTGATGTGGAAGGAATGCCCCACGGTTGCGTACGTCGCGTCAAGCGTCGAGTCGCCCACGATAAGGGTGTGCTGCCCGAGGTGCCAAACATCGCCAACTATTGCCAGCGGGGGCGCGTCATACGCTGCGTCCACGTCGAACGCCTGGTCGACGTAGTTGTCGTTCGTGTCCATGAGCTTGAGCAGCTTGCTGGCGTCTTGGGCGGTTAAGTCTGCCAGGTGCTGCAACTCGTTCTCGTCCATCAGCATCTTGTACTCCTCGAGGTCTTTGTCCGGGTCGTGCGTACCGCGCAGTTTGTTGAGCACCTGGCGCAGGATCCTGCGGTTGACGTCCGTTATTGGCAGCGCTCGCACGGGCACGTCTTTCATTCCGAGCTCCCTGGCGATCTCAAGCCTGTGCTCTCCGTCCGCTACGAGGAAGTCCTTGTTGGTGATGACCGGCATAATGAACCCGTATTCCTGGATGTTGCGCTTAAGGGCATCGCGCTGTTCCTTCGTCATCGTGTTCGGGTTCTTGCCGTCCACCGTGAGTTGCTCTATCGGCACGAGTTGTTCGGGCGGGATGTCTACCATGCGAGTTCACCCTTGAGGATGCGCATGAACGTGTCCCCGCTGACTTCCACCCAGAACGTGCCCTTGAGGTCGACGGCCCACCGTCTTGGTCGGCACGGTGGAAAGTTCAGCCGGTACCTGTCGGGCCTGCGGTTCTCGCGCATCTGGAGCGCTGGCCGGCAGTCCATGAGTATCGCGGCCTTGACGATTCCCTGCCACCACTGTTCCACGATGGACGGCTTTGCTGTCGCGTTGTTGAAATGCTTGCATTCCACGAGCCACTTGACGCCCCGCGAATCCTTTGCGAGAATGTCGCCGGACTCGTCGCGCAGGTTGCCCGAGCCCCGGATGCACTTGCATTCGACTCCGCTGTCACGTAGCAGCCTGTAGATTCGCAGCTCGTTCGCGTTGCCCTTGTGTTTAGAATTCACCAATCGCGTCACACCCCTGTTGCTGTGTTGCTTGGTGTGATGCGTGATTGTTCGTGTATTTAAGGTTTGCGTTTGTCCTTTGAGAAATTGACTGCGATGTTGTGCTGGCGGCAGACTCTGCGGAAGGTCTTGTAGTCCTTGGTCGACCAGTGCTGTGGGATGAAGTTCTTCTTGGTGCAGTCGTACGTGCAGTCGCCTATTTTGACGCCCCATTCGAATAGTTTCTTGCGCTTCTCCTCGCAGACGTCGTATGGGACAAGCCAGTTGACGAGCACGAATACGCCAAGGTGCTTGCGTGTGAACCCTGCTTTGAGCAAGATGTCGATGGCATCCTTGACGTCCTGTTGTTGGTCGAGGCCGCCATCCCAGGAGATCCACGCGCCATTGTACCACTTGCCCTTGTTGTTGATGATGCCAATGTGGTTACGGTGCATAGCCTCGGCGATCTCTTGCGTCAGGAGCCGCCGGTCGATGCCGCTACTCAGACCGATGCGCCGGCCTTTGGCACCGAGCTGGTCGAATAATTCAGGGAGCCTGGAGTCGTACAGGATTCCCTCTTCGATGATGAGCACGAGCTTCTTGGTGATCTCCGGCATGTGAAACTCTTGGAAGTTGCGGTCTGCATGGCAATAAGGACACCCGCGCTTGCAGCCGCGATTGAGCTCTATTCTCTGCATCCCTTGCCAGAGGTCGTTTATCTGTGGTCCTATGATTCGTGGAGGGTTCAGTTCAGCAAGCCGTGTCTGTCGCTGGATGACCATTCACTTCGTGCCTTCGGTGTTGTCGTCGGTCTTGCGCGGCGGCGGGATCGGCGCGAAGTACCGCGTATGCGGGCCCACGATCCACGTCCTCGGGATTCCCGTGTCAAGTCTCCTGTTCTTGGGCGCGTACTGGCTCGGCCACTTGGCTGTCGCGCACGCTATGCAGTACTTCTTCTGGCCGGGTTCGCGGATATTGCCGCATTCCATGCACTTCTTCGTTGCCTTCGGCTGTGTGGGCGCGCCTTGGGGCATCAGTAACCCCCTCCTGTCCAGCCTGAGAGCTGCTGCTGCTCCATGACGGGTTTTACCCTCTTCTCTGCCATCTCGACATACGTGAAATTCAGGTCAAAGCCAACAAACTGCCGTGAGAGGTATCTGGCCATTACCGCTGTTGTCCCAGCGCCTATAAAAGGGTCAAGGACTACCCCTCCCTTTGGGCATCCGGCGAGTATCATCGGCTCGATAAGTTCAGGTGGAAATGTTGCGAAGTGTGCCTCTTTGAATGGTTTGGTGTTCACTGTCCAGACTGAGCGTTTGTTGCGGGTTTCGTTGATGGTAACGAAGGCATCCTGTCCGTTGCTCTTCTGATCCCCCATTGTTCTCTTTCCTTCATATCGGATGTTGCCCTTCCCGCTACGTTTATCCTTTCCATATTCAACTGCCTTCTCCTTAATGCCCTCCGCATCAAAATAATACTTCTTGCTCTTGGTTAATAGGAAAATATACTCGTGGCTCTTGGTGCAACGGTCTGTCACGCTCTCCGGCATCGGGTTTGGTTTTGCCCAGATGATGTCTTGGCGGAGATACCAGCCGTCAGCTTGAAGTGCGAAGGCCACACGCCAGGGGATACCAACGAGGTCTTTTTCTTTCAGCCCATCAATGACGTTGGCCCGCCGAGGACAGTTGGTCGGGTGGTCTTGATTTGTGTTGGCGATGGTCTGCTTACAAAGGGACTGCCCTGCCCCCGGCCGATAGTTGTAATAAGAATCCCCCAGGTTCAGCCACAGCGTCCCGTCCTTCCTCAGCACCCGCCGGACTTCGCGGAACACCTCAACCATGTGGGCGACATACTCCTCCGGCGTTTTCTCAAGACCTATCTGCCTATCTATGCGCTTTGCGCCGCACTTGCCACAGACTTCTTTATATTGGATTGTTGATGATTTTGTTGATGGTTGTTTTCCTCGTTCAAGTTGGCAATTAGAAAGACCACCACTATTTCCCTGTTTTAATTGCTCCTTCTCTATGTGGTCACATTCAGGATTCCCGCCTTCCCAAGTGGCCGTTCCGTAATCCCTCAAGCCCCAATATGGGGGGGATGTGATGCAGCAGTCTACGCTGTTCTCATCCATCTGCCGCAGACCTTCAAGGCAGTCCATGCAGTGAATCTTGTTGAGTTCAAGCGTCATGGCTGGCATTTCTCGCGGCCTCCGACGCACTCGCAGTACGGGCTGCCGCAAAATTTGCATCTGTGGCAGTCGCAATCGCACTCAAGCTCGTAGTCCTCCGGGTCTTTCATGTGTCTCGCCAGCGGCCCCCGGCAATCTGTTCCGCATGGCGTGCAGTCAGGGCATCCCATGTTTAGTACCTCCCAGTGCTCGTATTCGTCGGCTCGGGCCAGTCTATGTCCGTGTGTCGTGGCTCCGCGCCTTGGTCCTTGCCGAACATCTTCATTTTGAATGCGAAGAATAGCGCGAGCACATGGGAGCAGTTCGCGCCCTGCGGTGTGATCTCGCCTCTCGCCTCCTTGGTATGCCACGCCTGGCAGTTGCATTTGAACGTCCCGTCGGGCCGCTTGAAGATTAAGTAATCGCTCACGTTGTAGTCCCTGTGGAACGGTATCTTTTGCAGCGTGACGAAGGCCATCTCGTCGCGGTCGACGAGCACTCGGTGCTCCGGCTTGGTGTTCAGCGGAAGAACCACGAACGTGTGGTTGCTGTCGAACAGCGGGACTTTTCCGAGGTACTTGACGCAGTCGTGCCTAACGAACTCCTGAGCCTTTTTCACTTGGCTGCCCTGGAGTTCTCTCGTGTGCCGGCACCAGTAGACCACGTTGTCCGGCGTCAGTTCCTTCGGTGCTTCAAGCTTCACTATTCCTGGTTCCATTCGCGTCACCCTCCTTTCTAATCCTCATTGTTGTGATGCGCAGTTGCTGCGGGTACTTGCGTGCCTTTATCAGCGCCTCGTGTTCGCTCTCGCTGGCCAGCACCTCTATCACTTCGGCTTCGTCGAGGTCGAGGATGTCAGCCCTGCCGCCCGTCACGAACTCCGCCTCTGTGATGATTTCGTGGCCTGCGATCATCCGTTCCCGTGCTATCTCCAACTTCGTGAGCTCGTGCGCCAGCGTGTTGCCGACGTTTATCCTGATGCAGTTCCGGTGAGAGCCGCAGCGATTGTTCGCTCTGACGAGTCGTGCGATGTCGTTCCTTCGCCGCATCGTGTCGAGCTTGTTCACTTGAGCGCCCCCGCGATCCTGCCGAGGTCCTTGTGGATGAGCCAAAACAGGACGGCCATTGCGATGAGTGCTGCCAGCGCTGGCAGACCTATAAATACGACTTCCCAGTGGTGCGTGTTCTTAATATGTTGGATGAACTCGGCCCATTGCGCGTCCGTCAGGATGCCCATCGGTTGTCAGTCCTCCATGAGTTTCGTCTGCCTCTCGGGGCATCGCCCCTTCGCGTGTGCGCTGTGGCACGTTTCGCACCAGCGGCGCGGCTGTTCGTCTGCCATCGTCCTCAGTCACCCCCTCAGAACGGGTCGATGCCGAACTGCAGCAGCGCGTAGTTCACCTTGCGCAACTCGTCCGCATCAGGCGCGTCATTTATCTGCTTCTCGAACGCCGTCCGGTTGAGTTCCGGGAGGCTGATTGGCGGCGCTATCCACTGGAGCATGTAATCCTTGAGGATCCGCAGGTCCGCCGGGTCCAGGGGTCTGCCCTCCAGGAACCCCAGCACTATGCTCTTCATGCGGCCTGATTTCTCGTGCATCCAATACCGTTTCATCCGTTACACCTCCGTACTTCCTTAAAAACTCCTTCTCGATTGCGTCGATGGCTTCCTGCCAGTCCTTCTTGCGCATCAGCACGCCGTACACCGTGTCGAGCGCGTCCTGGATGTCAATGTTCGCGCTGAGCGTGAGCGTTCGCTGAACCGGCGGCTCCAGATGTGCGGCCAGCGCTCGCGTCTCCCGCGCGATGATTGCCTTCTCCTGCACGGTCGTGGCCTTGAGTCCGCCCTCGACGAGCAGGTGCTTCACCATTTCGAGCAGCTTCGTGGGCTCGAGCGCGCTCTCCAGAATGATTCGCTTCGCCTCGGGTATCGAGCATTTGCTCTTCGGGTCTGTTTTCATCTGCGTCGGCCCGACGGGGCACTTGCTCAAGAACTGGCACCGCTTGCACCGCCATCTATCGACGTACATGACGCCTGTTTTCGCCTTGCCGCCCATTGAGGCTATCCGACGCCGGTCCTCCGGCGTCCTGGTGTTCAGCGGAATCAGGTGGCCAGGGCTCATGCCATCCCCTCCTCGAGTTGCTTCAACAGCTTCCTCGACAGTTGCGACCTTAAAAATGACCCGTGGCAGCCGTCGCATCTTACGACCTTGAGCCTGTGCTCCGTCTCGATGGTCAGGTGCGTGTCGCCGCACTTCGGGCACTTCGCCTTGGGAATCGGAGTCGCCTTCTCGAAGAACGTGAGCCGCATGTCGTACCTGGCTTTGAGTTCCCGGAGCGCGTCGTACGCCGTGCTGGCCGGGATGCCCATCTCGATTGCCACGTCCTGCAGGCGTGCGAACGGGTTGTGCCGCAGGATCTCCTTCATGCGCTGGACCTTGCCGTCCCTGTTGCGGTTCATCGTCATGGGTTGACCTCCACACCGCACTCGGTGCTTAAAAACTTGACGGTGTGCCGGGCGTGTACGCACAGCTCCTTTTTGTTGCCCCGGTAGAAGCTCCCGTGTATGCACAGGCAGCGACTTAATCGCTTGTTCGCGCGCGTGTACACAAACGGGAACTCCCCCTTGGGGCACGTGAAGCTGAGCTGGATTGCGTGGTCGCTCAGCCCTGTCACGTTGACGCAGAAACTCATGGCATCTTGAGCGTCGTCTGGTCGGTGCCTATCGAGATGTCGTGCTTCTGGCCGACGAGCAGGCCGACGAACGGCTTTCGTTTCGCGCCCTTGTCAGCCGGCTGGTTGATCTGCACGATGATGCTGATCTTGCTCGCGTCCTTGCAGTCCCTCTTGAACGTCGCCTTGAACACGTCCATGTCGCCCTCGACGTCCTCTCTCACGGTGCTCTCGATCTTCGACAGTTCCATCTCGTCGAACTTCACGTTGGTCTTGCCCATTGCGTTCACCTCATCTGTTGATGTGCTTCTCGATCTCCTCAGCGCAGCGCAAGAGTTCTTTTATCTCTTGGCAACTCGTGCCGGCGAGGAACGTTGCTGCTGCGTTGATGCTTGTCTGCCGCACCATGCGCCTCTCGCGCGCGTCCATGTCGGCCATCGCCTTCTCGGTCCCGCTCGGAAGCTGTTGCTGCGTCGCTGCTGGTTGCGCGGGCTGCTGCGGCACGAACAGCATGTCGAGGCAGTTGATGTACGTCTTGTCCTTCGACTCTGTCGTGTATGTGTTGTACGCATAGACATCGCCAACCTTAAGTGGTATGTCTGTCTTCTCCCAGCACGAGTACCACGTGCCGCTAATCTTCACACGCAGGTACTTGCCCTTGTCCTCGAAGTCCTCTATCACACCCGCGAGCTTGCGCTCCACGGGCCTCGTTGTTTTTCCTTCCATGTGTTGTCACACCTCCGTTGTTGTCGTTGCTGTCATCTGTCGTCGGTTCCGGATCTGGCACGAACCCATTGCGTGGCGGCGAGTACTTGATCTGGCACTTGATGCACATCCGGTCTCCGTCGCGCAGCTCGAATAATTTCAGGCCGCATTCCGGGCACTTCACCGACAGCACTACCCTATTGTTCCGGATTATTGCGTCCATGCTTCGCCTCCGCGCAGCCCTGGCAGAGAATCTCGACCTTGCCGTTGCTGTCTATCACGTCGCAGACCGCCGGCTTGCCGCACGCCTCGCACGGCCTGACGATGGTGCCGATGGTCTTTACTTCGGCTCCTTGAGCTTCGCAACCTCCGCCTGCAACTGCAGTATCTTCTTCTCGTCCTCGAGCGAGCGTATCTGCTGCTGGCGCTTCTGTGCTTCGAACTGCGCAATCTTCTGCTCCGCGTCCTTCTTGCGGGCTTCCTGAAGCATCTCGTTCCCGCGCTTCGCTGGCTCGAGGATGTTCGTCTCGAACTCCTTGGCTGTCCATGCGGGCAGGCCCATGCTCTTCCGTTGCGCATTGATGACCTTCCCCACTTCGGTGTGGCTCAGGATCCGCTTGTCGGCCATCCCCATCGCTGCATCTATCTCCGCCTGCGCGTCCCTGCATGCTGTTGCTTTCGCTGTTGTCGTTGTCGTGGTTTTCATGTTTTCGTTCCTCCCTTCTCAAGATGTTGTAGTTCTTGCGCGTGAGCCGCCACTTGTATATGGTCTGGTTGAAGATGCGCTTGGTGTGCACGATTTTTTCTACTATCCCGAACTTCTTGAGTCGCGCGAGGCTCTGCGTGATGTGGTTCGGGTGGTGGCGCTCGCCGAATACCTTGATGACCATCTCGTCGATGTCGGCACTCGTCATCCACCAGCTATTCCTGTCTGGCTCGTTGGTTTTCGCACGCTCGAACAGCACGTGGAGCGCCTCGGTCTGGCTCATCGTCGCTTAGCCTCCGTGCTGCGTTTCAGGCGGTTCTTCGTCATGGCTGCGCACTTCGCCTTGAGCTCGATGTTCATGAGTTTCGCGTCGATGTCCGTGATGTCCATGACGAGTCGTTCTATGCGGACGGCCAGCGCGTCGTGCTTGTTCTTTGCCCTGCGCATGGACTCTCTGACGCCGGCGAGTTCGGTGTACAACGCGTTGCGCCGCCGCTTCAGTCGCGTCGATTCGTTCATTTCAAGTCCTCCTCCGTCAGGTGTCTCTTCTTATGACATATAAAACATAACTTCTGTCCTTCTCTCTTTGAATCAAATGATGATTGACATTCAGAGCACATCATTGTAAATCACTCTCTTCCAGATTGAAGAATCTTTTAAGAAGCCAATTCATATACTCCTCAGCAAGTCGTTGTGGCCCCCACGATTCACTATCCATAGCGGCATCAAGAACATCTATGCCTTCGTTGTTCTCCATCTCATACGCAAACTTCTCAAAGAGATGGTGATTCTTGTTCTTTCCTAAAAGTTGAATCGCCTCGGCTCTGAGCATATAAATCACAACTGAGCGTTCAGTATCGTTGTCTCCATCTGGAACGAACGAATAAATGTCCTTCAGCGTCTTCAGTGGTTCGTCTGCCATCAATCAATCACCCCCATCGCCCTCCATCTTTTTATGTCTTCCTCCTCAAGGATTTTTCTTGCTTTAAATTCACATCTGTCGTGGTATGCCGATGGTTCCGGCGGGATATACTCTCCAATGGGAATATCCGATGCGTGACCAACGACAAGCCCCGTAATCTTTCCTGGGTCAATTTCCGATAGTGGCTTCTTACAGACTATACAGATTGGAGCCATCTCAGTCACCCCCTTGCTTTCTGCTTCCGCAGTTTGGCCTTGGCGAGATTCTTCTCCCAGTAATCAATCTCATCCTGATTATCCTTAAGGTCGAGTCTGGCATGACGCAACTGCGCCTCGATGAATCGTATCTCCTTCTCGACTGTCCATCCTTCCGTCAGTGCCATCTCAGTCACCCCCTTTCTTTTCGTCGGTTGCTGCGCGGCGCGGGGCCGCTTCGTCTGTCTGCCTCATAGGAAACACCATCCGGCTGCATCACATGATGGTTCAACGTTAGCATAGGAACTTAAAGATTGTTGCCCTTTCGCCGCTCTTGCAATATCTTCAAGTGGGTAGTTTGGACTAAGTGTGACCTTTGGGTAGCCCCTATTGTTCATGTCGAGGTGAAGATGCCTTTTGAACTCTTTGGGGTTCTCGATTGCCATCTTTAACCACTCCACTTTCTTAGTATAGATGCACCCTTTGCACCCACTCTTTACCGCTGTGAATCCTTCTTCTCTGAGGATGTCGAGATTCCCACGCCTTGAGATTCTTGCGTCGCAGAAAGGATAGCTGTTTGTGATGTATTTCACGTTGCTGTCTTTCATTCTGGTGGCTTCGTCATAGGTGATTCCTATGTTCATTGTAAAAGTCTCCTTCTTTCCGTATTTCTGTCTCAAGAACTTCCTGATTGGGGCTACCTTGAACTTAGTTGTACAGTCCCTTTTCTGAACGCTCATAACACACCTTTTCTTTTCATAGTAGTCGTATAAGCTCCCTGCGCTGACTGTCGCAAACATGATTCCCCTTTGTTTGCATATCTCCTCCATGCGTCTTACGGCATCATAGGTTCTTTCTGTTTCCTCTTGCGTGTCCGCAAAGACCACTGCGTCCAGTGGTGCGCCAACATTTAAGAGATAAAAAAAGAGGGCTGAACTATTCACACCACCGCCGTAGGAGAGTATATACTTCATCGCTCAGTCACCCCCTCGCTGCTTGATTCTGAATTGCTTTACTTTTCTGATGCAGTTTTCGCATATCTTCCCATCCTCGACCTCTCTAAGTTTGCAGTTGAATCTCCCGCAGAGGCTGCACCAGTATTGCCTCTTATCAGCACCTATTAGGTCGCCCATCTCAGTCACCTATTATGACTTTGACCTCTTCTCCTACTTTCTCCCTCATATCCGTGAACGCCCACTCGTCCAGTTCTACTTCTATCTGTGCCGTCATCTTCTCCGTTTCAGGATGCACCTGTATCTGAAATAATCTTCCCTTTGTTGTGTATCCCATCGCCTCAGTCACCCCCTCGCTGCTTTGAGCTTCTGGTCTATGATTGCGATCTCGCGCGCGTACTCGTCCTCGATGCCCTTGCGCCGTGATTCGAGCTCCGCTGCGAGTTCGCGCTTCAGGAACGTGTAGTAGGCCACGCGGTCCTTGGCCGGCAAGTCGGCAGGGAGCGCGTGCCGCCTGATGTACGCCCTGATTTTTTCGCTCGGGTTGACGCCTTGTCTGCGCCAGTATTGCACGACCATCTGCGTCAGCATGTCCAGCCGCACGTGCAGCAGCGATTCCTTCTTTTTGCTTCCCCGTGCCGTGCCACTTTTGCGTGCCATTTCGGTGTATTACGCGTTTGTATCACGCGGCCTCCCCGCCCCCCACCCTGCGTTCGGGGACACGTTGTGTCCCCTCTCGCCCTCTTCCGCCTCTCTCCTTCTGAGTATCTCAGATCTCCAGTGTGGGAATGTGTGTCGCCAACCTATTGTCTGGAGAATACACGTCAGCGGAATCGATGAGTACCTTGTTGCGGACCTCCCCGTGTGTTACAATCGTGTATTACGCGATTTGGGTGCGTTTGAGCGCGAGAAATCGTGGGGGATTCTTCCGGCTCCCTGGCCGTTAAGTTTAAATGCCGTTCCCCCTTCTTTGCCATTGTTTCACTACCGTGCGACGTCAGCCCCTTGCGGGGCCTCGGTCGCGTACTGTGCATTCTTCTCAATCGGGTGCTGCATTTAAAAAACTTTCCCCTGCGGGCGCTTCCTTCTTCGCGCACGAGATGGTCGTTTTCATCTTGACCTCGGCGGCCTGGCTGCTCAGCACGTGCACTTCAAGGAGCCCCATCAGCACCTTGTCGTCGAACTTGGCCACGGCCTCGGGAAGCTTCCGTATGACCGTGAGTTCCTCTATCAGCTTGTCCTTGCTCAGGATCTCCACGATTCTGCTGTCCCGGCGCCGGACGATGTGCGTCTCGAGCTCGTGCGTCTTGGGTCGCGGCCCCCACGACTTGATGAGGTCTGCGAGGATTGCTTCGTGGCGCTGCTCGAGTATCGTCAGCTTGCCGTCGTGCTTGTCGAGCTCGGCTTCGAGCTGTGTGCGAAGAACCCCTATCTGCGCCTTGAGTGTCTCCGTGTCGTGCGCGATGTTTTCCTCCTCGGCTTCGAGTTCCTGCGTGATGAGCACGAACTGCCTGATGAGCTCGTCGAAGTCTGGCACCACGGCGGGTTTTTGGCTCGCTTCGTATTGGGTCTTCATCTCCTCCAGTTCTTCTGCCGTGTAGTGTGGTTCGTCGGTCATCGTGGCAACCCCCTGTCGAGCCGGTCCGCGATGCGCTTGAGTTGCCATGCGATCTCCGTCTGCACGGCCAGCCTCGTGATGTCCGCATCCTTTGACGCGCCTATGGTTTTGCGCACCCATTGCTCCTTGTCGTCCTTCATTTCGTCTGTCATCTCGTCACACCTCCGTTGATTGGGGCAACGACCCCCGGCCCGGCTGGACTACAGACCGAACCGGGAGAAGTTGCGCTATCTCGCGCGCGTGGCGCGCGGGACCGTGATGTCATCTTGCCGCCGCACCTGCAGTGCGCGCATCCCTGTCCGTGGCACTTTGGGCATGCGAAGGAGACGTCCTTGGTTTCTTGGTTGTTGGTCATAGTCGTTGCCCCCGTCGGCCTCTGCTCGGCGCCGGCGTGCCGTCCTGCCTCTACGTAGGTGATTCTGCATTTAAAAAACTTTCGGAGGATTTACGACTCAGCGCTGGAACAGGAGCATCTTGCGGTTCCAGCCGCCCTTTGGGGCTCCTTTCACGCGGCCTTTTGAAGCCCCTGTGCGCCCCGTGGCGGCCTTCCGTTTTGACCAGTAGTTTCGCACTTCGGCGGCGAACGCGATGATTGCGGCGACCCCTGCGGCACCGAGCGCCACGTTGAGCGGCTTGTCGAGGTTCTCCGCGTACACCGTTGCCCCTGCGATGATCCCCGTGCAGGCCGCCGGCACGAGTACGTTCAGTGCTTTGTCGGCCCACGGCTTGATTGTCTTCCAGTTCATTGTTCCCTCACCTCTCCGTTTTTTGTCGAGCGATTCCAGCAGCAGCCCAAGGGCCACGAACGCCAGTGCGGCCACGATGCACGCGTTGAGCCACAATTCGGGCACCATGTCACGCACCCTTGCCCTTCAAGCCAACAAGCACGTCCTTGAGGAACAGCACCACGAGGTTGAACAGAATCGTCACGCTTGTCGCTATGGTAGCTACCGCCATCTTGACGTTGTCCTTGAACTTCTCGAGCGCGTGGACTCGCGTTTCAAGCTTGTCGAATCTTTTGTCCGTGTCGTCTCGGTGGTCTTTCAGTGCTGCCTTGAGGTCCTTCTGCTCGTTGTAGATGTCCTCGAGCTTTGCCTTCACGTAGCCCTGCCACACGTCAGTCTTTGACTTCCAGCCGTTGCCGTTGGTTCGTGCCATTCGCGTCACTTCTTGATGATGAAGTTCCGGAACCTATCTCGCTTGCTGTACGACTTTTTCGCGCCTGCCGTCGAGAACGTGTGCCTCGCGGTTTCCGAATTGAAGCTCCACCACACGTCCTTGATGTTGCTATCGTCCGCTGCGTTGTCCCAGCGCGGCAGGTCGTGGAACGTCTTGAGGTTCGTGACCGTCGCGGTCGTCTCCATGTGCCTGAAGCAGTCGTCTCGGAAGTCGTACGCATTGAGCGTCGAGTGTCCGAACCCTGAGAATGTTGCTCCGCACACGTTCCAGTAGAACGCGCGGAGGATGCCCGTCAGGCCCGCAGCCTCGAACAAGTCCATAAGTTCCAGGGTGCTGTTCTCGCAGTCCATCGTGCGCACGTACCACGTGTCCAGCGCCGGCGCCCACTGCTCGTCGACGCCATACAGCTCCGCGTCAGTCACGTACGTCTTGCTGCCCAGCCATGCGAGATATATGTCCATCATGAGCTCGTTGACGAGCTCGCCAAAGTTCGCGTCCGGGTTGTTCTCCACGTACGTGGTCAGCAGCAGGTTTCGCTTCTCGCACCAGAGCCGGTGAGACGGTAGCACGTGGACGAAGTCCTGCACGCGGATCTCAGGCGTCACGTTCCGGTTCTTGAGCTTTATCGTGTAGCCCGCATACACGATGTTGGCCGCCGGGTACGAACCCTGGATGTCCCGTGCCTTGTTGACTATGGCTTCCGGAACGGGCCTCGCGGCCTTCTTGAGCTCGTCGTTCTCTGCCTGCAGGCTCGTTATGCGCGCCTTGCTCTGCTCAGCCTCGGCCATCGTGTCCTTGAGGTCTGCGTCGAGCGACTGGATGATCCCGTGTTCCGACGTGCAGCAGAGTTCTTTCAGCTTTCGCCAAATGAAGTCCATAAATCGCGCCATCTCAAAGCCTCAGAACGAAGCTGCCCTCAGTTGGCCGTTGCCGCCTGAACCGCCGCCAGGAGAGCCGCCTGCGCCGCCTGTGCAGAGCGTTGTTCCGCCAGAGGTGTATGTGCCGTGATAGAGGAACAGGATGTCGCCGCCTGCACCACCACCACCGCTTTTATCAAATCCAGAACTTCCAGCATTCCCTCGCACATCTATCGTGCCGCCTGTGAAAATAAGGTTTCCTGAGCAGATGATGATGAGCGAGAGACCGCCGTCTCCACCAGGGGCACCGTCATAAGAAGTGGTGCCACCGCCACCTCCGCCTCCAGCACCTGAGAAGATGTTGAGTGCGTTGTAGAAGTCATCAGGGATTTCGGCTGCGCTGAACGCAGTATAGACTCCGGCTGCCCCTCCGCCTCCGGAGCCCGCTGTTCCGTTGCTTGCTGAGCCGGATGCTCCGCCGCCTGGAGTTCCAACAGCGCCACCGCCGCCTCCTGTTGTTCCTGCTGCGTAGCCGCATTTCACCTCGCAGCCCTTTCCACTAACGCCTGAGTGTGGGCTCCCCCCGCCCAACCCTCCTGCGCCTCCAGCGTAGCCCTGGCCCTTGAAGTCTATCGTGCCGCTTGTTATGGAGACATCGCCATCAACGATGAACACAACAGGGAAGTGCGCTGTCGGGAGCTGGACGGAGACTGTGGAACTCGAACAGGTATCGTGTGTCACTGTGAGAGTGCCGCCGGACATCGTCAGGCTCTTCAGAAGATAGACGTTCCCGCTGTCGACTGATGACGTCCCTGCCGCGAGGCTGAACGGATGCACGTACTGGGCCTTCCCGAAGTATTTCCTGAGCGCTGAGACGAGCAGGGCGGTGTTGATTGTGTCGCCGAAGTTCGTGTTGACTTCGCTCGCCTTTGCCTTGGTTCCTGCGCTGAACGTGTTGGTCACATCAAAGATTCCCATGTTGCCTCATCACCTCGTGAACCTCACGACTTCCTGGAAGATTGCCTCGTCCGACTGAGATTTGCTGAACGGGTTGATCGTGCTTCGGTTCCACAGGAGCGGAGACGAATTCGCGTCGAACGGGCCGAACTCCCGTATCAGCGTGCCGTTCGCCTCGGTGGTTGTCAGCCGCCCCTCGTATGTCACTTGGTCGGTCACGGTGTCGACCGCAGGGTAGCCCGGCTCGAGCGCCTTGTAGAAGTCGTCGTCGCTTGCCAGCTTCATGTCGTCCCACAGGATTCGGTCCGCCGCTATCGTGTCGCCCGCTGCGTCCGTGAACACAGCCACGTACGTGTAGTCGCACGCGGCGATTACCGGCGTGCCAATGACAACCGCGTCCGTGCTCTTGAACGCGATGAGGTTCCAGCCGGCGATGAGGAACGCGATGTCGACGTCGTACTGGTAGTAGTTGGACGAGTCGCTGCCGAACCGAACCCTCAGAGCCGTGCCGCTGCTCTTGAGGTCCGCCAGTGCCACAATCTTGACGAAGCAAAAAAAGGTTTTGCTCGTGAAGTTGAGGCTCGGCGTTGTCTTGTCCATCGAGGCCGTCGTCCCGGTGGTTCCGCTCTTGGCCAGAGAGAGAGAGCCCGTGCCCTCCACGAAGCTCGTCGTGTTGAGAGTCACCGCTGAGTCCGTGCCTGCGGCCCACCCGAGGACCGCGTCGCACGCGTCCACGACCTCGGTGCCGGTGATTGGCACGGGGTCCAAGAGCACCGTGTCGGCGGGCGAGAAAGCCGTGCCGTCCTGGCCGACCTGGAACCTGCTCGGGGGAAGCTCTGTCGCGGTTGTTGTGTACGCCCGCTTCATGATGGCGTCAATCGCCACGTTCGGGATTCCTGTGCTGCCTGTCATGTTTTCACACCCCCGGTGTAATGAGTATGCTCGTGATGCTGTCCCCGGTCGTGCCCGTCGCCTTCCACTTGAGGTTCTTGCCCGTCGTACTGGTTATCGCTATGGTCTTGGACTTGCCGCTTGTCAGGCCCGCGCAGGCCGTCCACGTGGCGCCGCTGTCGGATGAGATGAAGAATGCCGGCACGCCTGCGAACGTGACGGTGACCAATGCGCTCACGTACGTCTCGTCGTTCGTGTACACTACTGTGCTCTGTGCGATCTGGCCGGGCGCGAACGACAGGGTTTGCGTTGCCACGTTCCACGTGGCCGTTGTTGCGCCCGCATCCTTGAACTCCGTGTCGATGAACTCCTCCTCGAACGTGGAATCAGGCCACACGAGCCGCTTGAGCTCCGGTGCCGGCTCGTCGGAATCGTCGTCCTCGCCCCAGTCCTGGTCATCCCAGTTGCCGGATATCGCGTGGTCCCAGATGAGCACGGGCGTGCCCGTCCAGTCCTTGTTGAGCAGCCGTGCGAACCGCTTGCGAACCCGCAGCACGTTATCGAACGACTCAACGCTGATGAGTATGTCCTGGTTCTTCACGAGCTCCTCCTCGAGCCGTTTTATCCGCTCGCTCAGCTTCGTGTCGTGTTCTTGCGTCTTGTACTCCTTGTTGCCAACGCTGACAAGGTCCTCGTGCTCAGGCCAGCGCTTCTGCACCTGCGTGACGACGAGGTCTTCGGTGATTGAGTTTTGCGTGTCGATGACGCGCCGCATCTCGCCCGGAGCGCAGCTCGTCATGGCACCGATGACCGGAACCCTGCACCGGACGAACGGGACGCCGTACTGAGCCACAAACTGCTCGCCCTTCTTGCGCGCGTCCGTGACGGTCTGCACGTCCTCGAAGTGCTTCGTCATGCGATAGGTTCCGTAGAGTCCGATGCTCGCGCTGTTCTTGACGCGGATCGGCACCGGCTTGGGCGTGATGTACGTGACGTTCACGGCTGCGCCGAACGCGGGTATGCTTGCGGTCACGAACCTGATTTGCTTGCTGTCCTTGTCGACCGAGTAGTCGTACGTGGACGTGGAGTCGGGCACGCCCAGCGTCTTGTCCGAGCCCGCCACCTTGGTGCGCACACTTGACGGAACGAACGCCAGCGTGAATACTGCGGTTGTGCCGTCGCCCACGAAGCTCTCCTCGACTTCCGTGTCCTGGACGGCACCCTCGACGGTTAAATCGTTCACGCACTGCGTGTTGTCGAGCTCGAACTTGAGCGGCTGCGAGATGTTGGCCCCGACCTGCAGCGGTGTTCCTGTTTCATCAATGAAGCCCTTCGGCTCGAAGTGCACCTTGCCGGTCACGGCGCTGTACCGGATCTGGCAGTCGTAGATGTCAGCCAATGCGAGCGCCCTCTGGAACACGTCCACGTGGTTGCAGATGAACTTGGTGAGCGTGGCGTCCGCTGGCGTCGGCACGACCGTGGTGTTGTCGGCAACGAGCGGTGTGTACGTGTTCACGAGATCCTTGAATATCTCGCTGCCTATCCCGGCCTGGATGTCGATGTCAATGTCATACGATTTCGTCACCTCGTTGCGCAGCAGCTCGATTAACCTGTCCTTGCCGAGAATCATGACCTGCGGGTACTCGGGTCTGACCTCGTCGACGATGCCCTCGAACACAAACTCCTCAGTGCCCGTTATCCCGCGCTTGATTGTGATCGTCTGGCCGTTGGCAAGATTCAGCAGCTTCTTGACCGAGTCCGTGACGCGGATGGTGCATTCCGAGATGGAGCAACCGAACGTGGACACGACCGACCAGCTCGCCACCGTGGTCGTGACGTCTATCCCGTCGACCTTCACCTGAGTCTTGAGCCGCTCCGCCATCTTGACCTCACTCCTTCGTCCGGATGCACTCGACCACGTAGGACGCTACCACGGACGTCGCGGTCGTGTCTAATGCCCATGTGATCTGGACGGTTGTCACGCGCACCTTGAGCGTCCCGACCTGGAGCGTTGTCAAATCAACGACCGCCTGGTCGGCGTCCATGAGAGCGAGAAGTGCGTCAGCCTTGGCTTTCGTGTCGGCTATCGCCGTGCTCGTGTAGTAGCCGTTTATCGTGACGACCTCCTGGTTGCCGCCCATGTCGAACGTCTCCGTGTCCTTCGAGTCCTTCGTGGGTATGGGTATGACGATGATGTTGCCGCTTTTCCTGTGGCTTATCTCTTGGATGTTGTCCAGCGCCACGGTTCCGAGTGTTCCGCCCATTTTAGCTCCCTGCCGCCTGCATGGTTCGGCTCATGATGCCCCTCCGCTGCGCCCTGTCGATGGCGTCCGTGATGAGCCTGAGAGTGTCCGCCTTGATGGAACTGGCGTCCAGCGCGCTGATGTTGACCGTCACGTTGGTCGTGGTTCCGCCTGGAAACCCGCCCTTCGTGCCGATGATCGTGTCCGCAGGACTGAACGGGATGACCGTGTTGCCCCGAACCATGAAGTCTTTAAGCACGGGAATGGTGCCCGCCTTGGCGGTTCCGCCGATGCTTGCGCCGGCGCCTTTTTCTTCTTTTTCCTCTTTTTTGCCGCCGCCGAACGGGTGCAGCAGCGCGTCGAGCTTGCCGAGAATCCACGTGACGGCGCCGCTGACTGCGTCCTTGATGCCTGTTAAAATCTCGCCTATCTTGGTTTGGAGCGTCTCCCAAGCGGCGGGTATCGTCTCGGTGAAGAACGTCTTGAGCTTGTTGACCGTGTCGAGGAAGTCGGCTTTGACGTCTGACCATATCCTCTTCGCAATGATCGCGATGGATTCCCAGACGGCCTTGATGCCAAGGGCGGCGAGCCGGAATAAGAGCGCCACGAACTCGATGATTGCCGCAACGCCCAGGAGCGCGAACGTGAGCAGTTTGAGCGCGCCCAGGAGCGCGATGCCGAGCACCGCGATTACTGGCTTGAGCAGCTCCCACAGGAAGCTAAAGATTCCTTTTAGCGCGTCCCACAGCGCCATGAACACGCTGCCGAGCGCCTTTAGTGTTTCGAGCAGCCCGAGCGGTATCAGTTTTCCCAGCTTCTCCGAGAAGCTCGCGGACGACTTGCCGACCTCGGCCATCTGTGCGCCGACCTCCCTGACCTGCTCAACGCCAGGCGGTTCGACCACTTTGCCTGCTGCTTCGGTGACCGCTGCCGTCTCGATGGCCAGCAATGGCGGTGCCATGCCTTCTTTTTCCGTGTTGCCTATGAGCTTGCCGAACCAACCCTCCATCTTGGGGGCTATGTCCTTGTACCACTTGAGCGCGTACTTGAGCCACCAGATGGCCACGGGCTTGAGGATCTTGCCAATCGTGTCGCCTATCGGCCTCAGCATGAACTCCATGCTCTTGCGCATGATGTTGACCGTGTTCTGCAGCAGCGGGCTGGACGACACGAGCTTGTTCATGAGGTTCGTGAAGGTATCCGCTATCTTGTTGCCTATCGCGACGCCCGTCGCTATCTGAGCGATGTTCTTGGCTATGGCACCGGCGCCGGCGAAGAACCCACCGCCGCCCGCAGCGGCTCCGCCACGGGCACCGCCTGCGCCCAAGCCCCTCGCTGCTCTCTCCACCGCGCCCGTGTCGAACACGATGCGCGCCTTTATGAGTTCCTCAGCCATGTTGTTGTCGTTGCCTCGCCTCTGCTCGTTTCATCTGTCGCTCTTCCTCGGCGTCCATCTCCCTGTCGATGAGCAGCAGCATGTCCGCCGTCACGCAGTCGAAGTCGTCGTAGTCCTTGCCCGCCCCGAACGCCCGGTAGAACCGGTACGCGTCGAAGTAGGGCCTCAGCGGGTCGCACTCGAGGATGGTTCCCCGCCTGACGACTGCACGGACTTTTTTTCCGCATCCTCCGGCGGCTGAACCAGGTCGCCCATCGCCTTGAGGAGTACGTCGTACTGCGCGATTTCAAGGTCGTCCAGACCCTCGCGGATGCTCCTGTACATGTCGCGCCACGGATGCGTCTTGACGCATACGGGCAGCAGTTCCATGACGAGCACCGTCTGCTTGATGCCCTGCGGCGTCTCTGCTGTGATGATTGCCTTATTCCGCATGCCAGCCTTGGGCCGCATGAGAACGAACTTCCCCCCTGGATTGTCACCGTCGGGTGGCACGTCGACTTCGATTTCTTTCATGTTGGCACTTGCCTCCTTGTTTGTGTTTGTTTTTCCCTCTCTCGGCGCGCTTGCGCCTTGAGCGCCATTCGATTGCTTACTCGGTGTAGTACGTGAGCAGCACCTTGTCGGAGCCGTCAACGACTGCGTTCAGGGCCGTGCCCTTGAACGATGCCTCCGTGAGGCCCTCCTCGACTTCGATTTTTTCGTCCATGTTGGTGAACGTGCTGTTGGCCAGCTGGAGCGTGAAGTGCCTGGCACCCGAACCGAACCCCTGGTCACCCACGATCTTGAGCACCGTCTTGGTCGGCACGGCTGTTGTGGTCGGCGAGGTCGCGCCGCTCATCAAGTCTGCCCTCGCGTCCGTGTAGTCTTTTTCCGTGTCGTCCGCCACCTTCTTGATCGTCATCGTCCACTCGTAGCGCCGGATTCCGCGCGCAGGCTGCTTTATCGCCCGCTCGCCAGCGCTCAGGTCCCTGTACAGGAACGGGTTCGCGGCTATCGTCAGCCCGAACTCCTGGACACCGAACCATGCGGTCGTGTCGCGCTGCGCGTCCAAGTTTGTGAATACGAACGGGCTCGCGGTGTCGGGCGTCACGCTGGCAAGAGTCGTTCCTATCGTGAACCATGAGGCCGTGAAGTCCACGGTTGCGGTCACGATTTCGCCCACCTTGAAGGACAAGGTTGCCGTGTTGAACACGACGCCCTTGAGGTGCCACACGTCGTCCACGCCGGCCCCGCCTGCGCCCTCTGCGCCGATCTCGAGCGCGAGGCTTGGTGTCATGCTGGCGCCGTAGCCTATGATGTCCTTCTCGAGGATCTTGTACTTGTCGCCCGACGTGCCTGCGCCGGTCCGGACGCCAACGACGTACCGGATAAAGTCGAACGTGCTCACCTGGAACTCGACGGAACCCGTGACGTCCAGCGCGCCGAACAGCGCGTCAGTCGCGTTGGCACCGTCTCCGAGCCCCTGCACGAGGAACTGGTTGTTGTTGACCGCGACGCTCACGCTGCGGATTTTTCCCAGCTTGTTCGTGCCGGCTGGTACTCCGCCAGTGCCGTAGCCCGTCTCTTCGCCGTAGATGACGTACGTCCCGATGCCCCTGTAATATGTCTGTGCTGCCATGTGTGTCTCTCCTCCTGTTGCTTATGTCGTTGCCTCGAACTCGAACGGGATGCGGAAGTCCTGGTTTTTCTGCACTATCTTCTCGTGCCGGCCTGCGCTCTTCGCCATCGGTCCCGCCCCGGCGAGCGTGATGAACTGAAAGAAATGGAACGATTTCTTGTTGGCGAGGATCGCGTCCCTGCACGACTGCCAGATTTCCAGGCATTCCTCCTTCGTGGCCGCGTACACGATCAGGCTGATGAGGATGTCCGTCCGGATGAGCGAACCGCCCAGCGCCTGCTCGGTGTTCGCGTGGCTGATGTCGTCGAACCCCACGCGCGGATAGCTGTCGAGCGAAATATCCAGTCTCGGCAAGTCGGAATAAATCTTGTCGCCAACACCGGCGTCGTACGTGATCTCTATCGTGTTGCCGACGGACGCTGGCGTTGAGAGGACAATCTTGCCCTCGTGGTAGTCGGGCGTGTACTGGACGTAGCGCAGAATTGGAGTTCCGTTCTTCTTGACGAGCCTGATGTTTTTTACGCCCGGCTTGGTCAGCGTGAAGGTCGTCTGGCCCGCGTAGGCAGTAAAAACGTCCACGTACGTCGACACGCCCCTCCGGACCACGCTCATCACGTCGGCATTGCGCAGGAACACCTCGAGCTCCTCGCGGATCTTGAGCACGTCTATCGCCATGACGCTACCTCATGTGGTCCTTGAGCGCCCTGTTGAGTTCTGCGGCCAGATGCTGGTGCAGCGTTGGCCGAATGAACGGGTGCGGTTCCGTGCCCGGATGATGCACCTCCTTTCGGAACACCAGGCTGCTTTCCTTGAATCGCCCGTGCTTCTCGAGTCGTGCCTTCTTGCCCGGCTCGAACTTCAGATAGTTCGCGCCTTCCGGCTCTCCCTTCGCCCTGATAAGGTGGGGTTTCGTGCCGAACTCGATGCACTCCGCGTATGGTGGCATGTTGAAGTCCACGGCCCATTCGGTTGCCGATATTCTCGTGACCTTGAAGCCGTTGCGAGTTATGTCCCGCAACTCGCCCGTGTCGGCAGGCGCTGCGTCCGCAAGCCTTCGCGCCATCGCTAACGCAAAGTCCTCGAGAGCTCTCTGGAACTTCTCCGCGAAGTCCGCCGCGTCTATCGCTATCTCCATTCATGCACTCAACTCCACCTTCCTGTCCACGCCGTTCGTCCTGACTATCAGGTATGTCCGGTTGCTGTCGTCCGTGTCCTCCCATACGGCCATCTCGCCGTTGTTGGCGAGCGCTGGCTGCGCTGCCTGTGCGTAGTGCTTGAATCTTATGACTGATGGAATTGTCATCCCCGAGAGGTCGAGAACGCCGTCGCTGACTCTCTCAACCATAGTGCGCCCGCCTGCGCCGTCGTCCACTTCGCGGCTCCAGGCTTTTCCGGCGAACTCATAGGTCAGTTTCGCGTGCGTCGGAGTGGCGAGTGTATTGTCCTCTACACGGATGGCGAAGTCTTGCTCGGCTGCAACATCGACAAAAAAGTCGCTCACAAGAGTATTGAATCCTTCTGCTTTCAGGATTTGGTGGAAAAAGACTTCACCGCCCACCCCGTCCGGCCTCATAAATGCGAACCCATACTCGCCAGGGTTCGGCTCGTAGAAATTGAGGTGTGCCTGGCCGCTCGCGCTGTCAAAGAATGTCAATCTTCCATACTGTCCGGAAGGGGCGATATTCACTTCTCCTGCACTCACGGCGAACAGATCGTCTGTGCCGTCGTTCAGTTTGAACGCCTGTCCGCCCTTTATCTTTAGCGTAGTGTCGGCTGTCGCTTCGCTCGTGTCAAATAAGCCGTCACTAAATTTAAGGAAATGGGTGGCTCCATCATAGAGATTCAGAGTGAATCCGTTTTTGAATTGAATAGTGGTGACTCCCGAACAGCCGTGGAAGTCAATACCTTCATTACTCATCACCATCTTTGGCTCGCCGCCATCTATATACCACTCGTGGCGGCGGTCAGTCTTATTAACTCCGTATGAGATTTCGTTTCCACCTTCTTCCCAAACAAGATACGGAGAAGGCAAATCACTCAAATACAATCCCCACTCATTCAATCTCATTAGGTCATTCGTCCCGTTGTTCACTTTGAACGCCTGCCCACCCTTTATCTTGAGCGTGGTGTCGGCGGTCCCGCCGCTCATGTCGATCAGGCCGTCCTCAACCATGAAAAATTGAGCGTTGTCTTTGTAGAGGGCGAGTCGGCCATTCTCGCTTCCGAGGAAAGGTTTTGAGCCGTCGCTTCCACGGATCTCAAAGGTATCACCATCTGAATAATAAGTGAGCGCTCCGAATCTTGTTCCGGTTCCGCCATCGCTTCCCTCGAACATGATTCCAGGGCCAGTATGCTCAACAGTCACCCATAACCTGTTGTCTGCTCCAGTCAGATTAAATTTCGCATTTTTATCGGCCGGAGGGTGTATCCTGAGATCGTCAGTTCCTCCGCTCATGTCGATCAGGCCGTCCGAGATCTTCGCGATCGAAGTCGTGGTTGTGTCGTCTTTGATCGCGACCAGCTCGAACTCCTTTGCTGCCCGGTTATATCTGAGAAGCGCGTCGTTGTCCACTATGCCCTGCTGATCGAAGATCAGCTCAGGATCGCCGAGTCCTTCGTCCATAGCGAGGTAGCTGTTCCCCCGTGTGCTGGTATTGCCGAAATGCGCGACAGTATCCCCGCCGACGATAAACCCGAGCTGATAAGACTCTTTGCGATAGATAGAATGTTCCCCGAACTTCGCAGCGTGAATGTCGAAGTCGAGGTCGCCCTCCATTCTGTCCCCGGCGCGATCGACTCTGTTATACTCGGCATAGAAGAACATCGTGATCACTCCACGGGATAGATCGTCTTCTCTTCGCTGGTGATGATCAGCTTCGCGGTCAGGCCAGCGTCGCAGATCGCCGAGATCTTCGCGAGCGCGATCCCTGTCTTCGCCACGACAGAGTGCGCCGACATCTCGAAGTTATACTCGCCGTCGCCGAGTCCGGCGTCACCGTTGATCCTGATCTTCGCGCTCTTCGGCCCGGCGTTCTGGATTATATAGCCGTTCTTCAGGACGCCATAAGTCACGGCCTGCGGCCCTGCGTCGTTCGCGTTGATCACGGCGGGCGCGTCCGCGACAGCCTGGGACTCATCGACCTGAGCGTTGATCGGCTCGATCACTTTTCTGACGTCAGTAAAGCCTTTCATGTTCGTATCACCTGGGCGTGGCCCATGCCTTTATATGGCCGGAATAGACGACCGCGGCCGCGTTGAAGTTCTCGATCACGATCGTGACCTTTTCCTCTTCGGTCTGCGGCATGGAGAACGCGGCGAGGTTGTCGCCCTCCCACCGCTGGCCGTTGAATAGGAATATGTAGTTAGTGTTCAGGGCGAAATCGACCGCGATCTCCTGGACGTGGATACGCCAGTTCTGGCCGACCGGGAACTCCAGCGTCAGCCGCGAGCCGCCCGGGACGCTCTCCTGGAACATCTGGAGGCTGTCTATGTCGCCCTCTTTAGGCTGCTGGACGCTCTGGCGCTCTGCCAGGTCACGAATCGCGCTGTCCGTTGTGCTGAATTTAGCCATGTCCTTAATCACCTTCCGCTGATCTCTTCGACAGTCCGGCCAGCCCCGGCCACGGCCGGGCCGTAGCCCGTCACCGCGCCCGTCGGCGTTGCCGCCGCCTTTGACGCGAGGTATATCACTCCCAGGGCTGCCGCGACTCCCAGGATCAGCCAGCAGCGTTTCCGACATTTAACTGCCATGATCTTCATAGCTCCCCTCTCAGTTTCAGGATCAGCTCCAGCTCGGGCTTCCAGCCCGGCCGCTTCGTGATCTTCTCTCTGATCTCAGCGCTGGAGATCTCGGTGATCGTTGCTTTCTTCGTCATGGCTGCCATTCAGTCACCCCACCACCTTAAACGTCCCGACAGACTCGGCCAGCAGCTCGCCGCTGAGCGGATCGGTCGCCCTGATTATTATGGTGTGAGTCCCGTCGCTGAACCAGCTCGGGACTGTCTGGCTCAGGAACTCAGACCAGGGATACGTGGAATAGACGTATTTATTGCCGTGGTCGCGTTCGTCAGTCGGCCGCCCCAGGCGTTCGACCATGACGCTCTCGACTTTCACGCTGCGCGATACGTTCGACATGATCCGAGGCTGGAACTGGAGCAGAGCCGCACGCTTGACTTCAGGCACGACGCCCGCGGTGTAGCCGACTCTGACCAGCGTCATGGTGACAGCGCCAGCGCCGAGAACCTGGAAGGTAGTCCCGAGCGCGGTCGCGATCAGGCTGTTCGCTGACCAGGCTTCCACGCGCACGTCATAGTAAGCGCCCACGACCAGCGAGGCCGTCGGATACTCTGCGCTCGCCACCTTCAGCGAGTGCGCCCCGATCGAACCCGTGGCGATCCGCGTCCTGTCCATGACAGCGCGGCCGCTGGACACTACCAGGTCGATCGCGTAAACCTGGAGCTGTTCGCCCTGGTTCGTGAGCTGGATCTGGAAGCTCTGGATCACGCCCTGTTTAAGAGCGCTCAGGCCAGGCTTCGAGAACGCGATCTTTAGGTTCGGATACTCGGGCTTTATGACTGGATCGACTCCAGGATCAGGCTGAGGCTTCGGCTCTGGCTGTGGCTCAGGCTTCGGCTCAGGCTCATACCCTGGCCCAGGGTTGTATGGATCAGGTTCTGGCCCTGGCTCGGGGAAGTCAGGCCCGGGCTGTATCCCTGAATCAGAGTCTTCCGGCTTTGCCGCTGCTTTCGGCATAAGCGCGAGCGCGATCCCGCCAGCCATGACCAGGCCAGCGCCCAGGTATAGGAGTGTGTTGTCGCGGCCCTTCTTCCCCGCCTTCCCGGGATTCTTCCCGAGCGCGTGGTAGCGCTTCCATTCATCGACGAAACCATAAGAGAAATCGAGGCGCTGCCCGCTATGGAGAGCTTTATACTTCGCGTCTTCGAGGACGTGGTTCGCGTGCTTCAGGGCAGCGTCAGCGCTCTCGAAGTGAGCGCCTGCGTTATGCTCTTCCCTGAACGCGGCAGCTCCGAGCTTTGCGGCACGTGCGCTGGTGATCCCTGGATTCCCGCGCTTCGTCAGCTTCGCCTGGGCTTCCATGCCGTCCTGGCAGCGCCCGCGTTTAAACTTCCCTTTCGGGCAGGCCACGACCAGCTTCGTCTTCTCGCTGATCTTCTTCGTGCGGAAGCTCTCAGGATCGAACCTTTCAGGATCCTGGAGGCGTTCCCGGACGTAGCCCTTCGTGACTTCCCGGCCCGGGTTCTTTCTGAATTTCAGGCTCATCTCGTCCACGATCCCGATCAGCTCGTCCTCGATCTCGTCGTCTTCGAGATAGTCGCCTTTCATGTCTGTTATATCGTAATGACGCCCGCCGTCAGGATCGCGCTCGACCTCGACGTGATACTTCTTCCCTTTCAGGGTGATCGTGACTTTCGCCTTCTCTGCCATGTTCAGCCCCTCCGCCTCATGCCGCGAGCGATCTCCAGGATCAGGAGCAGCCCGACTATGATCACCCCGGCCGCGACCGCGGTCTTGATTATCCCCTGGACGTCTGCCAGAGTCGAGGGCTTAGTTTCCAGCCCTGCCACGGCAGCGAGCGCGGCCTGTTTCGTCTGCTCAGTCAGGGAGTCGTCTGTCGCGATCGACTGGATCACGCTCGCCTTCGTTTCGCTCGCGCCAGCGGTGACTTCGCCCGCCTTCGTGAACGCCTTAATGCCCGTGACGACCAGGATCCCAATAATGAGCGTCTTCAGGATCGAGAAGATCGCAGGCAGAAGCGGGATCAGCGCGGCCATGAGCGCCGGAGATCCGGCAGCCTGCCAGGTTATAGCGAGCGTGCCGCTGTTCGCTGTCTTCGGCGTCAGGACGCCCCTGATCGGATTCCAGCCGATCGCCGGGACTGTGAGGATAGCGAGCTTCGACAGGATCGCGAGTATCCTGTTTCCGGCTGCCGCCCAGTCGATCCTGAACGGCGACCAAATGCTGAACTCTGTCACCACTTCGTCGGCCATGTTGTCGTTCACCTGTCCCTTTTTGTCTGCCAGGAGCTGCGGGCCGGGCTAAAGTGCCTTTAGCGAGATCTCGCTAAAGTATCCTTTAGCCAGCTCTTTCAGTTCCGCCTGGCTGCGCTTATGCGGTGAACTTGACAAAGGTCGCCGGATCTGTCCCTGCGACTGGCGATTCCTGGACAGCGATCTCCAGGAGCGAATAGGTGAAATCGACAGTAGCCGAGGACTGGAGTTCGATCAGGAAGTGAGTCTTCTCCGGGAGAGTGAGGTCATTCCTCAGCTCCTGGCGCTCCTTCGCGTTATTCTGATCGCTGACGCCCCAGTTCTCCAGGTCGCGGTTCATGAGCGGGTTAAAATGCTCTTTGTTCGCGTCCGCAGCCCTGATCCTGACAGTATCCCCGCCAGAAGTGCCGAACAGGTAGAAGATCGCGACGTTGTTCGTGCCTGAAGCGAACCCTGCGCCCGTGCTGGTGATCTTCGGAGTGGCGAAATCGACTGTATAGTTCCATACCCTGACGCCTGCGACCTCGACCGCGACGTTCGACTGTGCGCTCATGGAAGGCGACTGTCTGAGGTAATTGCTGAGGACTATGTCCTGGGCCGGAGCGCCGTTCCCGTTCGCGAGCTGCTTCGTCATGAGATACATCTTGATCGGCGTCCCATACTGGAATCTATAAGCCAGAGTGCGCGGAACAGAAATATCCACGATCTCGGACATGATCCCGGGAACGTTCGCCTGCGTTGTCACGCTCGCCGAAGCGAGGGTTAAAAATGTCTGCCGTGCCATTCCTTTCACCCCCCACGACCACGCTCTCCAGCCTTCGGGAGAACGCTGAACGCGTGCGTCGGGTTGAAACCGCGGCCCGGGTATAAGCCGGGTTCGCGGTGTGATCGAAAAAAACAAAAACGTCTTCTGTTCAGCCCAGGCGATCGACCTGGAGCATGAACTTCGTCCCTGCCTGCGTCCAGTCCACGACAGCGGTCGAGGTCAGCTTGAAGATGATCTTCCGCAGCTCGGCGAGCTTGTAGTGCTTGTCTATGTCCAGCCTGATCTGCGAGTCGCTGTTGAACTGGTTCGCGTTGTTGAACCTTCCCATGTCCCACGACCTGAGCCTTATAGGGAGGTCGCCGCTGACGTCCTCAACCCACATTTCGAAGGTCGAGTCGTCCGGGAGGTTCGCCGGGGCGTTGTCCTTCAGGAAAAGCTGGAAGAGCGCGTTCGGCATGACTGTATAGCTCTTCGTCGGCTGAACCTGGATAGAAACGATAGGGGAACTCTGGCCCGCGGTGTTCGGTGTCAGAGTCACGCCTTCGCTGCCTTTCGTGATCTCATATATTGCCATGTTGATCACCCGGGCAGCTTCGCTTTCACGTCAGGGAAGCGAGCGAGGACGTGGTCGAAGAGGCTCAGGCCGACGCCTGCGAGCATACCACGCTTCAGAGTCACGTTCTTGACTACTGCAAGAGTCGCGACGCCGAAGGCTATGTCGGTGATCTCTGTCCAGTTCGCGGGATCGCTGAGTCCCTTTCTGGCTTCGCCCTCTTTCGGCTTGAAGACCGCTTCCACGATCTTCGCGATTCCCCAGGTGTGGACGATTCGCGGGCCGTAGAATCCGAGGACAGCGCCAGCGTAGAGAGTCAGAGCGTCGCCGCTCATCAACTCTTTGAGGTCTGCCATGTCGTTATTTCACCCCCCTTTTTAGGGTGACCTATTAAGGGGGAGAAAAGTTTATAAATAGGTTTATAGATATACCCCCCGGGGAGGCCGAAAACATGGGAAAGGCGCAAGTATCCGACGAAAAACGCGTTAAAATCTTATGCCCGAAGTGCGGGCTGCCGTGCGGGAATGAAGGCAGCTTCGCCATGCATACCGATTCCAAGACGTGCCGACGCAGGCAGAAAGCCGATAAACTCGCAAAGGAAAAGGAAAACTACGCAGAACCCGAGGCGGACGCGCAGGCTACGGCCGAACCTGAGCCTGCCGCCGCCCCGGCTATTCCTCCAGACAGGCCCGAAGCGGCGGAAGATCTGGCTTCTCCCTCAGCCCTTCCGCCCGCTCCGGCCTCTGACAGCCCGGCGATCCCTGACGAAAAAGCCGAGCTTCAGGATTTCACCCGCGACCTCGACCTGAACCTGAGAGAGCGCGAGCGAACCAGGCCGAACCCTGAGCTGGAGATCGCCGAACCTGGCGACGCCTATAATATAGACGGGGACGAAGACCAGACCAGGCCAGCGCCGAAACGCCGGATCGCGGTCTGGCTGCTGGCCGGGGCGATCCTCGCCGCTGGCCTGGCATACGCCGCCCACGCCCTGATCTCGAAACGGCGCAGGGCCGACGTGGTCGAAGTCCAGGCCCGGGCCGTATCCTCGAAAACAGAAGATCCTGATCTGCCCGTCGATCCGTGGACAGGGAGGCCGTGATTAAGGAGCGTGAAGACTATGGAGCTAAAACTGAGCATGGAAGAGAACAGCGTCCGCGTCGAAGTGAAACAGGACAGCGAGAAGACGCCCCGCGTGGCCCTGAACCTGAAGGGCGCGGCGGTCGTCCAGTCTGTCCTGAACGTGATCCAGGGCGAGATCCAGAACTACGTGAACCACGTCCAGGAGCAGCAGCGGGCGAAACAGGCAGCAGCGCAGGCGAAGGCCGGAGCGCAGGCGCAGCGCAGAGATCCCCAGGTTCGGAGAGGCTGACCATGCCGGACGACGTGCGGCTGAAGGATCGCGTCAGGAATCCGGCAGATCCTGACCTGAAACGTGCGCCAGTCCTGAAGCCAGCGCCTGAGTCTGGCGAGGATCTTCTGGACTATCCGCCGGAAGAGCTGCCCGGAGCGCTGCCTCCAGGGGGCGACCAGCCAGCCGGGCATGGGTTTAAGCCTATGACGCCCGAGCTGAAAAAGAAATTCGCCGAACGCGTCGATAAACTCGGCTGCGTCCTGATCACCGCCCTGGTCGGGAAGTCACGCCCAGGCTTCCGCATGACTTACGAAGACATGGCCGCGATCGAGTGGGGCGCGACTGTCGTCGATTTGATCGACTTCTACCTGCCGCAGCTCGATACCAGCAGCCCCTGGCCGCCGTTCGTCATGGCCTCGATCGGAGTCGGCGCTGTCGTGATCTCGAAGATCGGGGAAGCGCCGAACGCTGAAGAGCAGAAGCCAGCAGCGAAGCCAGGAGAGCAGAAGCCAGGAGCAAAACCCGCAGGGCAGGACTCAGCATATCACAGAGAGCATACGAAGCCTTCAGAGCCGAAGGAACTCGCCGGGTGATCTCATGGCGCTCAGAAGCCAGATCCGCGTCACCCTGGGCCGGAAGGGCCAGGGGAAGAGCTACCTCATGGGCGCGGACATGGAGCAGCGCGTCAGTAAGCCGTTCGTGATCATAGACTACGGCCAGGAACATTTCAGTTTTGCGAAGGCTCACCCGAACGCGTGGCTGCTCCCGATCCAGGCCGACATGATAGGCCGGATCAACTGGCACGCGCTCCTGGAGCGCTGGCACGGCCTGGTCGTCTATCCCGACATGATCGCGTTCGACGTTTTCACCGAAGAGGTCGATCGGCTCATGTTCGCGATCCTGGACGTGGGCGGCCGCGTCGTCATGGTCGAGGAAGTCCAGGAACTCGCGCCTCAGTTCGGACAGGTGAAGCCGGGCTTCCGGCGGCTGATCGACCAGGGCCGGAAGCATAAGATCGACATTCTCGCTGCCAGCCTGAAGCCTGCCGAAGTGTCGAAGACGCTGATCGCCCAGGCTGACGATTTTATCCTGTTCAATATCCACGAACCGAACGCGCTCGACTACCTGAAGCGCTGCGGGATACCGATCGACCAGCTCCCGGCCCTGCCTCAGTTCGTGGCGATCTATTTCTGTCCGCAGACCGGGGAGCTGCGCCGAGTCCGGGCCGGGGAGCGGAAGTTTAAGCACTATGGCTAAAAAGGTGACGACATGGCAATATCTGACGAAGCGGTGACAACGATCGAGAACGTGCTGAAGCTCACGCAAAGCCTGGAGCTGGACGATCTCCTGATCCTGGCGAACGCGTTTTTAGTCCAGACGCAGCGGAAGGCGAACCTGGCCGGGCCTGCCGAGCTGGTCTATATGAACCTGGCCCGCAGAGTGAAGCGACGCATGGCCGAGGGCTACGTCCCGGACGAAGCCCTGGCGAGGATCGACGCGGCCGTGAGGGGCTGAGATCATGCCGCGCTTCGGCCGCACAAATGAGGTCTTCGCCCGCGCTCAGAAGAGCGTGAACATGGACGAAGCCCTGATCCATGAGCTGCGGAAACGCCAGCAGAGCCATGAGAGTTTTAGCGATACCCTGAACAGGATCGCCTGGACAGGGATCGAGGCCGAGGACGCGGCAGACCGGGCGCTGAAGCTCGCAGCGAAAGCGAAAACTACTTAAACCGCGCCCTGCCTTCTCCCGGGTGACAGCTCGGAGAGTCAGGGGATCTATTACTGTTCAGGACACCCTGCGTTTTCTTCGAGTGATTAAAAAAGAACATGGAGGACTGAGCAACATGGGAGAAAGAAGCAAAGCGACTATACCCGCATGGGCGGAAGATTTCGACGCCGACGGCCTGAACCGCGCCGCTGAGTTCGAAGGGAAGCAGACCTTCGACCTGCCAGAGCTGAAGGAACAGCTCGCCGTGGAGATCACGGGCGAGCCGAAGCTGGTCGAGCATGAGAAGCTTCCGCAAGGATCGGCCTATTTCATGGCCGTGAAGAAGGGCGACCTGGTCGGCCAGATCGTCGTCCCGCGCACGCTGAGGCACGCCCTGGCCGTGATCGCGAAGAAGCGAAACCTCGCCGTCCTGGCAGGGCTTCGCGTCGTGATCACCGCCGAGATCGTGGATCTGCCTGAGCGCGGCCCGACAAAGTGCTACCGGGCGCAGACGACAGAGTGAGTTCACTCGCGAACAGTTCCGGGCCTCCAGAGGCCCGGAGCTATCGCGGCAGACCAATAAGTTTTTATCTTTGTTCCATTCTAAAATAGGGAGCTGCCCCGTGGGCGGGCTTTTCACTCTCCGAGCGTCAGCCTGGCCCTCGCGGTTCGAATCCGCAGCGGGGCGTATGGCAGGGGGGAGAGTGTCGCATGGTCAGGTTCGCCGTTAAAGGCGGCCAGGCTCTTCTCCCTGTCGGCCGCTACGGCCGGACAGGGAACAGGGCCGTCGCGCTTCGCCATGCGTTCGGCGACAAAGCCTATATAGCCACTCATGCCAGGATCTCCTGGCCTGGGAAGAAGCGCGGGATCACGATCCCGATCACGCGCCGGGATCGCTACGTCGTCCTGACTCTTAAACGCTCTCCATTACTCCCGAAGCCGAGGCCGGGCCAGCGCGTCCGCGTCCAGCTCCTGATCGACAGCGTGATCGAAAAGACCTTCCAGACCTATTTCTCCTATGCCTTTTTCGTGATCAATTTCGAAGGCTACCGAATGGACGTCCGCGGGCCTCCGAACCGCGTCATGCCCGGCCATGTCCCGGTCGAAACCCTGCGCGAAGAAATGCTCGACTATCTGAGAGAGAACGGCACGGCCACGATCGCCGAGGCGATCGAGCGCCGCTTCGGGGGCGTCCAGGCCGGGGCTAAATGGGAGATCGTCCGGGGCGGTTATACGTATGTCCTGAGCTACGGCGCGGGCGTGGCACACCCGGGCCGGGGGCGGCCCGTCGGCTCTGTCCGCGAAATGGTCGCACGCCGCCGTATCGGCCTGTTCACGGCCGACACCGGGGACTGGATCGAGCGCGAAACGTCCACGCGGACGAAAGCGTTCAGGTCAAGCTTCGAGCAGCTCCGCAAGCTGTCCAAGAAGGGGAAGACGCGGCTGAAGGGGAGGCCGCTGTTCAGGGGCGACAGGTTCGCCGGGCCACGTTAAAGTGACTTTATCAAGATCCGCGTAAAGGCACTTTAAGGCGGGCCTGGCAAGAGGGGGAGAAGCATGGTCAGGGAGAAGGAGATTTCAAAGGTCGAATTCCGATCGACGATCAAGCCGAGGCGGCGGAACTGGCGAGTCCGGCCCGTGGTCGGCCTGGACACCGAAACCGAACAGGGCCGGGCGTTCCTGATCACGATCGCCGGGCCTGGCGGCGGGACGGCAGCCGAGCGCGTCCGGGACTGGCCCGGCGTGATCGACCTTCTCCATAACCGATTCATGGAACGCAGCTATAACTTCTTCTGGAATCTGGAGTATGACACCTTCGCGCTCCTGAAACACCTCCCGCACGAAGTCCTGAAGCGGCTCGCGATCGCAGACCGAGCCGAGTTCGAGCGGACGAAGATCCAATATATACCCCGGAAGGCGCTGAAGCTGAAGCGCGGGAAGCACACAGTCACGTTCTACGACATGGCTCAGTTCTACGGCACGATCGGCCTCGACGACGCGGCTCAGAAATACCTCCAGGAGCGGAAGCTGGCCCTGCCCTATAATAAGGCCACGCTCTCGGCGACGCGATACGATTCCGATCCCCACTACCGGGCGGATCTCGACCGCTACGCGATCTGGGACGCCGTCCTCTGCCAGAGGCTCGCCGCAAAGCGGTATAAGGACACTATGGAGATCATGCGCCCGAGGGCGTTCTCCTCCAGCGCGAGCTTCGCGCAGCAGTTCACGCTGGAGAACCTGACGCGGGCCATGTCGCTCCCGTCGATCGCCGTCCTGGACTTCGCGCTGAAAGCATACCAGGGCGGGCGGTTCGAAACCTTTAAGGTCGGGACGTTCGAAGATAGCGTCACGGGCTACGACCTGAACAGCGCATACCCGGCGATCGAGGCCGGGCTGATCGCGTGCGACGCAGGGAAGTGGGACGCGGTCAGGGCGTTCGATCCTGAGGCCCATTACGGGTTCTATAAGATCGAGGCGGAAGTCCCGAAGTGCCGGATCTCGCCCCTGCGCGTCCAGCTCAAAGACGGCCTTATGATCTACCCGACGGGGCGGTTCTCGAATATATACGTGAACCAGTCAGAGCTGGCTCAGCTCAGGGAGGACGGGCTGAGGCCGGAAGTGGTGAAAGGCTGGACATATCACCCGAAGGACTACGACCTGGCCTTCCCGTGGATCAAGAAGCTCTACAAAAAACGCCAGGAGTGGGCGAAATCGAACCCGGCTATGGCTGACGTGACGAAGATCATACTGAACGGCCTCTACGGGAAGACGATCCAGATGATCCCGGAATCGCCGCAAATCCTCGACCATGTCCCGCCGGAAGAGATGTATAAGGTCGTGGACTTTATCGAGGAAAACATGGAGCTGCGCTTCGTCGTCCGGGGCAACGTGAAGGCCGGGACGCTGTTTAATCCTATTTGGGCCTCGGAGATCACGGCCGGGACGCGCTGCCAGCTCTACGACGCGGTGAAAGCCGATCCAGACCGGGCGATCATGTTCGCGACTGACGGCATACTGGCCGACTCGCCGATCCGGGGGCTGAGGATCGGCGACGGCCTGGGCGAGTGGAAGCGCGAGTTCAGCAACGCGACCGCGTCCGTGATCGGCTCGGGAGTGTATCAGATAGCCGGACAGAGGGCGAAAGCCCGCGGCTTCCAGAAAGCGCTCCCGCTTCGGAATCTGCTCGCGCTTCAGTCCCTATTCGGCCCGGGTATCAAAGAGCCGATTATGAGCGTGGAAACGACCAGGACGAAGAAACTGAAGCAGACCGCACGATCGGCCGATCCTGAAGCCTGGGCCGCGTTCAACGTGATCGCAGCCCGACAGCGCCAGCTATCCATGAACTCGGACAGAAAGCGAGTATGGGAACGCAGCTTCAGGTCTGCCTGGGACGTCCTCAGCTCGCAGATCCTGAGCTGGCCGCAGGCCGGGGACTGGCTTCAGGAGCATATCGCCCAGGTCGGCCACTACCAGGCTGAGCTGGCGCTGCGCCAGGGGCTTATTTAGCGCAGCGCGTCCAGAAGGAGGTTAATATGGCCTTCTGTCCAGTCCCGGCAGCGCCGGGCCAGGGCCGACTTCCGGGTGACTTTAAAGACGCGGGCATACTTCGCCCGGCGCTCTTCCGGCGTCTGCCTGCCGTTCACGTAGTCGCGGGCCATGATCAGCCGATATAATCCAGGATCG
>Ga0315295_10000209_pt1 | contig 49746 bp, 49 predicted proteins | sample YL17G14_0_MG_FD_204453 | JGI IMG/M metagenome (GOLD analysis project Ga0315295, IMG submission 204453) | Sediment microbial communities from Yellowstone Lake, YNP, Wyoming, USA - YL17G14_0 | ecosystem: Environmental > Aquatic > Freshwater > Lake > Sediment | place: USA: Wyoming | collected... | reverse complement strand
CAAAATTAATTTTCTTCAAATAGTCTCTGATGGAATCAAGAGGAGTACTGGGATTTAAAGCTAAAGCTAATTCTACTTTGGCTATTTGACACATCTTATAAACAGCGTCAAAATCTCTTAAAGCTTCCAGATGAATAATTATTCTTTTTGGTCTTGTTTCCAGCCAAAGAGGTACAACTATCTCAGGATTTTTGACCATTAAATGCAATTCAAATTTCTCGCGAATACCTTTAATAGTTTTTAATTCTTCGGGAGCATTCCAATTTTTCCAAGAAGCAAAATTACCGTCAGCGACATCAATTTGAAAGATACCAGAAAATTTAGAAAGCTGATGAAGTTTTTCTTCAAACTTTTGTTTAGTTTTAACGTTAATAACTGGAATAATCTCCTTTTTTAAAGACTTAGAAAAAAAAGGTAAGAACATTAATTTTTTAATTTACTTTTTAAGTTGCTTTTCTATTTGAACTATTTTCTTTAACCTTCTTTGATAATGTTCATCTTTAGAAGCATCAGTTTTTAAAAATGTTTTGATAATGCTAAAAGAAGTCTGAGGATCTGTTAAATCAGCTGCTAAACATAAAACATTGATGGCGACATCTTGACGGGCTTTTTGTGCCATCCAGCCAGATAGACATAAAGCCGCTCTCACTTGCGAATATTTATTGGCTGTTATGCAAACTCCATGACCAGAACCACAAATTAAAATCCCGAAATTTTCTTTTGGTTTTTGAGAAACTTTTTTAGCAACTAACTCCGCAAAATCAGGATAATCATCATGTTTATCGTAAACAGAATTACCCAAATCCTTAAATTCGATTTTTCGAGATTTTAAAAACTCTTTTATTCCCTCTTTCAAATAATAGCCTCGATGATCAGCGCCTAAGTAAAGCATATTACAATTTTAATCTTTTTAATTGTTCCACCAAAGTCCAGGAATAACCCCATTCATTATCATACCAAACTAAAACTTTGACTAAATCTTTATCCACCACTTTGGTAAAGGTTAAATCTACTATTGCCGGTCGAAAATCTTTAATAATATCAGAAGAAACTAATGGCTCTTCACTAACGCCTAAGATATTTTTCCATTTGTCTTCTTGGCTGGCTTTTCTAAGAATCTCATTAATTTCTCTTGAAGTTGTTTCTCTTTGAGAAATAAAAGTGATATCAGCAATTGAGCCACAAACTACTGGCACCCGAATGGCTAAACCATCAAACTTATTTTCTAAATCTTTAATGGCTTTAGTGACAGCAATTGCCGCCCCAGTGGTTGAAGGCACAATATTCTGACCTGCTGCTCTGCCTCGAAGATAATCTTCTCCTTTAATTGGACCATCAACTAAATTCTGAGTAGCAGTATAAGCATGAACTGTATTTAAAATGGCTTTTTTCATTCCCAATCTTTCGTTTAAAAGATAAATTACCGGACTGACGGCATTAGTGGTGCAAGACCCATTAGAGATAACTTCAAATTTTTTAAAATCATCTTCATTAATACCCAGGAGCACTATCTTTCCTTCTTTTCCCTCTTCTCCTTTAGCTGGAGCAGTAATAATCACTTTTTTCGCTCCGGCTAAAAGATGAGCTTTGGCTTTATTATAATCTTCAAAGACTCCTGTAGCTTCTATGACAACATCGATTTTTAAATCTTTCCAGGGTAATTTAGCTGGCTCTTTTTCCTGAAGAAAAACAATTTCTTTTTTATTAATAATTAATTTATCTGGCAACAGGGTTTGAATATCTTTTTGGTAAGTACCATAAACTGTATCGTGTTTTAAAAGATAAGTCAGATTTTCCAAATCACCTAAATCATTAATAGCCACTATTTCTAAATTTGCTTCTTCAAAAGCAATTCGAAAAAAAGCTCGACCTATTCTTCCAAAACCATTAATGGCGATACGCATACTTATTAATTTTAAATTTTTTAATTTTTATTTTAATAAACTAACTATAGCTTTACCAAATTCTTGAGCAGCATCTGGTCCATTGGCAGTAATAATTTTTCCATCCTGAACAACAGATTGATCTTCATAAATAGCTCCATTATTTTTTAATATCTGAACAGCGCTTTTATCTAAGGGTGATGACCACACAGTTGCTGTTTTATTTGTTAAAACTCCAGCTTTTGCTAAAAGTGCTGGCGCAATACAAATAGCTGCCGCGATTTTATCAGTTTTAACAAATTCCTGAGCTAATTTTTGAAATTCTCGATTATCTAATTCTTTTTCCATGCCTGAACCGCCAACAAAAACTATTGCTGTATAGTTCTGAGAATCGATTTCTTTTGGCAAAACTGTAACAATGGCTTCACCGCCCTCAGTTCCTAAAGCTATTCCCTTTTGACTACTGGTAGTTTCAATTAAATAACCAGCTTTTTCCAAAACTTCTTTTGTGACAAAGTATTCTTCATCTTTAAAATCCTTAAAAGCCACTACCATTAAAATTTTTTTCTCCATAGTTTTATAAGGGAAAGAGACGGTAGAAGAAGGAGAAGGGGCAATTGATTGCTTTGGCGAAAAGATGCCAAAGGGAAGTCCCCATAACACCATTCCTAATAAGGCTAACACAAGGATAATAGTATAAAAGACATTTTTCTTCTTCATCTCTTCCCATTATAACAAATTTCTAATTTGATAAATAGCTATACCAAAGGCAATTGCCACATTTAAAGATTTTTTTCTAAAATAGCACCTACATTGTAGGTGCTGCGGACATTATCAAGAATAACAACTAATCCAGGATCATTCTTATTCTTTCTCGTTTTTATTTAATCCCAAAAACTCTTCTACCAAAGGTTTATTAAAACCAGTCACAATTTTACCGTCAATATCAATTACTGGCACGCCTGTCTGGCCGGATTTTAAAATCATTTCCTGAGCTAACTTTTCATCTTGAGAAACGTCAATTTCTTCAAAAACAATATTATTAGCTTTCAAAAAATCTTTTGCTACCTGGCACATAGGACACATTGGTGTAGAATAAACTTTCACTTGCATGATATTTTAGAGTTAATTTTTTGAACTTAGAGCTTCTTCTATCTCAGCTTTTAATATTTCGTAAGACATTGCTCCCAAGTTCTCTCCTTTATCATTAGCTACCATTTTACTATTAAGAAAGCTCGTTGGCGTACCATTAATCTTACTCCAAGCTCCTTGGGTATCATTTTGAACTAATTTTGTATATTTGCCAGATTCTAAACACAAAGTAAATTCGCATTCATCTAAATCTAATTCCTGCGCCGTTTTTATCAAATTAGTCTTGTCATAAATTTGAGTGTTATTAGTCTGATATCTTACGGTTGTAATCTTATCATGGTATTCCCAAAATTTACCTTGATCATTAGCGCAGTGAACTGCTTCTGCTGCCCATTGGGATTTATTACCTTCAAAAGCTATATCTCTATAAAGCAATTTTACTTTACCAACATCAACATAATCTTTAATCATTGGCTTAATGGTTTCAACATAATAACGACCACAAAAAGGACATTGATAATCAGAGTAAACTTCTAATAAAACCGGGGCTTGGGCCTCGCCTAAAGGTAGAATCTCTGTTACTTCTTTATTTTGAAGAGTCTTGCCTTCACAAATCTTATTTTTTTCTGTTTTATTAAGAGAAATCAGATTTTTACCATAACCAATCAAAAAAGCAGTAAAAATCAGAATAATGATAATAATGGTCCAATTGATTTTTTTCATAATAAAAATTAAATTTAAAATAAAACTTTCTTATTTTAACACTAAAATAAGTTTTTACAAGTCCTATTTCTCCCAGGAGACTAGACAATAGTTTTTCTTTCCTCTTTTTACCACTAAGTATTTGTTAAAAAGACAAATTGAACGGGAAATAGTCTGGTCAATCTGATTAAAAATCTGACCATTGATATTAATGATTTTATTCTGGATATCTTCTCTGGCCTGTCTTTTAGAGGAAGAAACACTGACTTTAATTAACAAATCCACTAAAGGAATTCTGGTAATGTTTTTTATGCTAAAAGAGGGCACATCTTGAAAAGCTGTTTCCAATTCTTTTAAAGTTAGACTTTTAATTTTTCCATAAAATAAAGCTTGGGAAATTTTTTCTGCCTGTTCAGCTGCTTTTTCACCATGAACTAATTTAGTTACTTCCAGAGCTAAAGTTTTTTGAGCCAATTTTTTCTCTGGTTCTTGCTTAACTTTGATAGCTAATTTTTCTATCTCATCTTTAGACAAAAAGGTGAAATACTTTAGAAAAGTTATAGCATCTGTATCATCAGTATTTATCCAAAATTGATAAAATTGATATGGAGAGGTTAATTTAGCGTCAAGCCAGATAGTACCAGAAGCAGTTTTTCCAAATTTAGTACCATCGGGATTGATAACTAGAGGCGTAGATAAACCAAAAACTTCTTTATTTAATTTTCGTTTTACCAGTTCCACTCCAGCTGTGATATTTCCCCATTGATCGCTGCCGCCAATTTGTAGTTCGCAATTATATTTTTCTGCTAAATGATAAAAATCAAAAGCTTGAAGCACCATATAACTAAATTCAGTAAAAGAAATTCCGCTTTCGAGTCTGCTTTTAATGGATTCTTTAGCCAGCATATAAGGAACAGTAAAATATTTGCCGATATCTCTCAAAAAATCAATGGTTTTTACTTTCCCTAACCATTCATAATTATCAACAAAGATCACAGAATTTTTGGAAGCACTAAAAATATTTTTTACTTGTCCAGTGATTTCTTTCTTCCATTTTTCCACTGTAACCAAAGAATTAAGAGGCCTTTCTGTTTTTTTGCCGCTGGGATCGCCAATTAATCCAGTCCCGCCGCCAATTAAAACAATTGGCTGATGATGAGCCATTTGAAATCTTTTAAGAGTGATAAGATGTAAGAGGTTACCGATCTGTAAACTGCTAGCTGTGGGATCAAAACCACAATAAAGCACCAACTTGTCTTTTTTCAGTCTTTTTTTTAAATCTTCTAAATTGGTAACCTGATTAATCAAGCCTCGGTATTGTAAATCTTCTAAAATATCCATATTTTTCTCAATTTTACCATATATTGACTCTAAATTCAAAAAGGATAATAATATATGAAGTCGAGTGAATTAAAATAATAAAAACCTAAAATAAAACAATATGAAAAAAGTTTTAATTTTTACGTTAAGTATTTTGCTTTTAGCCAATATAGCAGCTGCGGCAAATAAACCAACTAAGATTGCGACAACTGTTGGTGTCATTAAATCGATTGATATGAATAATCAATCATTTGTCATGGAAAAATCTGGTTTAATGAAATTCCTTTATGCCTTTGTAGGGCTATTTGGATCCAAAAAATCTACAGATATTACTGTCATCACTGCCACTGAAACTGAATTTAAAAAGAAAACTACTGAAGGCGTAGCAAGCGGAGCCTTCACTGATTTAGCTGTGAATCAAAGAGTACAGGTTAAAGGTTCTTACATCACAGGACAAACTACTACAACTACCTCTGTCTCTACATCTACGACCACGACTATAATTACAACTTCTCAACCTAAAATAAAAGCCACTAGTGTTTTCATCTTAACACCAGTTCAGGCAACTCCAAAAAAATGCCAAACAGATGCGGATTGTGCTTGGTGCGGAACTAATTGTCTAAAAAAAGAATCAAATAGAGTTTGTATTCAGATATCACCGCCAGAAGGATATAATTGCAAATGTGTTAATAATGTTTGTAAAAAAGTATCTGTTACTACCACTACCACTTCTACTTCGACTTCGACCACTACCACAATTGATAAAACTTGCCAGGAAGCTTGCATATCTAAAGGACATGTCACTGGAATCTGCCGTCAATGGACTGTAACCGCAAAAGCAAAATTCGGCTGCAATAAAAATGAGACGGAAATAGGACAAACCAAAGATTGCACTACAGTAGTCAATGGACAACCATTGCTGGGTGTTGGAAAAACTTGCTGCTGTAGCAAAAGTAAAGGAGAGACTGAAACAACAGACTAATGTAATTGCATTTAAAAAGCGCCTTCTTGAGGCACTTTTTAAATATTACAAAATTCAAATTAAATAAAAAGGAGGAATAGAATCATCTATAATAAATTCATCTGTAATAGATTTATCTATTCCTCCCCAGGTAGTTGTAATATATAATCGTAACCGTTTTAATGATTACGTCCGCTAACGACCGGCTCTGTCTTTATTATTTAACAACTACCTCTAAATGTTTCTCCTAGAGATACACGCGAGAATTTACCATTACCCGTACATTGGCTTAAAGAATATTAACATCGGAAATTCCCTCCTTTCTCAAAAATTACTCCCTTTTCTAGATTTTTCAATTTCAGCTTAGAAATCTAAATCTTTCTAGTACTGGTAAATGCATCATGTTCAAAATATGCATCAACCCTTCCTCAGCACTTACTATCAGCAGGATTTATGGTGAGATTGCCTGCTTGACTACTACCAAACGCTACCACTATTGGCAGTGAATCAGATATCTCAGCAAGATTTAGATTTGCATCTTTTTTAAAAACAACCATAAAACATTCCTCCTCTCCTTTCATTAGATTCTTAAACTAGGCAAGCACAGGGAGTCCAAAAAAAAGCACCAGAACTAAAATCAAGATCAACTTTTTCATGATTTTTCGCCTTCCTTTTATTAAATTTTCAAATACACAATTCAATTTATATTAATCATGCCGCTTAAATACGAAGCTGTCAAGAATTGTAAATCCAAATTTATTAAGAGCTGCACTTAGCTCTGGGTACTGGACGCTATGCCCTTCCGAAATTTTAATGTAGGAGGGATGTTAGACCCTATTTTGGGTAATGAAAAAGCCTTTCCCTTATGAAAAGAAAAGGCTTTTAAAATCTAAACTATTTTTTAGACTATTCGAAGGCACTCTTGAAGATATTTGGGTAATGTTTTTTCCACCTGGCTCAATTCTCTATCTTTATACGCATGAAGATCATAAAGATAGACAAATCTCCTCGTTTTCCCATCACTCTCAAATATTCCATCCTCATAAAAGTAAAAAAATCCAATATTCTTTTTTCCGTTTAAATCTGTTAACACGAGGACAGCAGTGGAAGTCGGCATTTCTGTGCAAACTTCTGGCATCCATGATACTGGCAACAATGATGCGTATTTGTATTCCGAATGTAGAACACATTCTTTATCGAATGTGTTAACAACCTGCCAAGCCTCTTCTCTTGTTACGCCTTGTCTAATTAACAATTTTGAAACATAAAGACTCTTCATCTAAAAATTCTCCTTTCTTTTATTTTCTTAATTCCCTTTTTAGAATTAAATAGCATTTATCAGAAGCTTCTGAAAAATGGTAATGGACTAATTCCCATCCATCTTCTCCGAGTATATTCAGTTGTTCTTGTTGTTGAGCTACTTTCTCTATATACTTTACGTTGTAACTATCGATCCAAAGCTCCGTTCCTCCACTGAAACTCATAAATTTATACTCCCATTTTGTCATTTTTTTTTCACTCCTTTCTAAATTTTTTAATTTTAACTACCTGGTATGTAACTAACCACTAATTAAAATAATGAGCAGTTAAATACCAAGTAGTAAAACAATTTTTCAAAGTACTAAAAATACCCTATACAGGGTATTATAAATATAACATATTTAATCGTAATGGTCAACAGTTGGTCCCAGGAACTGGACAATGACAGTTTATTTTCCAAAAGATACTTTTAAATCTTTGTTAAAAACTTGAGCAATTTTCTGAAGCGTATCAATGCTAAAATTTTGTTCCCCAGCTTCCATTCTTGCAATATTACTTTGTTTGGTCCTTATCTTTTTTGCTAACTCTGCCTGAGATATTCCTTTTTGTTTTCTCAATTGTAAAATCTGATAAGCAATTTCTAGTTTTTGGCTTTCTTTTTCATAAGCTTGCCTAAATGCTTTATTTTTCATCTCTTGCGCCAAATAACGCTCAAAAGATGGATAGATAATTTTTTTATGCTGTTTCTTCATACTCAATAAATTTTTTATACAATTGGAAATAAACTTTATACTCTTCATTATTAGTATATATCATATATGATATGCCTGTCAATTGATTGTAGCTTTTAGAATTATGGTAGTCTATGGCACAATTGGAGGAATATGAATGAAAACTATTTTAGGAATTTCTGATTTTAATCCTTCGTTGTCTTGGGCTTTAATACCAAAATAACAAGAGCTTAATACTTAATACAAAATCCATTAATGCTGGGGCTATGGAACGATGTTGGAACCTATTTGGCTAAAAAACAACCACATTATAATTAAAACGAGCACTAATACTAAGTCAATAGCTCTGTCGACCTATCTCAATCGGCTATCTAAAAAAACCGATTATTAAAAAAATATAACCAACAATAAAAAACCCAAAAAAGAAAAGTCCTTCATATTTTCGCCATAATTTTTGCAAAAAAGATAATTTTTCGTCTGGAAATCTCTTGGTATATTTTGTTTTTAATTCTATGTATTTTTTACCAGCTTCGTTGTTATTTTCAATTTTTTTTATATCTTGGAGTTGTTTTATCATTTCTTGTATTTTTTGCAAATTAGATTCTATAGCAGGCGGCATCAAAACTAAATCACTAGTCGTTGAAATAATTAAATCACAAATCCCATAAATTACAACTGTACTAAGATAAATTAAAGAAACAATAAAAAAATTATTATTTTTAAAAATCTCATTCGCCATAATTATTGGAAAAACTATGCCTATTGTCGCAACAGAAAGACCAATAACAAATTGCCGTAAATTTCTGTAATTATTAATTGTCGACGATGTTTGATGTACCGCGTCTCTAGCAGACCATATAAGCTGCTCCTTTAAATCTTTTTCCAAATTATTTATTAAATTTAAATTTTCTTCATTTATTGGCATTTTTGTTTTTTATTTCAATAAAATAAAGCTCTGGGGCTATGGAACGATGTTGGAACTTATTTAGCCATATAAAATCCTTTAAATGATTCTAAGGATAAATTAAAATATCTCATTTTATTGAATATTGATTTTTCTAAGTTTTAATTTTTTAAAATAACTCAGGAGTTATTTATCTAAAAAGATTTATTTCCCAGAATTTTTTAATAAATCTTTAGCTTTTTTTATTAGTTCTCCTTTTTCTTTCACAAAACCTTCAACTTTCTCTAATTCGTGAATGAGTTCATTATAATCAGTCTCTCCAATGGTCTTTTTCATTTCATGTAATTTTTCTAAAATTCTGTTAATCTCTTTTATAAATATAGGGTACCAACCAATTTCTTTATATTTTATTACTAAACCAAGGCCGAAAGTTAAAGTAGTTAATACGTTGATATAAACACCATTTGTTTCCCAAGTATAGTGCTCAATCCACGATGTCATAATTTCTAAGACTTGATGTTTTTTCTCTAAAATTGATAATTTATCTATAAGATTTAACTCTATTTTCTCTGTTTTTTGTTTTAATTTTTCAAATTCAAGATAAAAAGTACCTTTCATTTCTCCTCTCAATATCTTATTTCTTTCCTCAACGAGTCCACGTAAATAATTAATATCACCTAAAGATCTTTCCTTCATAAGGGTTATTTCCTTTTTTGTATCTTTTTCTAATGTTTCAATCCTTTCCTCATGTTTATCAATCGACTGAGAAATTTTACCTCTTAAATCCTTCTCCGTTTTATCAATCTTTTCTTGTAATGGTCTCACATTAAAAAGATACTGTATTCCAGCGAGGGCTAAGACTATCATTACACAAATCATTAAATAGCTAAGATTAATAATAGCTAATTGCCAAATTGAATTCTTTTGGAATTTAATCAAATCATCTTGTTTAACAAAATTACTCACGGATGCAATCTCTTCTTGCGTTGTTACAATTCCTTCTTGGACTCCGTCTTGCATTATCTCTTGAGAAAATACAGAACTAACTAGAAATAAACAAAGAAGTAAACTTATTATAAAAATCTTTTTCATTATTTTTGTTCTTTTTAATTTATCCTTTTAACTGCATTAAATAATAAAAAATGCCTTAACAGAAGGCATTTTGAGTCTTAAGAAGACTTGCTAGAGAAACAATTATCTTGCGGTCAATATAGTATTTCACTACTTAAATTATATACCTATTGATAAATTCGTCAAATTATAGTTATGGGGCTATGGAACGATGTTGGAACCTATTTGGCGCTTGAGACTAAATAATATTACAACCTATTTAATTTGCTTGATTACAATTAATTCATTAATTTTTCATAATCTCCCCAAATCTTTATAAATTTTTACTTATCAATCATCGGTAACAAATCCCCTAATGTATCTATATCTTTGACTGAGGGATTAGGATTGTTAAAAATCTGCAAATAAAGGTTATAAAAATCTTCTTTAAAGATATATTTGATTTTTTGTTCTAAAAACTGTGGGTGACCAATATAACTTGATCCGGTTAATTCTTGTTTGGCTTTGCGATAACGATTCTTTGGAATTATTAATAACAAACGATGATTATTGCCAATTTCCGGATCAACTTGTAATAATGCCCAAAAACGTTCAAGTGCAGTGGTAATTGGAGTGCTTTCCTCGATTTCAAAAGCAAAGGCTACAGTTCCGTCATTGTAAAACCAAATGCAATCTATTTGTTCGATTCTTTTTCGTTGAATATCAGATAATTTCTTAATCGGTATTTTTTCCAGATGAGATATACCATCGAATGCTTTATCACGCTGCTCGTTCTTTCCAACATAACCAACAAAACCTAATTTATTGCCCAATTTTAATAGTTTGAAAATAATACTGTCATGCTCAGAAACTGGTTCACCGAGTATTTCTAATTTCTGTTGCGGTAATAGATCCAAAATAATCGGTTCACTTTCTTTTTTAATTTGCCATTGATCATTTATTGGCTCAGCTATTTCTTTTAAAATATCTACTAATTCTTTTTCGGTAGGCGTGCTACCATTTGTCAAATTAGGAAAAACAGCACCAACAATTTCTTCTAATTTCATTTTTTTATTTTTTCTTAAAACACTTCTTGTAAAATATTCTATCTTCTTTCTACGATCAATGTGTTGTCCTAAAGTAGTTCCTCTTTTGATTTGCCAGAATCCATTTATGTCTAGTTCAAAATTTTTATTAAGTAATGGAATTAAATTCTTGTGTTGTCTATTTACTATATGTAATAGACCAGCCTCAAGTAGAACCGGCACAATTTGAGCATAAACATCCTCAGTCGTAGCAAGGCCTCCTTTGTTAATTATTGCTCTTTCTGTTGTATCAAGAATTAACTTTTCTATTTGAGATTCGTCTTTAACCTGAAAGCTAGGAACTATAATTTTATCAGTTCTTTTAAAATTTAGGATTAATTGACTACCCATTACCATAAGAGGGTTTGTCTTTTTGTGAATACTTGTAGTGTTTGTTGGCTGATATACAGTATTTACATAGCTAAATCCAGCCTTCTGGCAAGCTTCTTGAATCATATTCCAATACGCCACATCTTTATGTTGGAAAACAATAGAAAGATACTTCCCCTTTTTTAAAACTCTCGCCATTTCCGAAATTGAATCAAAAATTAAGTTAATATAATCTTCTTTAGATTTTTTAAGTTCTCCTCCTTCTATTGCTTCAAGCTTTTTGTCTTCCTCCTTAATTTCAAAACCAAGCCAAGCATTCCACATAGTAGAAAGATCTAAATAGGCGATATGAGCTCCGTAAGGTGGATCGGTATAAATATAATCAATAGATTCATTGGGTATAAATTTGGAAAGGTCGGTAGCAGATCCTTTTAATACCCAAAAAGTTGCGTTTTCTTTGAAGAAATCTGTTTTAGGCTCTTTAAAATAATCTCTAAATAATTTATTTGATTCCTGTTTAACTTTTTTAATATTTTTATATCTTTGAGAAAAATTTTTCCATACATCAATTATCACAGATTTCTTAGGCTTCCAATATCTATATTTCCCGAAAATGCTTGACCCACCGCCTTCCGATCCTCGAACAAGATTATCCATATATGTTAAATTTGCTTTCCCTAATGTATTTGAAAAAATTAATCGAAATAATTCTTTAATTTCGAAATCCGAAATTCTATTTATTAATGCCAATAATTTTGAATAAATTATAAGTTGTTTCTTATCAAATAAATCCTCCACAAATTCAAAGTCAGAATTACTTGGTAATTTAATTCCTTTTGGATACCATTCTTCTATTTTGTAATCATCAATTAATTCTTGATTGTCTTTTCTAATAAATTCAACTAAAGGCAAGATTGCTTTTTTAATTTTATCAAATTCTTTATCAAATTTTTCTATATCTATTGGAGCTACACAGGTTTCTCGAGTAATAAAAACAGCAAGCGGAGATAAATCAACTCCTATCGCTCGTCTTTTTAATGTTAATGCTTCAATTAGAGTTACGCCCGTCCCACAAAATGAATCCAATACGATATCGCCTTCTTTAGAAAAATTTCGAACATATTCTCGAACAACATTCGAAGCTTGTTTCGTAAAATAAGGATGAATACGCCAATGCCATTGTTTTTGTTTTTCTGGTTTTATAGGATAATCTATACTTGACATATTTTTTATTTAAAACGATCTTCTAATTTGCTCTTTTGTCTATTTTTTGCTTATAAATTCTTATTTCTGTAATAATTTTAAAATATCCTCTTCAAAAATATAAATGTCGCTAAAAGAATAAGGTTCCGTACATATATAATTTCCACGCTCTATCTCTATCATTATACCAAAAAATCGCCAAGAAGGCGACTTTTGTTTGAATTGTGAAAAACTCATTTTGAATCTGCGTCTTCTTTTTTTTCTTCTTTTTGCTCTCTGAGTTTTTCTTCGGATTTTTCTTCCTTACTTTTTTCTTTCTTTTCTTTTTTCTCTTCCACTTTATCCGATTCTTCTTGTTTTCCTTCTGGCTTTTTTATCTCTTCAGATTTTGGTTCTTCTTTTACTTCCTCCTTTACTTTAGGTGTTTCAATAGTCGGTTCTGCAGAAATTTCACTTGGTTTCATTTCTTCTTTCTTTGGCGCTTCGGCTTTAATCTGAGTCTCTTCTCCTTCTTTAGCTTTTTTCTTATGAATAACAACAGGTCGTTTTTTACCTTCAATTATTTTAGCTTTAATTAAAAGATTATAGCAAGAATCAGAAACTTGGGCTCCATTTTTAAGCCAATATTCAATACGCTCTTTTTTTAATTCAAATTTATCTTTCCTCGGATCCCACCAACCTAAGATTTCTTTTGCTTTTCCGGATTTAGAAGAAAAACGCGAATCAACCGCGACTATCCGAAAAGTAGTATCATGAGTTTTACCAACTCTTTGAAAACGTAAAGTTAACATAATCTAAAATAATAACAAAAATCTTTGAAAATATCAAATATCTAAATTTTTCACTTTTTGAGCGTAAGCTTCAATGAATTTCTTTCTGGGCAAGACTTCCTCACCCATTAAAATATCAAATAATCTATCAGCTTCTTCAGCATCTTCAATAGTGACTTGTTTCATCGTCCTCGTTGATGAATTCATCGTTGTCTCCCATAGCTGATCAGGATTCATTTCTCCTAAACCTTTGTAGCGCTGGATATTAATGCCTTTGAGATTTTCTTCTTCTCCTGATTTTTGTTCAGTTTCAGTTTTCACTTCAAAAACTGATTCTTCTTCGCCTTCTGCCACTAGTTTTAATTTTCTGACTTTTGAAGGTTTGGCTGCTATTTTAACTTCTTTTTTACCGGTCAAACTATTTAAGATTTTGTCCTTTTCATTTTCAAGATAAGCATAGAAAATTTCTTTGCCTTTTTGAATCTTATACAAAGGAGGTTGGGCAATGTACAAATAGCCTCCTTCAATAATCGGTTTGAAATAACGAAAGAATAAAGTCAGAAGCAAAGTCCTGATATGAGCACCATCTGTATCAGCATCAGCCATAATAATAATCTTGTGATAACGCAATTTATCAATATTAAAATCTTCACTGATGGACGTACCTAAAGCAATAATTAAATTTTTGATTTCTTCTGAGGCCATCATCCTGTCTAATCTTGCTTTTTCCACGTTTAAGATTTTTCCCCGCAAAGGCAAAATCGCTTGAGTGTTTCTATCCCGGGCTAATTTGCCGCTGCCGCCTGCGCTTTCGCCCTCAACAAGAAATAATTCAGAATTCTCCGGATTTCTTGAAATGCAATCCGCTAATTTGCCTGGCAAAGAAGAACCTTCAAGAACTCCTTTCCTTAAAATATTTTCCCGAGCTTTTTTAGCTGCTTGGCGAGCTCGGGCTGAAAGCAAACATTTTTCAATAATTCTTTTAGCATCGTCTTTATGAATTTCTAGCCATTCTTTAAGGCTTTCTCCCAAAACTTGCTCCACTGCTGTCCGAGCTTCAGGATTACCTAATTTAGCTTTGGTTTGGCCTTCAAACTGCGGTTCTTTTAATTTAATGCTCAAAACAGCCACCAAACCGTCTCTCACATCATCACCAATAAAACCATTATCATTGTTTTTCATTAATCCATTGGTTTTGATATAGTCATTTAAAACTCGAGTTAAAGCCGAACGGAAACCAGTTAAATGCATTCCCCCTTCAGGAGTGTTGATATTATTGGCAAAAGCTAATTCTGTACTTTCATTGTCATCAACGTACAAAAGAGATACCTCAACAATAATATTATCTTTTTCCCGATTAACATAAAAAATATCAGTCAAGGGTTTAAAATTTCGAGCTAAAAAGCGAGCAAAAGTAATAATTCCACTTTCAAAATGAAAAATGTATGAAGGTATGACTGCTTCTGATCTATAATCTTTAACAATAATGGTCACCCCGGGTGTTAGATAGGCTTGTTGGCGCAAATGATCGAGAATTTTTTTAATATCAAATTTAATTTCGTTAAAAACTTCCGGATCTGGTTCAAAAGTGATTTTAGTGCCAGTATGGGGACTTTTTCCATCTTTTTTAACTTTAGTCGTTGGTTTGCCTCGAGAATATTCTTGAGTATAAATAGTATTATTGCGATAAACTTCTGCCTTAAGATATTTTGACAGAGCATTGACTACAGAAACGCCAACTCCATGAAGACCACCAGCCACTTTGTAAGATTTGCCTCCGAACTTACCGCCAGCATGCAAAGTACAAAGTACAGTTTCTAAAGCAGATTTTTTTGTTTTTTGATGAATATCAACCGGAATACCCCGACCATCGTCAGTAACAGCAATTTTATTTTCAGCCAAAATTTCAACCTGAATATTTTTAGCAAAATCAGCCATCGCTTCATCGATAGAATTATCTACTACTTCCCAAACCAAGTGATGCAAACCATCAACACCAGTGGAACCAATATACATCCCTGGTCTGCGTCTCACTGGCTCTAAACCTTCTAAGACATAAATATCTTTGGCAGTGTAGGAATCCTCGCCATTAATGGTATTTGGGGTAATTTTTACTGGTGTTTTTTTTGTTTTTTTAGCCATATATAATTAACGGATTAAGGCACCTAATTGTTGTAAAGCTTTATAAATTTTTTTCATTTCTTTATCTACTTCTTCGGCTTTTAAAGTTTTTTCTGAAGAACGAAAAATTAAATGGAAAGACAGGCTTTGTTTTTCAAAAGGCAAATTTTCTCCTTCGTAGATATCGAATAAATCTACATCTTCTAAAAAGGAAGCATTTTTTTGAATAGTTTGTAAAATTTTATCAATTAAAATATCTTTTTTAATAATGAAAGAAACATCGCGAATCGCTGCCGGATACTGAGGCAAAGGCTCATACTCTCTTTCTGCCTGTTCTAAAGCCATTAATGGCAATATTTTTATTTCCCAAAAGACTACTTCACCTTTCACGTCATATTTTTTTAAAAAATTCTTTTTTGGTATGCCTATAACTCCAAGAAATTGATTTTTGACATAAAGTGCCATGCCTTTTCCCAATATTGAAGAATATTCTGTTTTTTCAATCGGTTTAATCGAATAATCATCTTTATCAATTCCTAAATCCGTAAATATTCCTTCAATAATGCCTTTGGCCTCATAAAAAAGAGGCTGTTTTAATATTTTTTCTTTCTTCGCCAGGATTCCCCCAAAAACAGTCTCTTCTTTTCTTTTAGTTTCCCAATGATAGATTTCGCCTATTTCAAAAAATCTGATTTTATCAGTAAAACGAAAATTATCATTAATGTTTTTTAAGAAATTTAAAAGAAGAGTTGGTCGAAGATAACAGAATAAGTCGCTTATGGGGTTAGCTAAGGCAATTAATTTGCTTTGCCAATCCTCGGCTAAAATTCCTCTATCCTTTTGAGAAATCAAGGAATAATTATAGACTTCTTCTAAATGGTAAGCTGCTAACCAGTCTTTAATTTTTTCCTTAATTTCCCACAACTCGTTTTTAACTGGAAGGATAACTCTTTCTTTAGGAGATAAACTAGGAATCTGATCAAAACCTTGTAGCCGAGCTACTTCGCCTATCACATCCTCAGCATTTTCTATATCATTTCTGTATAAAGAAGGCTTTACTAAAAGATATTCTTTTCTTTCTATTAAGCTAAAACCTAAAAGTTTTAATTTTTTCACAATTTCTTGCTTTTTTATTGGCCAGCCAAGCATCTTTTCCCAGGTTTTAAAATTAATAGGAATAATAATTTTACGAGAAGAATAATTGATGGCATCTGTTTTGCCTTTTAAAATTGCTCCGCCAGCTACTTGCTGAATTATCTGGGCTGAAATATCAACAGCATAAACTGCTAAATCAGGATCCAGGTGATGTTCAAATCTCCAGGAGGCATCAGTTTTTAATCCTAATTCTTTAGAAGTCAAATGAATGTTAGCCCCATCAAAATTAGCGCTTTCAATAATAATTAATCGTGTGTCTTTATCAACTTCAGCCGTCAATCCGCCTTTAATGCCAGCAAGAGCTAAGGGTTGTTTTGCATCGCAAATTAATAAATTGTTTTCTTTAAGTTGGTATGTTTTTCTTTCAAGAGTAGTAATTTGCTCTCCTTTCTTAGCCTGACGAATAATAATTTCTTTTTTCTTCTCTTTATTGAAAGCAATTTTTTGAAAATCAAAAACATGCAGCGGTTGACCGGTTAAAAGCATAGCGTAATTAGCAGCATCAACAATGTTGTTAATTGGGTTTAGACCGCAGTCCTTAAGCCTTTCTTTCAGCCACTGGGGCGATGATTTCACTTTTAAGTGCCAAATAGTTCGAGCCGCATAACGCCTGCAATAAGGACTTTTGATAGTAATCGTGATTAATGATTTTGCTGTCTTTTTCTCTTCTTTAAATTTGGGCTGAGGATAATTAAATTTTTTATTTAAAATCGCTGAAATTTCCCGGGCTAAACCAAGATGGCCAGAAGCATCAGTCACCCGATTAGGTAATAAATCAACTTCAAAAATGGCTCTTTTCCCGCGAAAAAAAACATTAGTTTCAGCCAAGTACAAAGTTAAAAGTTCAGCCATTTTTTCTGGTGATTCTTTGAACTTTACTAATTCTTTAAGCCATTCAAAGGAAAATTTCATATTGAAAATTAAAATTGTTCAAGAAAACGAATATCTGAACCAAAAAATAAACGGATATCATCGATGCCGTATTTTATCATAGCAATTCTTTCCACTCCCAATCCAAAAGCAAAACCTTGCCAAAGATTAGCTTCATAGCCAATATTTTTAAATAATTGAGGATGGATCATACCCGCACCCATAATTTCCAGCCATTCATCGTTAGCTTTTGATTTTATTTTAATATCAACTTCGAGACCTGGTGCGACAAAAGGAAAATAACTGGGCCGAAAACGAATATCTACTTGATGTTTGAAAATATCCTCGATAACCTCTCTAATGATGAATTTGAAATTGGCTAAACTGATATTTTCACCTACCATTAAACCTTCAACCTGGTGAAATTGAAATTCGTGATGAACATCAGTGGCTTCAAAACGAAAACATTTGCCAGGAATAATAATCCGAAAAGGCGGCTGATGTTTTTCCATATATCTGATTTGCATGGGACTGGTATGGGTTCGTAATAATAATTTAGAATTCTGTTTATCAGCCGGTAGATTGACTTTTGGCTTAAGCCAAAACGTATCCCACATATCCCTAGCAGGATGATTTTCAGGAATTCTTAAAGCATCAAAATTATAATATTCAGTTTCAATCTCCGGACCTTCGACGACTTCAAAACCTATCTTTTCAAAAGAATGGACAATTTCTCGCAAAACCAAGGTAAGAGGATGAAGATGCCCTTTTTTAATTTTTTCTCCTGGTCTGGTCAAATCAAAAAATTCAAAATCAGGCTGATTTTTCTCTAAATCTTCTCTTTTTTGTTGGTAAAGGGAGGAAAGAAATTGTCTAGTTTGATTAGCTTTATTACCTTGTGTTTTTCTTAATTGAAAAGAAAGGCTTTTTAAAGAGTCAAAAAATAAAGAAAGCTCGCTTTTCCGGCCTAAATATTTTACTCGCCAATTTTCTAAATCTTTTTGGCTAACAATTGGAGAGATTTCTTTTTCAGCCTCAGTTTTAATTTGATCAAGTTCCATTTTATAACAGTTCTTAAATTGTTCTCATGTTCAAATTTTACTCTAAAATCACTCTTTTTTCAAGACAGAAAAAGAAACTCGTTTGCAAAAAACAGCAAAAAATTATAGAATAATATAAGAATCTGATAATTAATAATTGATTTTTGCACTATGTCTGGGCACTCAAAATGGGCAAAAGTAAAATATCAAAAAGCTGTTAAAGATCCAAAAAAAGGAAAGGCTTTTTCAAAATTGACTAATTTAATTACCGTGGCTGCTAGAGAAGGCGGTGATATGGAAACCAATCCTAAATTGCGTCTAGCTATAGAAAAAGCTAAAGCTTTAGACATGCCAAAAGATAATATTGATCGTGCCATTCAAAGAGGTATCGGTGAAGGATCTGAAGGAAAAAAATTGGAAGAATTAATTTGCGAAGCTTATGGTCCGGCTGGAACTGCTATTTTAATTCAGGTGATCACTGATAATAAAAACCGGACTTTGGCGGAATTACGGCATTTGCTTTCTATCTATGATGCCAAAATGGCTAATAGCGGCAGTGTCCGTTACATGTTTCAAGAAACTGGAAAAATTACTGTGTCTAAAATCAGCTGGAATGACAGTTTGGCTTTAAAAACAATTGAAAAAGGGGCTGAAGAAATCAAAGAAAAAGATGAGATGATAGAAATTTATACTTCTGTTTCTAATCTTAATAATTTAAAAGCATTCATCGAAAATAATTTACCGGGCGTTCAAATAGAAGCAGAGATTGATTTTGTTACTCAACAGCCTGTGCAAATTAATGACGAAGAATTAAAAAATAAATTAGAGACGCTTTTTAATGCTTTGGACGAAAATATCGATGTCGAAGAAATTTATTCTAACGCTGAATACGAAGTATGATAATTTTAGGCATTGATCCCGGAACAACACGTATTGGCTGGGCTATTCTTAAAACTGGTAGAAAAAAGATTTCTCCTACAGCTTATGGTTGTTGGGAAATTAAAGAATTAGAGCAAGGGGAAAGATTGCTAAAAATTTCTCAAAACATCAATAAGGCTATAAAAATTTATAAACCAAATGTTTTAGCTATTGAAAAAATTTTCTTTTTTAAAAATGCCAAAACAGTAATGAGTATCAGCGAAGCCACAGGAGTTATTCTCTTAATGGCCCAAAAAAATAAAATTAAATGTATTCGCCTAACTCCTTTGGAAATTAAGCAAAATCTAACTGGTTACGGCCGGGCCGATAAAAAAGATGTTCAAAAAGTAATCCAATCAGTTTTTTCTTTAAAAGAAATCCCAAAACCAGACGATACGGCTGATGCCTTAGCTGTAGCTTTGGCTGGCATCAATAAAATCACTAAACTCGAAAAAAATCGATAATGCTGCTCAAGAAAGTATTTAAAACCTTTGTCTTTTTATTTATCATTTTCTTCATTGGTGGAGGATTGTCTGTTTTTGTTCTCTCCCATAATTTGCCAGATCCGAAAAACTTTCAAGAAAGAAAAGTTGTGGAGTCAACAAAAATCTACGATCGCACTGGTAAAATTTTACTTTATGAAATTCATGGAGATCAAAAACGCACTGTCATTAATTTAGACCAAATTTCACCTTATATTATCAAAACTACTATAGCGGCTGAAGATCATTATTTCTATCAACATCATGGCTTTGTTTTCTCTTCAATCGTTAGAGCTATAATCCATAATTTATTACATCCTAAAGATCTTCAGGGAGCTTCTACTATTACCCAGCAATTAGCCAGGAGCACTTTTCTCACTACCCAAAAAACTATTATCAGGAAAATTAAAGAAGCGATTTTAACTGTCCAAATTGAGCGTCATTATACAAAAGACCAAATTTTAGAAATGTATTTTAACCAAATTAATTTTGGTTATAATAATTATGGCATCGAAGCCGCCAGCGAATTTTATTTTAATAAAGCAGCTAAAGATTTAGATTTAGCTGAATCAGCTTTTCTTACTAGTTTAATTCAATCGCCTAATTATCTTTCTCCATACGGATCTCACTTTGAACAACTCGAACAAAGAAAAAATTGGGTTCTTTTCAGAGCAGAAGTTTTAAGCTATTTCCCGAAAAACGAAATAGAAAAAGCCGAACAAGAAAAAGTAACTTTTGCTACTCAAAGTTTTGGCTTTAAAGCTCCCCACTTTGTCATGTATGTACGAGGCCTTTTGTATGATCAATTTTCAGAAGAAGATTTAGAGCAAGGAGGTTATACCATTACCACCACTTTAGATATGAATCTGCAGAATATTGCCGAGGAAACTGTAACAAAATATGGGAATTATAATGAAAAAAATATTGGAGCAAAAAATTTGGCGCTTTTAGCTGAAGATCCGCAAACAGGACAAATCTTAGCTATGGTCGGCTCGCGTGATTACTGGAATATGGAAGCTGAAGGAAATGTAAATACCACTTTAAGTATTCGTCAACCAGGTTCTTCTTTTAAACCCATTGTTTATACCACAGCTTTTAAAAAAGGATTTCTCCCGGAAAGCGTTATTTTTGACACGGCTTTAAATGGCGTTACAGCTAATTTTTCCACTAACCCTAATAATCCCTACCCAGTAACTAATTATGACAGTAAAACCAGAGGTCCCGTCACTTTTAGACAAGCCTTAGCTCAATCTTTAAATATTCCGTCAGTTAAAGTGCTCTATTTAGCAGGAATCCAAAATGTCATTCAGGCAGCCAAAGATTTTGGCATTAGCACCTTAATTGAACCCCCTGAACATTACGGCTTAAGTTTAGTTTTAGGAGGAGGTGGGGTAAAATTAATTGAAATGGTTCATGCTTTTACGGTTTTTAGCCAAGAGGGAATTTTCCACCCTCAAACAGCAATTTTAAAAATAGAAAATAGTCAAGGTAATGTTCTCCAGGATTTTTCTCTTCAAAATAAACAAATTATAAACACACAAATTGCTCGTCAAATAAATAGCATCCTCTCAGACAATATTAGCAGAGCGCCAACTTTTGGCTGGGATAATAAACTTTATTTCCCTAATTTTGATGTCGCTGCTAAAACTGGCACTGATTCCCAATACCGCGATGCCTGGACTCTGGGTTATACCACTAATTTAGCTGCTGGGGTTTGGGCAGGAAATAATGATCGGTCTCCAGTAGCACTAAGCGGAGCTCCAGGCGCCATGGTAGCTGCACCTTGTTGGCATGAATTTATGGAAAAAGCATTTGAATTTTATTCTCCGGGACAATTTACCAAACCTCTACCTTATGATATTTCCCAAATTTCCAAACCCATGATCAATGGTCAATATCTTATTAATAGAGAGTATAAAAATATTAATACCAATGAAATAAAAACCGTCAAAGAACTCCATAACATTCTTTATTATGTAAATAAAAATGATATCTTAGGTTCAGCTCCTGTTAATCCTAATAGCGATCCCCAATTTGAAAATTGGGAAATTCCAGTTTTGTTATGGGCTCAACAAAATATCCCTAATTTTAACCAGGAATACAATATTAACCCTGGTCCTGACTATATTCCTATAGATTTTTCGGGAGATCAAATAATTACTTTTCCTGATGCTCCTAATATCACTCCTCTTTATCCTAAAAATGGCGATTTTCTTAACAATAACCTCCGCTTAGATGTTGTTATTACTAGTTCAGCGGAAATTAAAAAAGCGGTTCTTTATTTTAACCAAGAACTTTTAGGTGACTTAGAAAAAGGCAATGATAATCATTATTATTATTCTCTTTCTCCGGAAAAAATTAAAGATCAAAATGAAATAAAAATTGAGGTCACTGATACTTTAGACCAAATAAATTTCCTCACAGAAATTGTTTTTAAATAAATTTATCCCTGTGGCTTCGCCACAGGGAATCAGGGTAGATTTTTTAATTTTTACTTACGGATTTTTTTCTTTGCAATACAATTTTAACTCTCTTTTTTCCCTCTTTCAAATTTTCATCAAAAAAATTTTTCAACTTCCTTTTTTTAAGCCAATCATTTAAAACACATCTTAAAGAAGTAAAAGCCATAAATTTAAATTTTGATTGGCATCAAAACATAAACAAAACTATTATCCTTGTCGCCTTTAAATAAACCGGGGTTATTTTCTTTATTTAAACCAATAATTATTTCTTCGCCTCTAATCGAATTCAAGGCATCTAAAATAAATCTATAGTTGAAACTAATCTCTAAGGTTGTGCCTTTAATTGTTTTAACAGAAAGAGTATTTTGACTTTTTCCCAAAGAAGGATCTTGAGCTTCAATGGTAATTTTCTTCTGATTAGGATTGATAGTCAATTTGATATCATTAATTTTACCGCAAAATAAACCCGCCACTCTTACAGCATCAGCTAAGTCTTTTTTATTAGCCGTGATTTTATTCTCAAATTCTTTCGGTATAATTGAGCTATACTCGGGAAAACGGCTATTAATTAAACGAGAAACAAGCCTTATTTCTCCGCTATTTTTAAAGGAAAATTGAACCTGGTTAATTTCTGGATAAATTTTAGTAAAATTAATATCTTCTGGCCCTTCTTGGCTAATCCGATAGACCTCCTGCATAGTTTTCAGGGGAACGATTATTTCCAAATTATCCTTAATATTTGTTTTGAAATCTTTATCAGTAATAGTTTTTTCCGCCAACCGAAAACTATCTGTTCCTACTAAAGTTAAAATATTTTTTTCAAGTTTGAAATATACTCCACTCAATTCTGGTTTAGTGGAAATATAACCAATACTTGGTAAAACTTGACTGACTGCATCGCAAAAAACATTTTTATCAACTTCGATGCATTTTTCCGTTTTCACTTCAGGAATAATAGGAAAATCTTCCGGATTAATACCTTGAAAAAGAGCTTCAAAATTTTCGCTTTTAACTTTCAAAGATTGTTTATCTGCTTCAAGAATGATTTTCTCTTCTGTTAAGCTATTTAAAAAATTAGAAAAAGTTTTAGCAGGAATTACTACCTGGCCTTCTTTTTCCACTTTTCCACTAACAGTTAATTCAATTCCTAATTCCAAATCAGTGGCTAAAATATGAAGTTCGTTTTTATTAGTGGTAAGATAGATATTATTTAAAACAGGAAGAGTTAAATTTTTTCCAGTTATTCTTTCAGCTAAATTTATAGCTCTTCTTAAATTTTCTACTAAAGAAATAAATTTCATATTTTTTTATTAAAATTTTTAATTATTATATTTATATATTATATATTAATATTATTATTATAAAGGAGAGAAGGATTGGGGATAAGAAGTATTAATGATTTATTCAAGTGCTATTTTTTAAGAATTTTTTTGGAAAAGAGGTGGATAAATAATTGATATAGATATTATAATTAGGGGATAAGATTTGACTTAATTTTTTTTATTTCTTTTCTTATATTTTGTCAAGATGGTTTATCCTATAACTGTCTACATCTTATCAACATCTTATCATCTTTCGAGTAAACGAGGATTCTTATTGATTATATAACATTTCTTTGAGTAAAGTAACTTCTTGAGAAAAAACAGGATTTTTATTGATTTCCCCTCCTATTTTTTTACAGGCGTGAATAACAGTGGTGTGGTCGCGATGGCCAATCTTTTCAGCAATATTAGTATAGGAATATTTTAATTCTTCCCGCAGGATATACATAGCAACTTGTCGGGGTTTAACTAATTCTTTTTTCCGAGAATGACCGAAAAGTTCATTTTCACTTAAATCATAAAAAGAAGCTATTTTTTTAATCACCTCTTTGAAGGGAACGTACTGGTGCATGCTATTAACAATCGAAGCAAGGACTTTTTTACTTTCCTCTAAAGATAGAGGATGATTTTTTAAACGGCTGTGGGCGATAATTCTATTGAGAGCACCTTCTATCTCCCGAATATTTTTAGGTATAACCTCAGCGATGTAACGTAGAACTTTTTCGTCAATAGCAACCCCAACGTTTTGGCTTTTAGCCTGTAAAATAGCTAATCTTGTTTCAAAGTCAGGATAACCGATATCTGCAATCATTCCTCCTTCAAAACGAGAACGCAATCTTTCCTCTATAGAAGGAATAGCTTTAGGCGGCCGATCAGAAGTAAAAACTATCTGCCTGTTTTTTTCGTATAAGTTATTAAAAGTATGGAATAATTCTTCTTGGGTTTTATCCTTACCAGCGACAAACTGGACGTCATCAATTAAGAGCAGATCTACATTTCTAAAACTGGTTTTAAAGGTATCCATAGTTTGCTTGCCAATGGCTTTCACTAATTCATCAGTAAATTTTTCAGAAGAAGCGTACTTAATTTTTAATTTCTTATTCTCTTTTTTCACTTTATTGCCAATTGCTTGGAGAAGATGGGTTTTTCCCAAGCCAACTCCTCCATAAATGAAAAGAGGATTATACTTAGAGCCTAAATTTTCTGTGACTGCTTCGGCGGCCGCATGAGCCAATTCATTGTTTGAACCAACAATAAAACTTTCGAAAGTATATCGGGGATTTAAATTAGTTTCAGGATCAATAGCAAATTCTTGAAAATTCAACTGCTCATCTAAGATTAGTTTTTCTTCGTGTTGCCGCGAACCACGGGCCTTTTTTATTTTTTCCAAAGAAAAATTGTTTTGAGAAACAATATAATCAACTTTAAGGATTTCTGGATTTAAATGGTTTAAAGCTTGCAGAATAGTTTTATGATATTTGTTTTCCAGCCATTCTCTGGCAAAATTGGAAGGTACACCGATATAAATAGTTTTGCTTTTTTGTTCAGCAATAAAAGTGTCTTTAAACCAAGTAAGAAAATTAGCTTTAGAGATATTTAATTGGATTTCACCTAAAGCAGCTTTCCAAAGTTCTTTCGAATCCATAGATAGATGACTAATTCTTTAAAATTATAAACAAGTTTGTAATTTCTAGCAAAATTATAAACAAGTTTTTAATTTCTGCTAAAATTATAGCACTTTTTATAAATTTTTACATAAAACAAAGGCAAGTTTTGCCTTTAATTATCTTCCTTTTGGGGATAAGTTGTTGATAGTTTGTGAAATTCTTTCAAGCTAACTTGGTTTTTTAAAAAAATTATGATATGATGACATTAAATAAATCTGTCCCTGTGGCTTCGCCACAGGGATGAAGGCTAGATTTTTTTAAAGAAGTATCGGCTCCGCCGATGTATCTAAAAAATTAAATAAAAATTTAAACTATGAGTGTCACATATCAACCAAAAAAGAAAAAAAGAGCAAGGACTCACGGCTTTTTAAAGAGAAGCTCTTCTGTTTCAGGAAAAAGAATTCTCAAGTCTCGCCGTCATAAAGGTCGAAAAAGGATTAGCGTTTAATATATTATGCTCAAGAAAAAATATCGCTTAACTTCATCAACTCTTTTTCAAAAAATCTTTGAGCAGGGAGAATTCAAAGAGAACAAATTTTTTGTTGTTATTTATATGAAAAATAATTTAACTCATCCCAGGTTTGGCATTGTGGCGAGCGTGAAAACTTTTTCTCTGGCTGTTGATAGAAATTCTTTAAAAAGAAAAATTCGGGCTATTTTAAATGATTGCGTGTCTTTATTCAAAGAAGGATTTGACATTGTTATTTTGACTAAAAAAGGAGCGCTGGACAAATCTTCACAAGAAATAGAAGAAGTTTTGAATGAGTTGCTGGTGAGTTTATCTTAATCAATGACTTATCTTTTAATCTATCAGCCTTTATATAACATTTTAGCCTTTCTTTCCTTTTTGTTCAGAGGTAATGTAGGATGGGCGATTTTTATTTTAGCTGTTTTGCTTCGCTTGGCTCTTTTGCCGCTTAATCGGAAAACAATGCTGGAGCAAAACAAGTTAATGAAAATTCAACCAAGAATGAAAGAAATTCAGAAGAAATACAAACAAGAGCCAAGCCAGGCTAATAAGAAAATTATGGAGTTATTTAAGCAAGAAAAAGTGAATCCCTATGGTTCGTTCGGCGGCACAATTATTCAAATTGCTCTTTTTATTTTTTTATTTATCTTTTTTACCCAGGCCATAAAATCCACTGATTGGACTCCTCATCTTTACTCTTTTATTAAAATCGTTCCAAGATTAAATTATAAATTCCTGGGATTCATTGATTTGCGATTAGCTAATTTTCCTTTAGCCATTCTTTCGGCTTTGATTAATTCTGTTTTAACTTTTCTGCAACCAACAGTTGCTAATCAAAATAAGACGATGTTTCTCCTTTTGCCTTTTATTATTTTGCTCTATTGGAAAATTTTTCCAGCAGCCATTATTATTTACTGGATAGCAATGAGTTTAGTGGGTATTATTGAAGCGATTATTACTAGAAAAGTTTTAAAAACTCAACCCCGTTAGAAGTTCAGTCGAGGACTTCAATAATAGAAAGACTATAAGGCGAAGCCGCCTAAACGGCGATCAATAAGCAAAAATTGAAAGACCGACTTAAACTTCTAACGGGGTCAATCTCAAAAACAAATCTAGATTATGGAGATGATGGAAATCAAGAATTATTTAGAAAATTTATTACAAACTATTGGTTTTAATGATTTTGAAATTGAAATCCAGGAAAATCCTGAAGAAAGATTTACTAGATTTATGATCAAGATGGATTCTCAAGATGATTCCAGCGGCATTTTAATAGGCAAAGGCGGAGAAAATCTTTGGGCTTTTGAATTAATCTTAAGAAATATTCTCCAGAAAACGAAAAAAGATTCTTCTTGGCGAGTTTCTCTTGATGTGAATAATTATCGGACCATTTACGAAGAAAAATTAAGAGAATTTGCCAGAAAAGCAGCTTATCAGGTAGCCTTAACAAAAAAAATAATGGAGTTGCCTCCCATGAAAGCGCGGGACAGAAGAATTATCCATTTAGAGATTGCTTTAAGAAGCGATGTAAGCACAGAAAGCACTGGAGAAAGAAAGGAGAGACATATTATAATAAAACCCCAGGAGAAATAAATTTTCTAAGTTTGATCTTAAATAGCGCCATACCAACATCCTTCATCGATACATTTATTGATACCTGGATATGAACCATATCCAGTTGCTCCCATTAAAACCACATGTAGATGATCCACTTCGTCTAATACTGCCAATCCTGCGTCATTAAATATTTTTATTAACTTTATATTGTCATTATAGTTACCAGAGACTGCATCTATATCTACACAAGTGCCGTAATAATGGCAATCACCCGCTGGTCTTGTATTTTCAGTTGTAATGCAAGGCAAGGTATCGGTAATACAGGCATCAGTCACCAACCACGCCGGTGTTTTATCTTTTAAGGCGAGCAAAGTATCGGCTAATGTTTTATCTAAGTAAGCTTCTGATCCTTGAGCTAGTGTACCCAACGTGCCGGAATCTACTAGAAGTCCCATTTTTATTATATCAACTAAAGTTCCTGATAGTTCTTGATCTGGCGGAGTAACTGCTGGTGGAGTAACTGCTGGTGGAGTTGGAGCTGCAGTTTCAGGAGGACTTTTCAAAATATCAGGATTGATGGTGTTGAGAATAATATAAAAAGAAAATAATAAAATAATTCCAATGATGGCGCTCACAATTCTTTCTTGGGCGTCTTTTTGTTTACTAGTATTTCCTCCGCTGGTGGTGTATTCAAAACCAGCAAAGACAATCATCGCAAAAGCAAATACTCCGGCAAGTTTAAAAGCCCATCTAATAAAAACATTTATCATAGAACTTAAGCCTGTAGCAGTATCAAAGGTAATTACTTCAAACGTTGGAGAACCTTCATCTGCAAAAATTGTTATTGGATGGAAATACAACGCAGGGAGAAAAAAAAGCATTAGCAAAACAGCACTAATTATTTTCATACTTTTATTTAAATTCAGTGTATTGGCCGGGTTTTATAAATCCGGGGATTCCTATTTCCCATTTATAATATCTTAAAGTAGGCACTGGGAGTATTTGGGTAGTGGCACCAGTTTTTAATTTTTCTTTAAAAAGGCCTAACGCAGTTAAGAAATCATGTAAAAGCGGGGGACAGGCAAAAGTGATAGCGGTAGCGATCGCCACACCTGCCCACGGTAAAGCCGTTGCCGCGTTTGAAAGTTGTTTGCATATACTTTCGATGTCTAATCCAGCAAGAATTAAATCTAAAAATTTATTTTTAACAAGTTCTACAGCATTTTCAAGGTTTTCTATCATAGTTGTTACAATATCTTTTAGGGCATCTGGAATAGCCTTGTTTTGATTTATTAGGTTTATAAGAGTCTCTTTTATGGTGTCTGAAATATCAGTACTATTTTCTATGGCGCTTATTATAAATTCTTTCAGGTTTTCTGGAATAGGCTTGTTTTGATTTATTAGATCTATAAGGGATTGTTTGGCTTCGTCTATCAGTCCGGTTGCATTAGCTAAATCTTCCAAAGAATTAATTTCTTCCTCTGCTGCAGCTTCTGCTGCTGATTGTTCGGATGAGCCGACTATATAAACATCAGTGATTGGTGCTGATCCGCATCCACCAGAGGAAGTGCCAGGGACTTCACTAGTTGTGGTGATAGAACAAAGCGAAAAACAACCCGAGCACGTATATGGACCATTAGCATCATAAGCACATTGACCATCAGAATTACAAGAATAACATTTACCATTTATATCCACATCGCAGGAATAGTTACCAAGGGTATTTAGTTTAGCTTGGGTTTGCACTGGAACTAAGAGTAAATTCCAGAATGTTAGATTAAGAATCAAGACAGATAAAAGAACGCGGCTTAATTTGTTGTACAATTTTTTTGAAAACATATTATTTTAAAATTTTTAAATTTTTGTTTCTAAAGATTTTAAAGAAGTAAGTTTACCTGCTTTTTCCGCTGTTTTTTTAAGAGGAGCTGGTAATTTTTGAAAAATATAACAAAGTATAACAGTTAAGGTGGCAATAGGCAAAATACTGGCAAATGGTAGAAGATCTAATCCTTGGCCGATAAAAAGCCATTCAGCTCTAATGCCGCTCATAAAAGTAATGGCAAAGATAAAAAGAGTAAAAGGTAAGCTGATAACCCAGACAAAAAGATTAATTCCTGGGATAAGCCCTAACAAGATTTCTATAGCGTCTTTTATGATAGACGTTATTAATAAGAAAAGGAATATAGTCAGCGATATTTCCTTTTCCCCGGACTTTTTTTCTTCCTCTTTTTGTTCTTCTTTTTCATTTTCCCCCAGTTTTTGTTCTTCTTTTTTATTTTCCATAAAAATACAATTATTCTTTTATAAATTCTTTTTTTGCCTCTTTGATGGCTATAAGTTGGGCTGGACTGGAAGTAATAATTTGATCTTCAGCATAAGAAGCTACAACTTGAACAGCTACATGCCTGTCCTCGGCAAAAAACAGGCCAGTGCCGATCGAAGCTTGCAAAAGAATGGACTTTTCCTGCTCCGTTAGATTAAAAGCCTTGCCAATCATTTCAATATTAGCTGGTGATTGTTTCAAAAGCAAGGCTAAGGCTGAGTTAGTGATAATAGGTTTGCCATAAGAGGACATTAAGGCATCTTCAATATCCTGGGTAATAAAAGTCACTCCTAAATAATATTTTCTCGCTCTTTTTATGAGGCTGAACAGGAAAGAAGCGCTTTCCTCGTGTTTTAATAACCACCAGCCTTCATCAATAACCATCATTCTTTTTCTTAAATCTTTTTTTATCATGGTCCAGATATAATTTAAAACTACATACATGGCTATAGGTCTCAGCTCTTCTTCTAAATCGCGAATGCCGAACACTATTAATCTATTATTAATATCAATGTTAGAAAGCTGGTTGAGAAAACCAGCATAACTACCCTGAGTGTATTTATAAAGTTTAGCTCCCAAGTTTTCTCCACCTTCAATGTTTTTTAGCACGCTTTCCAGATCTTCCATTAAAGGAGGAGTTTTTCCTTCAGCCATAGTTTCCGGAAAAATATCTCTTGAAGCATAGGTTTGAGTAATGGCTCTGTCTAAAACAGTTTCTTCTTGGGGAGATAAACCACCAACCATTAATTTGATTAAACCAATGAGATTAAGAATATGACTTCTAAAAACTTCTTCCGAGGTTTCCTCTTCTGTCACTATTGGTAAATCAAAAGGATTAATATGATCATTAGAACCAACAGCGATTCTAAAATAACTGCCGCCAAGAGAGTCAGCTAAATAGGAGTATTCGTTCTCCGGATCAATAATTAAAACATTGGTACCCAAAAGAAGAGAACGCAAGATCTCCATTTTTATTGCATAGCTTTTGCCAGCGCCAGCTTGGGCAAAAACTACCATATTAGCATTGGCTAAAGAAAAGCGGTCAAAAATAATCAAACTGTTATTATGCTGATTAATACCATAGAGTACTCCGGTGTTTTCTGATAAATCCAAAGAAGAAAAAGGAAAAAGAGTTGAAGCTGGCTGGGAATTTAAAGGAGTAGTGATGAGCAACCTATCCAAACCTAAGGGCAAAGAAGATTCAAAGCCTTCAAATTGCCGAAAAACCGCTGGTTTTGCGTAAATCAATTGTTGTTCCAAAGTATTTTCAATCTCGCTTTGAATTTTATTTAAATCCTCTTTGTTATTGGCAAAAAAAGTGATATAAACGGCAGTATCAAATAATTTTTCATTGCCTTGCTGGATTAAATCTCTTAATTCTTCGATGTTTTTTAGAGCTGCTTCGATAAGCGGATTACGAACTAATCCTCTTTCAGCTTCAATTGAAATCTGGGCTTGCATTTCAGCAGATTTCCTGCGCAAATCTCTTAAAATGGTATTTATTTCCAAAGGATGAAAAAAGATGGAAATATTAAAGGATTCATCAAGATTGACTAAAGAAGAAAACCAGTTTGAAGAAAGATAACGGGGGTAAGTTAAAACAAAAAGAGTAGAACAAAATTTTTCTCCTAATTTTAAATTATTAGGTGAGATTTCTAAACCAGCTGGAGCGATTAAGTCCTGTAAAGTCGTCAGAGCTTCTTTATTTTGAGAGGAGCGAGAAGGAGTTTTTGACTTGGTTGTTTTGAAAAAATTGAAGAAAGACATAGCATTTATTTATTAAATTCTTCAGGTAAAGATAGAGATTCTTTTTCAAAGGTTTCAGGATTATAAAGATTAAAGAAGATCTCTATTAATTCTTTTGTTTCTAAGGGTCTGGCAGATAAGCCTAGGCGATAAAGATTAGTATTCACATTATCTCGACGGATCATCAATTGTTGATAATATTGATTAAACTCTTCATTGGACAAGGGGTTTAAGATATTGAATGATTCTCTGCTTAAATTTAACATGCTTTTGAAAGAACCGGTTATTTGGCTCAAAGCGGTTTTGGGTCTGATGATAACAGGATCATAAGGTACTATTAGATAGAACTTTTTTCTCATAATATTATTCTCGGTAACCAAACCTTTAATGAAGCTGTAATAATCCTCTCCCTGGAGTTTTAAAAGTTCAATCTGTTCTTTAGAAATTCTTTCTTCTAAAAAATTCAAATAAGGGTCAATATTCAGACGACGAGAATGAATGACGATTTCTAAAGAGAATTCCAGGTTATTTAAGAGATTGCGCCAAGAGGTTAAAATAGCATTTTGTTCATCTTCTGATTTTAAATTCAAATTAATACCAGAGACTTCTAAAACTGAACGCAAAGCGCCATTCTTTAAAATAATCACCCCATTCTTGATTTGGCTAAGACTGATTAATGATTGACTGCTGAAAGCTTCTTTGGTTTTTTGAGCCATAATATTACTGATCTAAAAACTGACTAAGATTTTCTAAGGTTTGTTTATCCAACTGTTTTTGAATTTTTGGTTTAATAGCAGTTTTTGTTTGTTGTTGAGCTGTTTCTTTTGGTCCTGTGGTTATTTGTTCTTTTTTCCAGAAATAATACTTGGGCAGCCAAAAATGGAGAATGGCAGCAGGAACAACTTTGTACATAGGCAAACCGCTCATCTGGCCGAAGGTTAAAATAAGAGCTAAAGGTCCAAGAATTAAAGCTAAGATAGTCCAAAACCAGAGATTTAAGGCAAAATATAGAATCGCTAAAAACCCTAAAATTCCCACTAAAAGCCAAAGCTGGTTAAAGGTAATGATGCCCATTAATTTGACTTCTTGTTTGACGAATTGTGGTGTCTCGTAAAACATAATATTAAAAATTTCTAATTTCTAATTTCTAAATTCCAGATTCTAGATTCTAATTTACGCTTCTCCGAAGGGTTTTTCTGTAGGTTTTTGATATTTTATTTCTCCCTTTGGAAGATCTTCTTTCTTTTCTTTTTCTTCTTTTAATTTGACATCAAAAATGTATGGTTTTTCTAAAGAGGGTTTGGAAGCCTTTCCTTCAGAAGAAAATTGTTTTCCTTCACCTCCAATTACCTGAGAAGTTATTGATTCTTCTGTTTCTTGAATTGTTTTTGGTTCAGATTTTTGCTGGGGAGTTTTTTTAATGCCTTCAATTACCACTTTTTTCATTTCTTCTACTATTTTAGGTTCAACTTCTTTTTTATTCATTGCTTCCATTAGTTTGGAATGAATTTTTTCTTGAGCTTCTGGAGAAGTTGAAGGTACAATAATTCTTTTTAACTCTCCAATTCTATTAACTGGTCTTTCGATTTTGATTTCTTGAATTTCAGGTAGAGATAAATCAGGAGAAAGTTGAGGTTTATTTACTTCCTCTCTTTTTGTTGTTTCCATTGGTTTTTGTTCTTGAACCAATTCAGAAGGTTTTGCTGAAATCTCTGTTGATATTTTAATTTCCTGAGTTTTCATTGGCTCTGTTTCTGGAATTTCTATTGGTTTTGATATCTCAAACGGTTTTTTAGGCAAGAGGGACTTATATTGTTCTAATTCAGTTTTCAAAGGCTCAAAAATCCTTTGTTGGATCACCTGATTAATGATTTCCGCGTAAGCAGGAGAAATTTGCAGTCTTCCTATAATTTCCTGTTTAAAATCTTCTCTGGGAATAACAATATATAAAACTGCCCTAATGAGTTCTCCTAATGTTTCTCGACCTGGAGGATCGATGATTTTACCTAAATTGCAAGCTTCGTCCAAGGCCGTGGAGAAATTTTCAGAAAAAGGATAATTAATCAATTTGGAATTTAATTGTTTGTGCCTTTGCCAAAATATATCTTGCGGTATTAATAATGCCATAAAATTTTAGGGGAATATTTTTATTTAGTGTTCCATACAGCTTTGATATTAGCAGCAAGAGCGCTCTCGCGACCTCCTAGAGGAGGAGTCTCTATAAAGTTTGCAACCGATGGATTGTTGATCCGAAGCCAATCATGTAAAGATACTGGGTTTCCAGTAGTCCCCAAAATATTTCTAGCAATATTTTCTAAAGTTTTCTTAAGATCACTGGCAGGTATACCTTGGATAAATTTTGCTATTTGTGTAATAGTACGAGCTGTCTTCAAGGCACCATAATTTTCGTCAGCGAGGAAATTCTTGGCTTCTACTCCTAAGGTTTCAATAACTTCTTGTACATTAGCTTCCCCGGAGGGTGATAAATTGTATCTTATAGCTGTTTGTTCAGCAGTAATTGGCTTTTGTGTTTCTTTGTCTATTCTTAGAGCAGGATTATACTTATAAATACGTCTTGCTTCTTCCGTTCCACGAAATCTTTCTGGTAATTGAAGCATAAATTGTTTTTCTGTGTCTGTAAATTCAAATTCATTGTCTGCTTTTATCTTTAGAGCTTTTAATACCGATGTTGTCTTACCGAGTCGTCTGGCGCTTATAACATAATTAGTAAGAGCATTTTTCTCTCCACTTATTGCTTTGAGTGCTTCTTCATCTTTTTTCGCCTGAGTAGCAGAAAATCTTGCCTTGATACTATAAAGTTGACTACTTATTGGTCTAGTAATTGCACCTAAGAAAGGTTTTTCTCCTAACCTTCCTTCTTTAGCGCTTAATTTTTCAGCAATTTTATTGTACCATCCGCTATTGACAATTCTTCCTAAAGTAAACCCACCAACTGCAGATCCAGCAGCCAATCCAAGCTTACCAGCTTGTTTTGTTACAAATTGTGCTGTTGCTCCGCCTCCTTGGATGGAGAAAATTAATCCTCCCACCAAGAACATAGAAAAGAGAAACATCTGAATAATAAAAGCCATTATTCCGAAATCGGCGCCCGCCCCGCTTCCAACTGTTGTAAATATCTTACTTACCATAGTTATTCCTATAAACAGCATCAGGGCGAAAATAATGGGGAAAGTACACCATTTAATGAATTGTTGCCACCACATTTTCCAGTATTTTTCTGTATCAGGAAAAATCCAGGCGGCAAATGCAATTGGCGATAAAACAAGAAGCGCCACAATAAAAAGAGAACGAATTAACATAGCCACAAAAACACCTAACAAAGCGATTACAGCAAATAGCCCAATCAAAATCATACAAATAACGACAAGAAAGAAATTGCCCCAACTTAACCCCCAGCCTCCTTTGTATTCGAGTTCTACGGCACTGGTAGCACTGGCACCCACATCATTCGCGGTTACTTGTGCGCTTTTCACGCCAGAGTAACTATATTTTGTTAAATCATCCATAGTGCTTGTTGCATGAAAGGCTGATATCATTCTCTCTGAAAGAGTTTCATCGCCGTTTCCTTTTGCTAAGGTTAAGAAATTATAAGCAAGAAAATGAGAGACATCCAATATCATTCCAGAAATTACTAAACTGAAATTTACTAACAAAGCTACAACGACGAGTTTCCAAAGTGTATTTTGCCAACTATATTTTTTAATTCCCAAAATAGTGGCGATAGCAATAAAAACCAATGCCAAAACCAAAATTAGATTAACAAAATCCCTTATTATTTTTCCAACATCTGCAACAGCGGGATTCGTGACAAATCCTCCATAAGTGGCAGGCTCAAATGCCCATTGGATCATTACTATTCCGAGGTTAATGACTGCTTCAAACATTTTTCCCAACCCTTCAATAATGCCTATTTGAAAAAGACAAAATTTGTGCTGCCACCAACTAGTAGTGAACATACCAGCAAGAGTCCAATCATCGCCAAAAGCTTCATTACAAATGCTTACAGCTGATGATTCATTTAAACTTTTTTGTATTTCGGTCCACAGCTCGGGTTGTGTTTGTTCAATATTTCCATTAGCATGAACTTCAAGAATATTGGCTTTTAAAATAGGGCTGATAAGGAGAGATAAAATTACAATGCTGAAAACTCCAATTTTTAAGATGTTTTTTGTTTTTATCATAATTGTTTTCATAGTTTCTTTATTATACAATATTTTTAATTAACAAGAAAGAATGTTAATTTTTGAGAAAGGAAAATCCAATTTTGTACGGAAAGATTCTGCGGCCTGGTATTTAGAGGAATATTTAATTGTTCAAAAATCTCTTTTATTTTATCTTTTTCTATTTTTAAGTTGTTATAGATATTATTCAAGAGCAATTTTCTGGGCTGCTTAAAACCAGCTTTTACCACTTTGAAAAAAGATTGCCGCGTCGCTTCGCTCCTCGTCCCGCCTCTGGCGGGGCAAGCAATGACGGGATAGGGAGTTAATTTTATAACAGCAGAATCTACTTTGGGTTTTGGCCAAAAAACAGTTCTCGGAACATAGCAAATAATTTCTGGCTTAGCATAAAATTGCACGCAAACAGATAAAAGATTCATTTTTGGCAATTTGGTTGTTATTCTTTCAGCCACCTCTTTTTGAATCATTAAAACTATTAATTTTGGTTTAATTGGATTTTCTAAAAGTATACGCAGAAGATGAGATGTTAAATAATAAGGAATATTGCCTATGACTTTGTATCCAGTATTCAGTATTGCGTATTCTGTATTTTGGAGAAAATCTCGGATGTCTGCCTGTATAATTTTTAAATTTAAATTGTTTTTAAAACGTTTTTCAAGAAATTTTACTAATTCTCGATCTTTTTCAATGGCAATTATTTTAGCGCCAGTCTGTAAAAGAGGTTCAGTTAAGACGCCTTTTCCAGGGCCAATTTCCAGAATTTGATCTTTGGATTCAATTTCTGCTGTTTGGATAATTTTTTGGACAATGTCCTGGTTTTTGAGAAAAACCTGGCCTAATCTTTTTTGTTTATCTATTGCCATATGGAATTTTGACAAAACTAATTAGAGTGGTAAAATATGGATACAGGGACAATCATCATAATTATAATATAAAAACAATGAATAGAAAAATATATAAAACCATCATCATTCTAATCAGCGGAATATTTTTGATAATATTAGTGTTAATAGTTATTTTACCGAATAGAAGGAACTATAATCCTTCGTATGGATGGGGGTCAGATATTTATACTGGTTTTCTAAACCCTAAACCAGGAGCTTGGTCAGAAATTATGTTTATAGACCAGGGAGGCAAAGGAAGTTTGCAACGATCAGTTTATTTAGGGGAAAAAACCATTGAGGGGGTATTGACATATGGAATAGAAATAGATTCTAATGTTTCAGGTAATACAAATGATATTCTTCAGATATGGTTGGACAAAAAGTCAGATAAAGCTGTAAAAATAGTTAGCAAATCGAAAAAAAATAATGAGGTTGTTTGCGTAAATGAATCTTTTATGAAATTATTAGTGCCTTCATTTGAATCTTTTTTACCAGCAGCTTTTACCCCTGCAAGGTATAGCTCAATGAATCAATATACTTATGGGACTTTTACCACTGAAACTGGAAAGACAATTCAAATAGCCAAATTTGTTGATGAAAATAAAACAGAGATATGGGTTAGCAGCGAAGTTCCATTTGGTATTATTAAAGCCGTAAATACTGAGAATAATAAAGTAGTAGCTTATCTTCGCGATTTCGGTTTAACCGGAGCAAAGTCAAAAATTTCTGAAACAGAGATGACTAATTGTAAAAAGAAGGATTTATTTAACTTACCCAAATAAACTAAAAATATATTTGTTTAGTCCCACCCTACAGGTTTATTATGGGGTGGGGGGTTGACCCCGTTAGAGATTCAACCAAGCCTCTCAATAATATAAAGATCATAAGGCGAAGTCGCCTCTCGGCTCTGGTCATTCGAAATAGATAAACTAACTTAAATTTCTAACGGGGGTTGACATTGAATGAGGATTTGGTAAAATATGATATAGAGTCGTAAAAGGCTCTTTTTTAGTTAAATATCATTAATATTAATAAAATATTATTCCTACTCTAAAAAAGCAATTAAAGACAAGGCTAAAAGACTGGGATTTGAAAATACAAAGGATCTTACCTCCTAATTTATTAAAGGTGGTGGCTTTTTTATTCATTTTTTCTTTTGTTGCAGCTAATTCCTACCTTTCAACTAAAATAGGAGTGACCCAACCAAATGGACAAGATTTTGATGAAATTATCAAAGAAAATGGTTTAATTGATAACAACAACTTAGAGACAAATCTTTTTAGCCAGACCGCTTATGCTTATTCAGAAAACATAGCCGTTGATGGCGCCATCATAAGCTTAGAGGAAAATCAAGCAGATGCTTCTTTAGAAAATTTCTTTATAATAGTTGATGATGGAAGTTTAATGGGTATTAATTCGCCTTTAGCCTTTTATCTGCCGACAGTAAAACGCCATGGTATTTTGACTTATAAAGTCCAAGATGGCGATACTGCTGGTCAAATTGCTGCTAAGTTTGGCGTTAGTTTAAGTACTATTCTGTGGGCTAATAATTTAAAGTCAGGTTCTCTGATTAATCCCGGGCAAGAGTTAGTGATTTTACCGATTTCCGGGGTGCGTCATCTGGTGAAAAAAGGAGATACTATTTCCTCCATTGCTACAAAATACAAAGCTTCCATAGAAGAAATTATTGCTTTTAATAATCTTTCTAATGATAAACCTTTGATTGAGGGCCAGGAATTAATTATTCCTGATGGTCAATTATCTTTAACGTCAATTTCTTCTACTGCCTCAAGCGCCGGACTTAAACCAATGACAGTTGATATTTCGAGTTGGCCATCTGAAAAAGGATTTTTTGCTTATCCTGCTTCTGGCGGCTGGAATAAAGGCATTCTTCATTATTATAATGCCGTTGATATTATCAATTCCTGCGGCAGTCCTATTTATGCTTCAGCTGATGGTATAGTAGTGGAAGCAAGAAAAGGTTGGAATCTGGGTTATGGTAATTATATTAAAATTCAGCACTTTAATGGTACTTTAACTGTTTATGGCCATTTAGGTGAGATTTACGTCAAAGAAGGCGATAAAGTTAGCCAAGGTCAGACTCTTGGTACCATGAGCGATACTGGCAATGCTAATGGCTGCCATCTGCACTTTGAGATTCGAGGCGCTCAAAACCCTTTCGTCTTAAAGAAGTAAATTTGACCAAGCACTCAAATGAGTGCTTGGTATCAGGGCAAATTTTTTATGAGATGTATCGGCTCCGCCGATGTAACTACAAAACATAATAATCAAGATTTAATAAACGTTCCAGGAAAATTCAGTTTTATACTGCAAAGCTTCTGCAACATGAGAATATTTAATTAATTCTATTTCTTCTAAGTCAGCTATTGTTCTCGAGATTTTTAAAATCCGATGATAAGCGCGAGCAGAAAGGCTATATTTATCAATGGCCTTTTTTAATAAATTTTCCGCTTCTTTTTCCAACAAACAAAATTGTTCTATTTCTTTAATTTCCATTTCGCTATTAGTAAAGATTGGTAATGCTTTTTTGTTTCTTTCGCTAAATCGATTTGTTTGGATTGCTCTGCTTTTGATTACTTCTTGTTTTAAATTTTCTGATTCTGGAGCTGAAGACTTTTCAGTAATTTCTTGGCTGGATAATCTTGGCACTTCAATCACAAGATCAATTCTATCTAAAAGCGGACCGGAAACTTTTTTCCGATAACGAATAATATCTGAAGGCCGGCAAGTGCATTCTTTTTCTGAATCGCCAAAATAACCGCAAGAACAAGGGTTCATCGCTCCTAAAAGAATGAATTTGGCTGGAAAGACTACTCGCGATTGGGCTCGGGAAACAGAAATTTCTCCTTCTTCCAAGGGCTGGCGTAAACTTTCTAAAACATCTCTTTGGAATTCCGGCAGTTCGTCTAAGAAGAGAACTCCCCGATGAGCTAAAGTAATTTCACCGGGTTTTGGCCAAGTGCCACCACCAATTAAAGCCACAGAAGAAGCAGTATGATGAGGAGAACGAAAAGGCCGAGAAGTCATTAATGGCTCTTGAGAATTAAGCAAACCATTAAGACTATAAATTTTTGTTACTTCTAAAGATTCTTCAAGATTCATTGGTGGAAGGATAGAAAGAAAGGCTCGGGCTAAGAGAGTTTTTCCAGAACCAGGTGGTCCGATCATCAAAACATTATGTCCGCCAGAAGCGGCAATAACTAAGGCTCTTTTAGCTTTCTCTTGGCTTTTAATTTGCGAAAAATCAAGAGTGTGATTTTGTGAAGAAGCATAATTATTAAAAAAAGCTCGAGAGGGCTTAATGTTAATTTTTCCTTCAAGATAACCAATCAAGTCTTGAAGAGTTTTAACACCAATCACTTTGAGATTCTTGGAGGCCATAGCTGCTTCTAAGGCATTTTGTTGTGGAACAAAGAGATATTCATAATGATTTTTTTCTGCCCAAAGAGCAACAGCTAAAACCCCAATAACTGGTCGAATAATTCCTTCCAAAGTTAATTCGCCGACAAAAATTTTCTTTTCCACAGGAAAAGGAATTATTTGTCCTGAGGCTAAAAGATAACCTAAGGCAATACTAACATCATAATAAGACCCATATTTTTTTACATCAGCTGGAGCCAAGTTAATGGTAACTTTTTTATTTGATCTTAAGGGAGATTTAGCTCCGATATTTTTAATAGCAGCCGAGACTCTTTGTTTGGCTTCCTTGATTGCTGGATCAGGCAGACCAACAATATTAAAAGAATGAAGTCCTTCGGAAACATCGACTTCAACTTCAATAGGCAAGACTTCTAAACCAAAAAAAGCGGTGGAATATAGTTTGGCTAACATATATTTTTCCACCGCTTTTTTGTTTATATATGAGATCCTTCGCTGATGCTCAGGATGACACTACAGTCATTTTTTATTAGCGCATTTTACGCAAATTTTGGCTGCTGGGTTAGCTTTCAATCTTTCTATCTCTATTTTTCCTTCGCAGTTTTCGCATTTTCCATAATTTTCGTCATTCTTTTTGATTTTTTCTAAAGCTTCTCCTACTTCTTTTAAACGTAATTCCAAAGCATGCTCCACAGCCAAAAGATTACCATAGTTGTCTATTTCTGTGGCATTTTCATCTGGAGCTGATGGTCTGGTAGCAACATCCAGTTCTGGAAAGCGCGTATCATAATCATAGGGGATTTTCTTGTCTTTATCAGCAAATTTTAATAAATCCTTTTCTAAAAGGACTCTTTCCGCTTCTAATTTCTTTTTGAGTTCATTAAGGGCTTTCTTTTCCATAAGTTCAATTTTATATTACGGATATTTTGTAAAAAGTCAATTCCGATTGACGCTTTAACAAAGTATTGCTATTATAAAAATGTTTAAGAAAGCGGGTGTCGTATAACGGTTATTATACGTCCTTGCCAAGGACGAGAAGAGGGTTCGATTCCCTTCGCCCGCTCTTATATAATTAGAACAAATCGTTTAAATCAAAATCCGCCTTAAAGCGGATTTTTTATTTCTCCTGCTATTCAATATATTGAAATATGTATCTATTTCTTTATTTCTTTCACTACTTTTTTTGTTTCTTCAATCATTATTTTCTGCAAATCCCCTAAATAATTTTTTAAAAAATCTATTTTTTCTTCTTCAGCCCCAGAATCAAAAACTCTAGCCATTTTTGCTTTATTTTCTTCTGAGAGATTTTGATAAGCCTTCATTAAAGAACGTTCTAAAACCACATCATATAAATCAGAAGTCATATTTCTTAATTCTTCCGGCAAGAGATTTAAAATTTTTTGTTGCATTTTATATATTATTTAGAATTTAAGTAATTCGACCTAAATTATTTTCTATTTTTTATCCTATTTTTTTACCTCCAGCCTTATCAGCAAGATAATTCTCAACTTTTAATATTAACATTATAAAAAAAAGCAAGGAAAGTCCAATTATCCCACCTGTTGCTTCAAAGCCTGTTTTCCAAGGAGATTCTTTCTTCTCGTCTTTTATGTATTTTTTTACTTTTTTCACAGCATCTGGAATTTCTTTTCCATTTTCTTTTTTTGTTACTTTTTCTATTGTGCTTCTAAGTTCTTGAATTTTTTTCTGTACTTCTGGATTTTTTAAAATTTCAGAAGTCTCAGATAAAATTTCTGATGCCGCTTTTGGATCTATTCCCAGATTTTCTAATTGTTCTTTAATCATTTTATCTGGTGGCAGTTTGTTACGTTTCATATCTTCCTTTAGAGCATGTAAAGATTGTTTCTTTTTTTCAATTGATTCTCTCTCTATATCTGTCATTCTTGCGATAGTTTCTGCCTTAATATCCGGGTTTTCTATTTCTTTAACAATAACATCAATATTATTCTTAAATGGGATATCATTTGAAGCTAAAATTTTGGCGATTTCCTTTAGGGTTTTATCCTTTGAATAAAAAATTGAATAAAAAATATTTTTTCCTTTTGATTGTTCCTTAACAAAATTTTTTATTATTTTTGGTTTTTCTTTATCTTCAATTTTCCATTCTTTGTAGTTTAAAGCCATACTTTTAGCAACGTTGTTAGTTATTTGCGCCTTTTTGAAATCATAAAACCATATCGATGGTTTTAATTTATCAAGTTCTGAGAAAATATTTTTGATTCCTTTATAATTATCTAAATATGCTAAATCTTGCCAGTTCTCAATTAACTGAAAATATTTTTCTGTTTTTTCCATTTTCAACCCCCCTGTTTTATCCGGCATACTTTTTATTTTTTTCAGTTCATCATAAAAGTTTTCTGTAATTTCGTTTTCCAAAATCTCTTTTTCCTTTTCTTTTTCTCCTTTCTCCTTTTTTTCTTCTTTATGCTCTTCTTTCTTCTCTTCTACTAGCTTTTCTTTTGGCTCCTTTGTTTCAGATTTATTCCATTCTTTTATTTCTTCTTTTTTTTCTTCTACTAGGTTTTCTTCAATTGGTTCTTCAGTTGGTTTCTCTTGTTCTGATAATCTCTTATATTCTTCCTCTATTCTTTCTCGTTCTTTTTTTTCCATTTCAGCATTCTTTTTATCTATTTCCTCGCGTGTTTTATTAATGTCTGGTATTTGTTCAATTCCCATAATATTATTTTTTAGTTTTTATAATTTCGTCAATAATTCCGTATTTTTTTGCTTCTTCTGGTGTCAACCAAAAATCTCTATCAGTATCTTTTTCCACTTTGGAAATAGGTTGATTAGTATGTTTGGACAGAATTTGATTCAATTGAGTTCTTACTCGAATAATTTGTTTAGCGGCAATTTCTATTTCTGTGGCTTGGCCTTCAGCTCCGCCCATTACCTGATGAAGCAAAATTTCAGAATTGGGTAAAGCAAATCTTTTGCCCTTTTTGCCAGTCGCTAAAAGTACTGCTGCGCCAGAAGCAGCCATGCCCATACAAAAAGTAGCCACATCTGGCTTGACACATTGTATCGTGTCATAAATAGCTAAGGTGGCAGTTACCGAGCCGCCAGGAGAATTAATGTATAAAAGAATGTCTTTTTTTGGATCCTCGTGTTCTAAAAAGAGCAATTGGGCAATAATAGTATTAGCTAAGGCATCATCAATGGGTCCGCCTAAAAAGACAATTCTTTCTTTTAAAAGCCGGGAATAGATGTCATAAACCCTTTCACCAATATTGGATTTTTCTATAACCGTCGGCACTAAAACCATATTGTTAGAATAATTTTCTTCCATAACTTTACTTAGATGATAATGTTTCTTTACTAATAATATAGATGTTTTCTTTAAAGCTGTCAAACCCCCACACCAAACAAGAACGAATACTAAAGGCATAAATTTAGTGGAATATACTCTTGTTATGGTGTGGGGGTCAAACTCTTGTTTGGCATTTTTTAATTTAATTAGTATAATAAAAAAGCTATCTTTAAAATGAATCAAAAAGAATTATCAATTATTATTCCCTCTTATCAAAAAAAAGAATGGTTGCAAAGGACTATCGATATTTTATTAAAGTATTTTCCTGAAGCGGAAATTATTGTTATTAATGATGGCAGCCAAGATAACACTGAAAAGATTAAAAATATTTTTGGTAATCGGATTGTTTATTTGGAAAACGAAAAAAACCAAGGTAAGGGTTTTAGTTTAAAGAAAGGGTTCAAGGAGGCGAATGGCCAATATCTTATTTTTACTGATGATGATTTGCCTTATGGAATTGAAAGTATTAAAGATGCGCTTCAAGAATTAAAAACAGGAGCAGAGGTTGTTATTGGTGAGCGCCACGATTTCTACAATGATAAATTATTGAAGAAATTATTAAGACCTCTCTTGTACTTATTTTTAGAAATATCATTTGGCTTTCATTACTTTGATACTCAAGCTGGTTTAAAGGGTTTTAAGAGAGAAGCTGGCAAAACAATTTTTTCTTTGACTTTCACTGATCAATTTGCCATTGATGTAGAAATTCTTTATTTAAGCCGAAAATTAGAGTATTCAGTCAAAACTATTCTTATTAAACAACAGAATTTTGGTCCTTCCAAGTTTAATTTAAAGGGCATTATGAAGATGTTTTTCGATCTATTTAAAATTAGGCTTCATCATTATTATGAAAAAAAGTAGATTAGAAATCATTGTTATTCTTCTTGCTTTTGCTTGTCTTTATGGTTTTTTAATAAAAACTATTCCTTGGCATTTAGTTTTTTCTAATACCATGGTTTCTGGCGGTGATACGGGTTCTCATAATTATGTTGCTTGGTATAGCCACGAGATTTTCCCAAAATTAAAATGGTGGTCGCCTGATTGGTACGCTGGGTTTCCTTTTTTATATTTTTATCCGCCTTTGCTTTATTATTTGAATGATATTTTAAGTTTCATTATTCCCTTTAATGTTGCTTTTAAAATAATTACTCTTTTAGGTACGCTGCTTTTACCTTTAGCTGTTTATCTTTGTCTTCATCTTTTGGATTTCCAATTTCCTATTCCTTCTTTGGGTGCAGTTTTAAGCCTTGGCTACCTATTTTTGGAAAAATTTTCTATTTATGGCGGCAACATTCCCAGTACTTTAGCAGGCGAGTTTTCTTATTCTTTTGGTTTTGCTTTGTTTTTCATTTTCATCGGTCTTTTATTCAGAGATTTGAAGAAAAAAGATCTTTCTTTTATAACCATTATCATTTTGAGTTTAATGGTTTTAGTGCATCCTTTTTCAGTGATCGCAGCAATTTTAGTAGGAGGATTAATGTTTTTAGGAGCAATTATTTCGAGCACATTCGCTTTGCTCAGTGTAAACTCCGAGAGAAAAAAGGTTCTGAGCGAAGCGAGGGTTCTTATTGCCAAGGAAGCGAAAAAAACATTTTGGTTATTGATTAAAATTTTCGGTTTAGCTTTTAGCTTAACGGCTTTTTGGTCTTTGCCTTTTATTGCTCTTTTGGGTTATGCCTCGAAAATGAGTTGGACCAAGGTAATAAACTTAGAAGAAATTTTTCCTTCATCATTAATCATTTTTGAACTTTTAGCTGGCATATCTTTAATTTATGCTTTGATTAGAAGAGAAAGAAGAATTTTTCTTTTAGTTTATATTATGATTGCTTCTTTTATTCCTTTTCTTTTGCTTAATCATTCTAGTATCTGGAATACCAGATTTTTGCCATTTATTTTAATGACTAGTCTTATGCTAGCTGCTTATGGTTTGGGAAGCTGGTTTAAAGATTTAGGGACATTATTGGCAAGGCGAAAGCCAAACAAAGAATTAAGGCAATCATTGATAGCCTCTTTTTTAGTAATATTATTCTCTTTGTATTTCCTGATAATTTATCTACCAGCTACTATTACTTATATTCCTTTTTGGCTGAAATGGAATTACGAAGGGTTTGAGAAGAAAACTTCTTGGTCAGAGATAGAACAATTATTCGTTTATTTAAAAACTTTACCGCAAGGAAGGATAATGTGGGAATATCGTGGAGAATACGATAAATTTGGCACGCCTAGAATTTTGGAAAATTTGCCAATTTGGACTGATCATTCTACTTTTGAAGGTTTATTAATTGAGTCTTCCATTTCTGGTTATTTTCACTTTATTAATCAAGCAGAGACAACTAAAACGCCCACAGCTGCCATTGCAGGAATGCAATATCCTTCATTTAATTTTGAAAACGGAGTAAAACATTTACAACTTTTTGGCGCTCAATATTTTCTTGCTTTTACACCAGAGATTAAACAATTAGCTGATCAATACCTCGTTAAATTAAAAAATATTAATGAGTTTAATGTTTATCAGGTGCCTCATTCTGAATTAGTAAGTTTAATACCGCAGATAGAGTTAAAGTCAAAAAATAAAAAATGGCTGGATGAATCGATCAACTGGTACAAAGAAATGGATTTTTCCAAGTTTTTGGTTTTTTATCAAAATAAGATAGAATTTGAGGAAATAAGAACCCTCGCTTCGCTCAGAACCTTTTTTCTCGCTCCGCTCGAAATAACAAATTCTCTAAAAAGCAATTTTCAATCTGAAGGAACAATTATTATTAAAGAAATAAAAAAAGATTCTCTTACTTTTGAAACTGAGAATCTTTATCAGCCCCATCTCGTAAAAATTACTTATTTTCCAGGTTGGAAAGTTATTGGAGGCAAGGGTCCTTATTTAATTAGCCCCTCATTTATGATGGTGATTCCTATTCAAAGGGAGGTGACTTTACAATTCGGTTACAATCTTTGGGATAAAATAGGAATGATAATGTTTTTGGTAGGCTTGATTATTGTGATTCTAATAACTCGAAAACCTTCTCGTTTCTTATCAAACCTAAAGCAAAAATTTTTAATTCCTCAAGATTAATTTTATCTTTTAAACTTGGATCTGGTAAGTGATTGAGAATTTCATTAGTTTTATTTTCTATTTCTTTATCTTTCACCTCGATTTTTTCTAATTGAGCAATTTCTTTAAGAATAAGGGACATTTTCACCCTTTTAAGAGCTAAAGGCTGAAACTCTTTTTTTATTTCCTCCTCGTTTTTTTTAATTTGTTTTAGATATTCTTCAAATGGAAGTTGCATTTCTCCGACTCGGATTTTAAGTTCATCTAACATTTTTTCTTGCTCAGCTTGGATTAAAAGATCTGGGATTTCTTCCCCTATTTGAGAAATAATTTCTTCTATTATTTTCAAATGCCATTGTTCTTTTTCTTTAGCCTGTTTTTCTATTCTTAGACTATCTCGAATATTTTGTTTTAATTCTTCTAAATTTTTAAACTTACCTAAAGATTGGGCAAATTTATCATCTAAAGAAGGAATTTCTTTTTCTTTTGTTTCTTGATTTATAATTTGCCTGGTTTTTTGTAGCCATTTTAAGGCTTCATCGATTTCTTTTTCATCCACAGAAACTTCTTTTTTATTTTGTTGTTTATTTTTGGCGATTTTTTTATAATCTGGTAATTTTAAGTGAGGTAAAATAGCAACTTCAACTTTGAATTCCACTAATGACTCAGGAATTAATTTAGTGATATTAACCATAGGTTGGCCAATCGCTTCAATTTTATTGTTTTCGATAATTTGCGGATAAAATTTTTCCAAAGCAAAAACAGCAGTTTTTTCATAAACTTCTATTGCCGAAAAATGGTTTTTTACTAAATTTAAAGGAGTTTTTCCTTGTCGATAGCCGGGAAGGGTTAATTTGCTTCCCAATTCTTCTAAAGCTTTAGTTTTAAAAGGAAGCAAGTCTTCGTCATTGAGATTGATAATGATTTCTATTTTTGATTTTTCTAAAGGCTTAGTTTGAAATTCCATTTTGATTTTATAAAAATTAAATTTTAATCTTCTAAATCATTTTTTCTTCTGTGGATTCGTTTTTTTGAGATTCAATTTGTTTTTCCTCAGCTTCAGCAATACCTCCTTCTACTGTTTCTTCTGGGGCGATAGCCGAACGAATATCTATTTTCCAGCCAGTTAATTTAGCAGCTAAACGGACATTCTGACCATTTTTTCCAATAGCTAAAGAGATTTGTTCAGGGGGAATAAAGACTCTTACTTCCCTTCTCTCCGGGATAACTTCGGTTTCTTTCACTTTAGCTGGTCCTAAAGAAGCAGATACATATTTAGCTGGTTCTTCATAATAAGGAATGATGTCAATTCTTTCACCATTTAGTTCATCAATAATAGTAGCTACTCTTGTTCCTTTTTGACCCACACAAGAACCCACTGGATCAATATTTTCTTCTTTAGAACTGACCGCAATTTTCGTTCGATTACCAGGTTCTCGGCTGATAGATTTTACTTCCACTACTCCTTCAGAAATTTCTGGTACTTCCATCTCAAAAAGTTTAGAGACGAATTTTGGATGAGCCCGAGAAAGAATAATAACTGGACCACGGCCTCTATCTTCTAATCGCAGAACATAGAATTTTTTGCGCTCACCAATTTTATAATGTTCCCCAGGAATACCTTCATTTGGGAAGAGAACTCCGAAAGTTTTGCCAAGATCAACATAAATAACTCTTTTTTCAATTCTTTGAATAATACCGCTCACTACTTTTTCCTCTTTTTCTTTGAATTCTAAAAGAATGTTATCTTTTTCTAGTTCATGAAGCTTTTGGAGAATAACTTGTTTTGCTGTTTGGGCAGCAATACGACTAAAATCATCTCTTACTTCCAAAGAGGAAATTAATTCTTCCCCAACTTTAATTTTAGGTTTGATTGTTTTTGCGTCTTCTAAAAGAATATGCTTTTCAGAGTTGAATTTTATTTTTTTGTTCTCTGTTTCTTCGTTGCATTCTATTTTTAAATTTTCTTCTTCTTCTGGATTCAGAATTTCTGATTTATCAACCACAATTTTGACCTGCCAAAATTTCGCCTCACCAGTTTGAGGATCGATTTTAGCTCTGACGATTTGAGGTTTTTTCCCATACTCTTTTTTATAAGCAGCAGCTAAAGCTGCTTCTACGGCTTCAAATATTTTTTCCTCTGGTAACCCTCTTTCTTCAGAGATTTGATGGATTAAAGGATTTAATAATTTTAAATCAATCATAGTTTTATAAATAAAGATCGCGACACGCGATCTTTCTCTGAGATTTATTATAGCAAATCAACTTTAAAAGTCAAATCCAATAAGATATAATGGAGTTAATTAAGAATCACCATATCATAGCATGGTAATGATAATATGTTAATAGGAGGATGGATAATATCAAAATAGGAAATTTTGGAGAAAGTTTAATAGCATCCTATCTTCTCCAAAACCAATACAGAATCATCAAAAGAAATTATAGAAAAAAGTGGGGCGAAATTGATATTGTTGCTTATGACAAAAAAACCAAAGAAACAGTTTTCCTTGAAGTGAAAACTATCACTGATCATAGTTTTTCTCAGATTTTACCAGAAGAAGAATTAACAGAAAGAAAAATAAAAAAAATAAAAAGAGTAATTTTGAGTTTTTTAAGTCAATATCATTTAGAAGACAGACCCTGGAGATTTGATTTTCTAGCCATAGAAATACAAAAGAATACTTTAAAACCTGAGATCCGTCATTATAAGGATGTTTATTTAGAATTTTAATTGATTTGTTTCACACCAAACATTGTGTGAAACAAAGCGTGAAACAAATTAAGATGAAAATAACCCCAAACCTCTAGGAAATGGCTTAACCATGGGCAGACCCGGACTTCAGAACCTGGTTGGCGCTCTATTAAGCCAGAAAACGAGATCTCAGACTTATGAAATGTTTCATGTGAAACATTTCATTATGTTAGGTAAATTCTTGGTAACAAAGGATTAATTCTTGTGATTACTTCACAATTATTAGTGCCTATTATCTGAGCCAAATCTTCAGCACTGATTTGAGATTTTTTATCTTTTCCAAGTAAAAAGACTTTATCCCCAACTTTTGCTTGTTTAATTTGGGTGATATCTACCATGCAAAGGTTCATACATATTCTACCTCGAATAGAACATTTTTTATGGTGGATAATTACCTTTGCTTGATTAGATAATTTTCTGTCATAACCATCCCAATATCCAACTGGTAAAACAGCTATTTTAGTAGATTTTCTGGTAATATAAGTACTACCATAACCAATTTTAGTGTTGCGAGGCAATTCTTTTATTTGAATAATACGAGTAAACCAGGAAAGCGCTGGCTTGAGTTTAATTTTGGTTTTTTCTTTTGGGCCAGAATATAAGCCATAGAAACTTATACCCAACCTGATTCCATTTAAAATTGATTGGGGATATAAAACACTGCTGGCTGAACAAGCCATATGTTTCAGAGGTATTTGAATCTTAT
>Ga0315295_10000208_pt1 | contig 49795 bp, 77 predicted proteins | sample YL17G14_0_MG_FD_204453 | JGI IMG/M metagenome (GOLD analysis project Ga0315295, IMG submission 204453) | Sediment microbial communities from Yellowstone Lake, YNP, Wyoming, USA - YL17G14_0 | ecosystem: Environmental > Aquatic > Freshwater > Lake > Sediment | place: USA: Wyoming | collected... | reverse complement strand
GGGGTAAAGGGGGTAGTCTGGGGGTGACTCAAGGGTTAAAATAGGAGTTTTTGCTAAAAACCTTTAAAATTTTCTATTTCCTATATAATATAGGGGAAAGAGAAGGAAAAGGAAAGGAGGAGTGGAGATGGCAATATGCACCCTTTGTGGAGGTCGAGCAGGGGAAGAAGATAAATGCCATGGCTGTGGTATTTATATTTGTGAGTCTTGCGATGAGACAAGTGGTATTTTAGGACCTCACGAATCTATTGATCACTCGAAGATAAATCGTCCCTTATCATTATCGTTAGAAGAGGATGCTCCTTCTCTTCAGAAACAACGACTTGATGAATCATGGGAGAGGGCAAAGAAAGCTCAAGGGATTCGGACAAGTCGATTTAGTCGAGGGGCAAAATAGGAGGAACGAAAAGATGAAAAAGAAAGGAGGCCGATGAAATGATAACTAACCGTTTTGTTCGAACAGCTCCTATCAAAACTCCTGAAGGATACTCTATCTGTTGCAAAGATAAAGGGGAGACTCATTTAACTTATGAGATGTGTCAATCCCGACAAACCAAAGGACGATGCCCGAGCGACTCCTGCTTATACCGAAATCAGAATAAGGAAGAAGGAGAAGAGTGATGCTTCTTGACATTATACATTTATATAACGATTTTAGAATCCCAATTGCTCCCCGTCATCATAAACATAGTCGGCAAGGATGGATCAATACCACCTGTCCTTTTCATCAGGGGTCGGCTGGAGGCTATCATCTTGGCTACAATCTGACGAAGGGATATTTCTTTTGTTTTGGATGTGGATGGCATCCAGTCGATCTAACTATTCAGACCTTGATTAAAACTGACAAACAACAAGTCAAAAAAATACTTCTCAATTATATTGCCGCAGGCCAGTTACTTGAGTCCGGTCTAAAGGAAGAGCCTTACGAAAAAACCGAGGAGTTGAAATGGCCAGAGGGTTATGGGAAGATGATTGATGCTCATAAAAATTACCTTCTGAAGAGAGGTTTCAATCCAGAACAATTGGAAAGGGAATGGGACATTGGAGGGACTCGTCACTGGGGATTCTATGCCTTTCGGATTATCGCTCCGATTACTTTTCATGGCGAAACTGTTAGTTGGCAGAGCCGAGATATTACTGATAAACAGAAAGCAAAATATTTGCCATGCCCAAAAGAACAAGAGCTTCTTCATCATAAACAATTACTTTATGGATTAGATAAAGCTCGGTGGAGAACCGGAGTGGTTGTAGAAGGAGTGACTGGAGTTTGGAAATTGGGTCCTGGATCGGTGGCAACTTTTGGGGTTGAATACACGGCTTCTCAATTACTACTTCTCTCCGAATCCTTTGATGAAATTCGTATTCTTTATGATGGGGATGAACCCGGACAAAATGCTGCAGAACGAATGGGTTGGGAGTTGGGGGCTATGGGGCGGGAGGTTGAAATTCTCGAACCGTTGAATTGCGATAGTGGGGATATGCCTCAAGAAATATCTGATGAAATTATGAAAGAGGTAAGAAAATGAAAATTGGATTTACGGGGACACAGAAAGGGATGTCTCAATATCAGATTTCGGGTTTCACAAGACTGATTTTAAGTTTAAAAATGATTGAGTTTCATCACGGGGATTGTATAGGTGCAGACTCTGAAGCTCACGACATTGTCCGGAACATGAGTAAGGACACGGAGATTGTTATTCACCCTCCGTCTAACCCTTCTAAAAGAGCATTTAAAAAAGGAGATGTTACCAGATACGAGCTTCCGTATTTAGAAAGAAATATTCAGATTGTTCAAGAGACCCGTCTTTTAATTGCAGCACCTTCTTCTCTTCAGGAAGAGCTTAGATCAGGCACCTGGGCAACAATCAGATATGCAAGAAAAACAGGTCAGCCAGTACTGATACTTGATAGATGAAAGGAGAAGAAAATGAATGATTATCTTCTTGTTCAATTTGCTAAAGAAATTGGAAAAACAACAAGCCAATTAACCCTTTCAGATATGTTGAAATTTAATAAATGGAGATTGCCCGAAAAGAAAGAAGATAAACCAATAGAACCTCCTATCTCCGATCGCTTTACTCGTATGGCATTGAAATTATAAGGTTTAAAAAATATTTAAAATTTCTCTTGAGTTTTAAAAAGTTATCCTTTATAATATGGTCCTATTTAAAAATTCCTGACCTTGGCCGGGCAGGAATCCTCAGACTTGGGAAGGTGCCCGCATCACCTTCCCAAGTCAATTTTAACCTTACGCGGGGAGGTTAATATGTCAGTTTTAAAGCCACTCAATAAACCAAGACGTAAATTTCCAGACTCTATTCAAGAAGACTTTCAAGAATATAAAAATGAAGACGAACAAAAAATAAGTCTTCCAGCCATAATCATTCCGGGAGAGATTCTTTTTAATCCTTTTATCTCATCAACAGAAAAAATTTTATTTGGCTTTATCCGTAGCCTTTCAAAATCAAGTAGAGGTTGTTGGGCTTCAAATTTGTTTCTTAGTCAATTGATTGGTCGTAATAGAACATCTACTTCTCTTCTTTTATCAAATCTAAGAGATTATGGATATATTAAAATTATTGAAATTAAAAAAAGAGATGGAACTTTTGAGCGTAGAATTTATGAAAGAACCGAATATCATGAGTTATACAAACCCATTATAGAGGTTGCTCATGATTATCTTTATTCCTATTATGATTTCTCAAAAAAGGGATTATGGAAAATCATAAAAGGGATCATGGAAAATCATAAATATAATAAAAACATAAAAGATAAAAACATAATAAATAAGGAATATAAGAATATTCCTTTAAAGGGTTCTGAAGAACCCTTTTTCAAAAAAGATAATAAATCTTCCCAAAAGAAAATCCTTCCTGATTTTATTAAACCCCAAACAGGCGAGTATGCTGTCCTTTGTTCTTGGAATAAATTACCTGGACCAGCATACGCCCATACAAAACTCAACACCAAGACGGTTAAGCACATTGCTGAGTTTATTGGACAGATGCGCAATGGGGTTTTTGGCGACCCGAGTCGAAGGAAGTGGGACGGGAGGTGGTTAGACAAGCATAAGATTAATCTTCAAGTATTTGCGGAGAAGAAGTGGACAATCAGAGAAATTTGTCGGACGATCGAAGGTCCATTGGCTGATATGTATAAAGATGGCTATTGGCCTCAGAGTAAAGACCGTCTTCCAAAAAGCGTTGCAGATGCCTTTTATAATTCCAGAACACAAACCAGTTTTTTTATACAAGCCTATTACGATTCTCCTGGCCAACTAAAAAACAAAGTAGGACATGATCCATATCCTGATATTACAGAGGCCTTGGTCAAAGAAGGAATTCTTGATTTGAAGCAGGTAAAGTCGGATGACTGGAAGCGATATCTTGATGGGGTTAAGGGAATAGCAAAATGTTTGGAGGATATTGATTGGAGTAATTATGGGGCACGTCAGATGTTTAGGGGAGGACGAAGTGGTGATCCCTACACTTTAATCATGGGGTATGTGAAGTGGATGAAAGGGGAGACTTCAGATATTCGTCCTTCTCGTTCTGCTTTGGAGCAGATTCATGTCGGAATGATTAAGCCTGATTTTTGGGCATGGCAGGAGTTTATGATATCTGTCAATCGGTATTGGAAAGGTGTTTTTCGTTCAATTCCCTATGAGGAGGGTTAAATGAAAATTAAAGATTTAATTGAGGAGTTAGAGGCTGTAGAAAAAAACTACGGAGATTTACCAATTAATAAGGGAGCAGAAGACATTGATTTAAAAGTTTGTGACGATGCCTTGATAATTACTTCTCTTTCTGAACGGTCTTGATAATTTTATGACGACTCCTGATATTCGACGACGTAAGCCTGCGATTGATACACGTGTGGAACGACAGATCATTATGGCAATGATTGTTAGTGATCGTTTCCTTCGTGAGATTCGTCCTCTTTATTCTCCTGATTCTTTGCAAGCTGATTTCGCTCGTCGGGTAGCTCAGTGGTGTTTTGATTATCACGAAAAATATGGTAAGCCTCCGGAGAAGCATATAGAAGATCTTTATCTTCAACATAAGGCGGAGGTTCCAGAGGAAGAGGCGGCTGTCTTGGAGGAGTTTCTTTCGGGGATCAGTGAAGAGTATGAGCGAGTTGGAGGTTTTAATGTTGAGTATGTTTTAGATAAAGCAGAGCAACATTTTCGTTTGGTTGCTTTAAAAGGCCTTCAGAATAAACTCCATCAGTCAATCATTGGAGGAAGATCAGAAGAGGCAGAAGAGTTTGTTAGAAGTTATCGACGCCCGGCTCGACGTAGAAGCCAAGGGGTTGATCCATTGAGAGATGTGGATTTTATTGTTGAGGCTTTAACTCCGGAAGAAAGTAATCCCGATATCATTCTTCGATTACCAGGAGATTTAGGAGAGGCAGCGGGTCCGTTGGAGCGGGGTTTCTTTGCCGCTGTGCAGGCAGAGTCAGGAGTGGGTAAAACTTGGTGGCTTTGGCTTCTTTCTCAATTAGCAGTTTTCTCGGGTTATGATACCGTGTTTTTTAGTATGGAGATGAGCAATAGAAAGATGGCGCCTCGCATCTGGCAATCTGTTACGGGTTCTCCGTCGACGGTTATCCCTGCTTATCAGTTAAGTTTAGATGGACAGTTGCTTATTCCTGTTTTTGATTGTGAGAAAAATCAAACTAATGAATGCAAAGAAGGATGCAACATAGCTTTGTATAATGGAGATAAAAGAGGTGCTCATCCTGCTTATCGGGATGTCCCATCCAGCTATCGTCCTTGCTCCCGATGTCGGGGGAAGCCAGAGTTTGAAGTGTCTGCTTGGTGGCGAGTGGCGGGAAAACGAGATCGCCTTGATCCTACCTCTGCTCTTGCTAAGCATGCTATGTTAGATCGAAGTGGGGTATTGAAGAAGGCCGGAAGATTTCATCTTGTAGAGTTTGCAAGTCGGCGATATACAATGGAAGATCTTTTGGCTTACCTCAATAATTTAGAATACTATGAAGGATTCATTCCATCTGTTATTGTTACTGACTATGCTGATAAATTGAAGTGGAGTGTTCCAAACGATCCTCGTATTAGCATTGCTCAAATATGGGATGGGCATAAGGCTTTAGCCCAAGAGAAACATTGTCTGGTTGTAACGGCGAGTCAGTCCAATACTATGCGTTCTGGCAAACAGGTTGGGCGGGGATCGTGGGGGGAGACTCAGGAGAAGGAACATTTATTGGATTTGGGGATTGCCTTCAATCAGTCGGCTCAAGATCAAGCTTCTGGTATCATGAGGGCGAGTCTTGCTAAAAAGAGACATGGTCAGATGGAGCGAGCAGCAGAGGTGGTGATTCTCCAGCAGTTGTCGATTGGAAGGCCGTATATCGATTCGTGTCGACTTGTGAAAAAGGAAGGAGAAAAGTGATGAGAAATAATTTAACGGTTACAAAAAGGTTTGAGTTTTGTTATGGCCATCGGCTTCCTTATCATGATGGCAAGTGCCAAAATCAGCATGGACATAATGCTGTTTTGGAAATTGAGATTGAGGGGCCTGTAATTGATGAAGGGCCGAAGGCGGGGATGATTACCGATTTTGGTGATTTGAAAAAGATTGTTCAAGAACTTGTTATCAAAGAAATTGATCATCAGTGGCTGAATGATTTCTTTGATAACCCGACTGCTGAGAATATTGTTGCATGGATTTATGCTCTTTTAAAAGATCGATTGCCAGGGTTGAGAAGAATTCGCCTTTATGAAACTCCAGATTCTTGGTGTGAGTGGACAAAATGAAAGTTTATTTTGCAGGTGACACGATGTCTGAGAGACGTCAGCAAGGATGGTTTAAATTGATTCAGAATCGTTTGCTCAGTTTTTTCTTGATTAAAGAAGAAAGTGAGGGAAAGTTGTCGGGTAAAGGATGGAGCGCCTACAAGAAGTTTAGAGACTCTCTAAGATGAAAATATATTTTGCAGGAAATCTGGTTGAACCGAGAGAAATAAATTTGAAGAGAATTTCTCTTGAGAGAAATGGTTCGCTTTGTCGTCTGGCATCGTACTATTATATGGAGTGGCTTGAGATTACGAGAAAAATTATTTTTAAGTTGGAAGAGGAGAATGAAGATTTATTTTGCAGGAAATAGTATTACCCCTCGTGAGAAACGAGGATTTTATAAGTTAGTCAAACTCAGGCTTTTGTCTTATTTTTGGATCATCGAACGACCATTCTTAATGGAGGAAGGGAGGAAAAAGAGATGCAAGTAGGATCAAAACATTCAGAAGAAACAAAAAGGAAGATGTCAGACATCTTAAAGGGTCATAAAGTATCAGAAGAAACAAAAAGAAAAATAAGCATTAACAATGGGGCTCATAGGCCAGAAACAAAAAGAAAGATAAGCGTTAACAACGGTAGTCGCAGACCAGAGATAAGGAAGAAAATATCAGAAGGTTTGAAAGGAAGGCGTCATTCAGAAGAAACGAAAAGGAAAATGTCAGAAGTCAAAAGAGGAAGGTATATTGGAGATAAAAGTCCTAACTGGAAGGGAGGAGCATCTTTCCTTCCTTATCCTCCAGTTTTCAACAATGAACTTAAACAGTTTATAAAGAATAGAGATAGTAATGAATGTCAAAATTCTTATTGTAGCGATGTTTCCAAAACATTAACTATACATCATGTTGATTATGATAAAGACAATTGTTCTCAATTTAATCTAATTACCTTATGTTTTCCTTGCAATGGGAAAGCAAATAATAAACATCGTTGGCGAAGATTATATAGAAAAATTATTTGGAGTAAGTATGAGTAAGATTTGGAAATGAATTTGTTAAAAGGAGGGAAAAAAGGATGCAGGTTGCAGAGATTTTTCAGAGCGTGGATGGAGAAGTGAATCCTTGGGGCCAAGGGAGATTGTCAACATTCATTCGGACCTCTCAGTGTAATCTTCGTTGTCGATGGTGCGACACTCCTCAATCTAAAGTTCCGGGAGTTGAGTTATTGGTGGATGAGATTTTTGAGAAGATTCAAAAGTTGGGTTGTCATAAAGTTACCATCACTGGGGGTGAACCATTGGTTCAGATGGAGGGGGTTCTTCAATTGATTGATTTGTTACTTAAATATGATTATAAGATTTCAGTTGAGACCAATGGTAGCATTGTCCCTCCTTTGATTTATTTTCAGGACAAGTGGCTCTCTTGGATTTTTGATTATAAGTTGGAATTCCCTGAGAAGATGCAGATAGGAATGATGGCAAATATTTTATCTTCTTGTCATTGGATTAAGATCGTGATTGAAGGTGAAAATGATTACAAAGAGGCAATTAGAATTAAGAATTGGTTAAGGCAGGCAGGGTCAAAAGCCTCTTTTGCTTTTTCTCCGGCCGCTGGAATTTTTGGAAGAGATGTGGACAGAGACGAGGAGTCAAAATTTATGCTTTCTCCGCATGATTTGGTTGATTGGCTAATCAGAGACCTTCAATGGGATGTAGCGGTAAATATCCAGATGCATAAATTGTTGTCGGTTCGGTGAAAAAAACCTTTAAACTTTTCGTTTTTTTTATATAATATAGATGTATAGAATTGAGATTGTAGGAGATGGTTATGAGGAAAGGTTTTAAAATGTCAGAAGAAACAAAACAAAAAATATCGAAAACTCTGACAGGAAGACTTCATTCAGAAGAAACAAAAAAGAAATTGTCGGAAGTTATGAAGGAAAGACTTCGTTCAGAAAAAACAAAACAAAAAATGTCAAAAGCTCAAAAAGGGAGAAAACATTCCGAAGAAACTAAAAGAAAGCTAAGTCTTTCTCATAAAGGAAAACCCAGTCCTATGAAGGGTAAATCTAATCCTCATTCAGAAGAGCATAGAAAAAAATTATCAGAAGCTAAAAAAGGTGAGAAACATCCTAACTGGCAAGGAGGGGTATCTTTCCTACCTTACCCTCCAATTTTTAATAAGGGACTTAAACAGTTTATAAGAAGCAGGGATAATAACGAATGTCAAAATCCTTATTGTTCTGGAGATTATAGAAGGTTGACCATACATCATATCGATTTTAACAAAAACAACTCCTCCCAATTTAATTTGATCACTTTATGTAATCCTTGTAATGCAAAAGCAAATAACATTTATCGTTGGAAAAGATTATATAAAAAAATTATTTGGAGCAAGTATGAATGAGATGTAAAAGGTCAAATAGCAGTTAACAATTTAACCTAAACCCAAAGGAGGAAAAAGAGATGAAAGAGAAGGAGTTAACAAAAGAGATGTTGGTGGCGGCGGCAAGTGATTTGAATAAGGTTTTGGAGTTGAATCCGAAGATTGTGACTGAGTTCAAGTCGACGGAGAAAGGAGTGGCACTGAAGAATCAAGAGAAGAAGTTCATGGAGCAACTGGAGAAGGATCTGGTGGAAGTGGCAACCGGACAAGATGATGGAGGGGTTGCTCTTCTTCAGGCCACTGATAAAGTGACTTCCGCAACGATCGATGTCCTTGAGGCATTGAAGGTTGAAGGGATTCGGGCAAAGATGGGAGGAAAAGAAACTCCCATTGCTAAGACCGCTAAGGCTGCTAAGACAGCTAAGGTCACTAAGCCAGCCAAGATTGCTAAGGCCGCGGTGGAAGAGAAAAAGAAGGATCAGTTTGGATTTCGAGAAGAATCGAAAGCAAGTCAGTTTGCAAAGATGATCGTAAATGCTGGAAAAACCGGGACCACGATGGAAGAGGTGAAGAAGGCCAAGTGGAATGAAAACTCTGCCACTTATTTTGGCACTCTTGCAACTTTGAAAAGGCTGGGCCGGGTGAAAGTGGTTGAGGGAAAGATTTTATTTGTAAAATAAGAATTTTCCCTTTACTTATGTCAGAGTTTTTCAATGTGGGGAAATTAACTAATTCCCCCACATTGTTGTTCAGGAAAGGGTGGACAAATGAAAGTCGTGTCAGGATTGTCAGGAGGTATGGATTCGGCAACTTTGCTGGCTTTCTCTCTTGCCAGAGGGGATGAAGTGTTTCCCGTCTTTTTTGATTATGGATCAAAACATGGAAGATATGAGAAGGAGGCCGCTTTAAAGCTGGTGGGGCATTATCGTTTAGAAGGGAAAATAGTTAAACTGCCTTTTATTGGGGAGTTGTTTAAATCAAATCTGTTAATAAGTGGAGGAGAAATTCCAGAGGGGCATTATGAGTCAGAGAGTATGAAGCTGACTGTTGTACCCGGAAGAAACGTTATTTTCATTTCTATCCTGATGGGATACGCTTGGAGTATTGGAGCAGAAGTTATCATGGTAGGAGTTCATGGAGGTGATCATGTAATTTATGAGGATTGTCGGGCAGGATTTATTGCTGCAATGAATTCCGCGGTGATCCAAGGGTCAGGAAATCGGGTTCATTTGGAATCTCCATTTCAATATTTGAATAAGACTGAAATTCTTAAAATTGGATTGTCGATGTCTCCACCTGTTCCTTATCATCTTACCAGGACGTGTTATAAGAATCAGCCATTGAGTTGTGGAGTTTGCGGAAGTTGTCAGGAAAGATTGGAAGCATTTAGAAAGGTTGGGGGAAAAGATCTCATTAGCTATCAATAGGAAGGAGACAAAATAGTGGAGCATGTTTATTACTCTCCGGTTGTGTTTTTTGAAGATGTTGAGATTCTCGCTCATAAAATTTGTAATTGTAATTATTCTTCTATCTATGGGGTTCCGAGAGGAGGAATTCCCTTGGCGGTAACTTTGGCCCAGAAGTTGAGTTTGCCTATTACAGACCATCCTGATAGTGATACTCTTGTCGTTGATGATGTCGTTGATTCAGGTAAGACTCGTGCTCGATTTCAGAGGTTTGATTTTGCATCTATCCATATTAAAGAAAGCACTCCTCATGAATTTTATCCTACGTTTTATGTTAAATGTGAAAATAAGTGGATCAACTATTTTTGGGAGGAAAAAGAATCATCGGTTCAAGATCATATTGTTCGGCTCATTGAATATATTGGGGAAGATCCATGTCGAGTAGGAATGAAGGAGACTCCTGATCGGATGATAAGATCTTGGGAGGAGATGTTCGTTGGTTATAAACAAGATGTCCGGGAAGTGTTTAAAACTTTTGATGATGAAAAAGAACAGTTTGGTGGGTTGGTTTATATGAAAGATGTGGAATTTTATTCGACATGCGAGCATCATTGGTTGCCCTTTTCGGGACAGGCTTTCATCGCTTATATTCCAAACGGGCCAGTCATTGGAGCATCTAAATTGGCTCGACTTCTTGATATTTATGCTTGCCGATTTCAAATGCAGGAGCGGATTGGTGAGCAGGTTACCAATGCTTTGATGGAGTATTTAAAACCGTTTGGAGCGGCTTGCCTAATAGAAGCTCGGCATTTTTGTATGGCTTGTCGGGGAATTAAGAAACAGCATTCAATTATGGGTTATAGTTCTTTGAAGGGGGTATTTTTGGAGAGTTCTCCGGCTGGTGTTGCTGCTCGGAATGAGTTGATGGCTTTGTGGAAAAAATAAGTAGAAAGGGGACAAATGAAATGGATAGTAATGAGATCGTTGATTTGATTAAAATGCCGTCTGGTCTTACTTACGAGGATCGTTATGGACAATATTTGAAGGTTTTTGAATCTGTTTATATGAGTGAAAAGCCTGTGGTAATAAAGAATCCTCCGGGGTGTTGGATTCCGTTGCTGTGGTGGTTGGGAGCTGAAGTTGAAGGAGGGCAATGTTATTTTGAACATGATGATATAGTAATTTGTCTGGTTGATGAGAAAAAGTTAACGAAGGGAAAAATTCTCAGAGATAGAACTCTTCTTGAAACCCTTACCGGATTCAGACCTGAGTTGGTTGATGCATTGTGGAAATCAGATATGGAATGGCCGTTGAGAAAGAGTCCTCAAATGTGGGTGGTGGAGAGAAGGGTGGCAAAAAAAGATTTTGTTATTACTAATAATGGTTCTTTTCATCGGAAGGAAGTTCTTGATTATTTGTCTGTATTAAGAGAGTTTGTACCCTCTAAAAAGTGTTGTGTCCTTGTTCCTTGTGCAGCGGATAAACCATATCCGTCTAAGCTGCATAAAGCCATTTTGGAAATGTTGCCTCCTGAGTATCATATTATAGTGGCTACAGGGGTTCTTGGTCTTGTCCCGATGGAGTTGTGGTCTATCATGCCTTGGTATGACTCAGGATTACCAAATGAATGGCGTTTAATGAAGATAGTCTCTTGGTATTTCTCCCAGTATACATATGAAAAGATTGTCGTTTATTGTGATTACTATAATGAGGCAATTGAAAAGGGATTGATAAATAGCTCAGCGGAGAAGATTTTTGTCAACCCCATTAAGTTTTATTTTAATTATGTTGATCTTTTGGATCAACAAAGAATTGGAGCTTTAAGGAGGGCTCTTATATGAGAATAAGAGGAAAAGAAGGACGAATAAGTTTGTTTCTGGATTCTGGGGCCTATTCTGCATGGACGAAGGGAATAAAAATTGATATTGACGAATACATCGATTTCATAAAAAAAAATGAGGAGTGGATTGATGTATACGCTGGCTTGGATGTTATTGGTAATCCAGAAAAGACGTATGAGAACCAGAAGTATATGGAGTCAAAGGGACTTCATCCGATAATTACTTTTCATCACAAAGAGCCTTACAATTGGCTGAGAAAATATGTGGATGAGTATAGCTTCATTGCTTTGGGTGGAGTTGCCAAGATTTCAAGGGGTGCAGAGAGAGGGGTATTGAAACAACACTTTGATAATTGTTTTGGTATAATCTGTGGGGATGATGGAATGCCAAAAGTAAAAGTCCACGGATTTGGAATGACGTCTCTTGATTTGATTATGCGTTATCCGTGGTACAGTGTCGATAGTACTTCCTGGGTCATGACGTCTCGAATGGGATCTGTTTTTGTTCCTCGTTTTAAGGGAGGAAAGTGGATTTATGATGAGAACTCTTGGAAGGTAGCTGTCTCTTCCCGTTCTTCTAATAAAGAAGAAGAGGGACAGCATTTTGATACATTTACTCCTGAAGTGCAGAAAATTATTCTTCATTACTTTGAGGAGAAGGGATATAAAATTGGCAAATCGAAGTTTAGAATGGAGCCTGTGTCTTATAAACTTAAGAAGGATGAGCGGTGGAACGGGGATGAGGTAAATGGAGTAAAAGAAGTGGAGTTGAAGATAGAGGAAGGACTTTGTAATAGTTATAAGCTGCGGGATGAAATGAATATCATCTATTTCTTAGATCTGGAGAAATCGTTGCCTGAATGGCCGTGGCCTTTTAAGGGATCAAAAAAGGGATTTGGTTTGATATGAGAATTTATTTTGGAGGGGGAAAATATATCTCCAAGGAAATGTCAAAGATGGATAGTCCAGTTGGTTAGAAAAAGGAGGAGAGGAGGGAGATTGGTTTCTTATTATTCTTTGACTTCATTTAAAAAGGATTTGCAATTTTATTTTGGGGAGAAAAAGATGAGGAAACGGGGATGAAAGTTTATTTTAAACTGGATGATAATCACGATGGAGATTCGGGAGAGCATGGCAGGCTAAGAAATGCCTTACGTTTTTCTAATAAGTTATATGCTGAAGGAATTAGTTATGAGTATCGTTTAGATACATTTAGTCTTGAAATCCTTCGGAGGGCAGAGGGGTTAGAAATATGTGAAAAGAAAGATGTTGTTGCTTTTATGGAAAGAGAGAAAACAGTTTAGTATGCGGATTTATCTTGCTACCTGGATTATGGAACATTCTCAAGAAGAAAGTCTTTGTAAGAAAAGGGCGGGATGTCGGCTTTTATCCTTTTTCTTTTGTAGAGATGAGTCAACGGACGCTCTTTCTAAATATGTTCAAAATATGAGAAGGGAGGAATTATCTGATGAAAGTAAAAAAGAGTGAGTTGTTTGAGGCCCTTTCCAAGGTAAAACCTGCGCTTTCGGATAAGGCGATCATTGAGCAGACGGATCATTTTATTTTTGATAATGATTACGTCCGTACGTATAATGATCGAATTGCCATTAGTTATCCTTTCAAGTCCGGGTTTCATTTGGCTATCAAAGCCGATGAGTTTTTTAAGCTCATTTCTAAAATTGAGTCACAGGAAATTGAGTTAAGTGAAAGTGAAGGTTCTCTAAGCATTACTATTGAGAAAACGAAAGGGTCAATAAAAGGGTTAATAGTCACGGCCGCTGAAGTTAAATGCCCTGCCATTATCATCAAGACAAAACGATGGTTTATGTTACCCAAGAACTTTTCTGACGCTATTCGTTTTTGCTCTTTTTCAGCCGATCGCAATATGCTGATGAAAGAGTTGACTTGCCTTTGTATCAACAACAACTATGTTTTGTCTTCGGACAATTTTCGGGCAACAAAATATGAAATGGATTCCAAACTTCCTGAGTTTCTTCTTCCTGCCACTGTTGCTCAGGAGCTTGCAAAGCATTCTCCAACTCATTATGTGATAGAAGCGGAAGGAGCATGGATTCATTTTAAGAATGCGGATGGAGTAATTTTCAGTAGCCGGGTTATAGAGGGTGAATATCCACAAGAAGACGTGTGGGGGTTGTTTACTCAGAAAGGAGATTCTATTGTAATTCCAGAAGGGTTGAAAGAATCACTTGATCGAGCAAAGATTTTCTCGCAACAAATTACTGAAGTAGATGATTTAATTCAGATCAGAGTTTATAAGTCAGGTAAGTTGACTTGTCGGGGGGAAGGAGCTTTGGGCTGGATTGAGGAAGAGTTTAAAGTCGATTATAAGAAGAAGGATTTTGAGGTCAAGGTGTCACCTGAAGCCCTTATTGAAATTCTTTCTCATGTGAAGGAGATGAAGGTTAGTGACGACAAGCTTTATTTTGGTGGCGAAAAATTTGAGCATGTGATCTCTTTGATATGAGAATCTGTGTATGAAAATCTGTGTATGAAAATATATTTTGCCGGGATTTCTGGCGGAGGGCCAAAAGGAGAAAAGGAGTTGATTGACAAAACTTTTATTTTGTGTCGATTGTTTTCGTATTATTTTTATTGTGTGCAAGGTTTGAAGAAAAGAGATAGATCAGATAGTGGAAATTTAAAAAATTTAATTGATACATTTAATTTGTGGATCAAAAAGCAGAAATGAAAATATACCTTGCGGATACTATTCAGCGTGAGTTTCTGGGTCATAATCAAGAGATGAAGATCAAAAACCATTTGGAGTCTTACTTTTTTATTTTAAGAAAGAAGCCTGATTGGAAGTCTTGGTGGTGTGTTCAAGAGAAATTGAAAGAGGCCGATGTTTCCGCAGACAAACAGTAAAGCTTTTATTTGTGCTTATAAAAAAGGGTTATTGGCAGGTTCCTGTGGGCTTTCTAAAAGAGATAACCCCTATCCTGATAGAAGGACGAAGAGAGGAAGAGTTACCTTCTCCAGAGCCTTTCGCCGGTTTTGGGAAAAAGGCTGCATTGACTCTTCTCCCAGAGGTCTTCGACTTTTGGGGAAAAAGGGTCTGAGAGGGCTTGGCCGGGTGAAAAAACGGGTAAAACTCAGGATGAAATCATTGAATTTATAGTCAAATTCATTGGAAAACACGTCTTTTAAGGTGAGATCGGGGCAAACCTTATATAAAGTATCATACCCCTAAAAAATAATACCTTAAAAGACGTGTTTTTGGAAAGGGGAGTTTTGGGAAAGAGGAGAAAAAGGATTTAATAAAATGCGTAACTCGGATTTTGTTCACCTTCATGTTCATTCTGAGCACAGTCTTCTGGATGGTCTTGGAAAGCCGGAGCATTATATTGAAAGGGCTAAGGAGTTGGGGTTTAAGGCTTTGGCCGTAACAGATCATGGAAATATTGACGCTCATCTCAAATGGCAGAAAGCTTGTGCAAAGGTTGGGTTAAAGTCCATTTTGGGCTGCGAGATGTATCTCGTCTCGGATATGAAGAAGAAGGAAAGAAAAGCTCCTCATGGTCATATTACCATGCTGGTTAAAGATTTGTCTGGTTGGCAGGCTCTTGCTCGGATGCTTACAATTGCTAATCTGGAGGGTTTTTATTATCGTCCTCGTATAGATAGTCAGGCTTTTATGGAGCACGTTAATTCTGGTTTGATTGTCTTGACTGGTTGTGCTACTTCATTTTTATTGATGCCGGAAGGACAGGAGTTGCTCCTCCAGTTGAGGGTTCGGGAGGTTGATTGTTATTTGGAAGTTATGCCTCATTTAACAGAGGGGCAAAAGACTGTTAATCAGATGTGTCTTGATTTGGGAAGAAAGTATGAAATTCCTCTTGTGGCTACAAATGATTGTCATTATGTTCAAGCCGAACATACTAAGGCTCAGGAAGTTTTGCTTGCTGTTCAGAGGCAAGCAAAATGGAAAGATTCTGATCGTTGGAGATTTGAAGTTGATGGTCTTTATCTGAGAACAGCAGATGAGATGATCCATATGTTTAAGGAACAGGGAGTTTTAAATCGAACTCAATATTATCAGACTATGATGGACACGATGACTATTGCTGAGAAGTGCTGGGATTTTAAGTTACCGAAGCAAAATATGGATCTGCCACAAACCCGTTATGAAAAAGAATTTCCAAAGATGACAGCTGATGAGATTCTTGCTCAGTTTTGTTCTGCTAAAACAGAAGAGATGCAGCAGAGTGGCCAGTGGCAATTTGAATATCGGGCTCGTTATGCTCACGAAATGGAGATGATTTATAGAAAAGAATTTGCTCGTTATTTTTTAATGGTCTTTGAGATTGTTCAATGGTGTCGAGAAAAAGGGATTATGGTTGGTCCCGGTAGGGGGTCAGTCGGGGGGAGCTTGGTTGCATACTTGCTCACTATAACCCAGGTTGATCCCCTGCGTTATGGACTATTGTTTGAACGATTTATTAGTGAGGATCGAATTGACTGTCCTGATATTGATTTGGACTTTGAGGATGTGAAATGCCATCTTGTCCGGCAACATTTGGAAGAAGAGTATGGTCAATATAATGTGGTTGGTATTAGCACATTTCTTCGTATGAAAGGACGTGCAGTCGTTCGAGATGTAGGTCGAGTTTTTGATTTGCCTGTTTGGGATGTAGATACATTTGCCAAGTCTATTCGAGCAGAAGCTCATGAGGAAGATGTTGTTGCTGACGCAGGACAGGAAACAAAAGAAGGTAAGTATTTTGCCCAAAAGTATCCAGAAGAGTTTCGTTTAATGTGTATTTTAGAAGGGACAATAAAGACTGGGGGTCAACATCCCGCGGGGCTTATCTTGTCGGCTAAAGATTTGAGGGGAGGAGAAAGTGGAAATCTTTGTCAGAAGGCGGACGTCTTGGTCTGTAATTGGGATATGGAAGACTGTGAACATAATGGCTTGATAAAGATAGATGTTTTAAAGTTAGGCACGTTGACTGTTTTAAATGAGGCAAAGCGGTTATTGGCGCTTCAAGGAATTAGTTTTCAGTACGAAGACTTGACTTTAGATGACCCGAAGGTTTTTCAGATGCTTTCTCAAGGAAATACTTCTGGTGTGTTTCAATTTTCTGGTTATTCTTGTACTGAATTATGTAAGAAGATAGAAATTAATAGTTTTGAAGATATGGTGGCCATTACTGCTTTGGCTCGTCCTGGTCCAGCGGAATCAGGAATGACAGAGCTTTATGTTGAGAGAAAGAAAGGAAAAAAATGGCAACCTTTACATCATGTTTATGAAGCCATAACAAAAGATACTTATGGCGTCATTATTTATCAAGAACAAATGATGAAGGTGATGACGGGTCTGGCTGGTTTCAGTAATTCAGATGCAGATCAAATTAGAAAAGTTATTAGTAAGACGAGGAGCCCGGAAGAGTTTGAACCTTATAGGCAAGCTTTCTTGGAAGGATGTTGGAAGAAGAAAACCTTGACTCAACAGCAGGCTGAAAAGTTTTGGCAGGGTTTGCAGGAGTGGGCAAGTTATGGATTTGTAAAAGCTCATGCCGTCGAGTATACAATGATTGGTTACTGGACTGCATGGCTAAAGATCTACTATTCAACTGAGTTCTTTTGCGCTCAGTTGACTTATGGGACTGAAAAAGAAAGTGTGGTTAAGGAAGCCGAAAGAAAAGGAATGACAATTGTCACTCCAAAAGTTGGGATTTCAGATGTTCGATGTTGGATTGCCCGAGATAAGTTTCTTTACATGCCATTTGTAGAGATAAAAGGAATAGGAGAAACCCAAGCTGATAAGTGTGTTTCTATGAGACCTACAGTTGTAGCGGAAAAAGCAAGGAAAGGTTTTTTTGGGTTAAAGGAGTCACAAACTTTTGAGGTAAAAGGAAAGTTAGAGAAGTTGTTAATTGATATTTGTGCGTTTGATCCCGCTCCATCTGCCAGACCAGAAAACCTTCTGGACTATTTCCAATATTCAATTGGAGAGCAAGAAGATAAAAGAAGCCAAGTTAAGATCGTTAGGAAGCAGATGTTAATTGATCCTTCTGTTAGAAGGTGTGTTGCTTGTCCACTGCATCAGCAAGCAGGTCAAGTTGTGCCTTCATCTCTTGGTATGTATAATGCTTTGGCTCTTGGAGAAGCTCCTGGTCAGGACGAAAATGAACGAGGTAGGGGTTTTGTTGGAGATGCCGGGCAGTTGCTTTGGGATGAAATGAAATCGTATGGAATTACTCGCCGTATGATTCATGTGGGAAATTGTTGCAAGTGCTGGCCTTCAAAAAGTCGGACTCCTTCTAAAGAGCAAATTGATGAATGCTTTGGTCGATGGATGATCAAAGAAATCTTCTCTATGAATTGTCGCTTGATTCTGGCTACTGGTAATCTGCCCCTTTATGCTCTAACGGGAAGAGAATCGGGCATCACTTCTATAAGTGGGCAGATGGAGTGGGTTGAAAAAGTGAAGGCTTGGGTTGTCTGGTGTGTTCATCCGTCGGCAGTTCTTCGTAATCGGCGTTCTAATATTGACCCGTTTCGAAAAGGAATAGAGGTGTTTGCAGAAGCTTTTAATAAAGAGGTAAAGAAAAAGTGAAAGGTTTTTTTCCTTCCGTGTATGGCAAAGTGGAGATGGCAATAGAAAGAATCAAACTTCATCGACCAAGAGATGGAAGTTTGATTTGGCTGGGCTTTAGTGGAGGAAAAGATTCTCAAGTGATTTATAGGTTGGCTGAGATAAGTGAAGTTCCTTTTGAGGCTCATTATAATATTACGGGGGTTGATCCTCCAGAATTGGTTTATTTTATACGAAAAAATTATCCCGAGGTTAAACGAGATTTGCCAGAAAAAACGATGTGGAAGTTAATTGTTGAGAATCATTTTCCTCCGACAAAAAGGATAAGGTATTGCTGCAGATATTTAAAAGAAAGACACGGCCAAGGGGTAGTAATGTTGGGGGTAAGAAGTCAAGAGTCTTCGGCCAGGAAAGATAGAAGAGTTTTTGAGACATGTTTCAAGGATGAAAAGAAGCATTATCTTAATCCTATAATAGACTGGACAGAAAGAGATGTTTGGAGTTTTCTAAAAGATCAAAAACTTTTATATTGCAGTTTGTATGATAGAGGAAGAAAAAGGTTGGGATGTTTAATGTGTCCTCAGAAGCCTCTTAAACAAAGACTTATAGATGCAAAAGAATATCCAAAGTTTTATCAAGCTTATTTGAGGGCTTTTGGAAAGATGTTAGAAAGTCGGAAAGAGAAAGCATTGGATCAAGGAAGAAAGATTAAGTGGAATACCCCTGAGGATGTAATGAATTGGTGGTTGTTTTATTCGTTTAAAGGTAAAGTTAAAAATGGAAGAAAAGGATTAGAAATTCAGGTTCAAAAATTTTAGTTTTTTTATATAATATATTTATAAGTAAGAAGAGAGGAAGGTAATATGGGAAGAAACTGGATTGTATCGAGATCAAGGGAAATGGTTGAGGTTATATTTGATGAACTGATAGAAAATAGACCAAACGCTATACATATAAGAATAGAAGACAAGAAATATTGGCTTCCAAAAAGCCAGATAGACTTTCGGGAATGGTCAAATACAGTAGAGGTTCCGGTTCGGTTGGCAGAGCAGAAAGGATTATACTGATAGAAATTAAAAAGAGAAGGGAGATTGATTATGGCCTTTCAAGAATATTTTGTGAAAGAACGGCGAGAAGATTGGAAAGATAGTGTGATTGCCTCAAATCAATATCTGAGGTTGGGAGATAGCTTTTGGTCTGGTTCTCTTTTGAAATGCGAAAGGGTTCGCCTTTTTTTCAATTCGGAGACTAAGGAGATTGGTATTCTTCCTTGTTCTAATGAAGAAAAAACAGGACTGATGGTTCAATTAGTTAAAGGAAAGAGTCCTATGATCAGGTGGGCGGGTTTCGTTAAAAGGTTTTCTCTTTTCTTTGAATCCCCACGAGTTTGTTTGGTGATGAATGGGGGAGAGATTATGCAGAAGATGAAGGTCATAGCATTGACTGGAAGTATTAGTAAAGAGGAAAAGAAGGAAGTAGTTTGAGGTGAAAGTTCAAATGCCTATTTGCGAAGTTTGTAATAAAAATCAGGCGATAGGAGTTTATTGCGTTCCTGCGGTTCCAATTTCCTGTGCCTACTGTAAGGAATGTCTTGATGCCAATGCTCATCCGTGGTGGGTTCTGATAGCTAATACCGTTTGTATTGGTGGATTGGAGAATGCTGCTGATTGGTGGAAAAAGATGGTTGAAGATACTTGCAAGCATCTTGGCCGGACAATAGAGGGGTTTAATCAGGAAGTTCAAAAAGAGATTGATCATATGAATGAAGTTGAAAGGGGGTTGTTGTATGGAAAAGAAAGTCCGAAAGCCTGAGCAAAAGTTTGAGTTGAAAGTGAAGAAGACATCTTGTTTCTCGAAGACGAATCTATCTCCGAAGGAAGATGGGTATTCTATTCATTTTGTTCCTTCTGGGTTTAAAGGAATGTGGCTTAAGGTTTGGGAATGCCATGATTATACAGTTGGTGTTGATTATGCTTCCCCGGAAGAAAATGAAATTCTTAATAAGGCAAGAAAGGAATAAATCTAAAATGCATTACTTATTGGTAACGAAAAGTGACAAATCATCAATGATTCAATCTATACAGATCAGAGTGATCGTTGATTCCCCAAGAGAAGCGGCTATCTATCTATATCGTTCAAGGGAGGATAATGGGGAATCTCTAAATGATGAAGCCGATTTATATGCGATTGATGAGGAGAGGATGATGGTCTGGAAGGTATCGATACCGAAGATTAAATTTGAGGAGTGATAAAAATGAGTGTAAAAATGAAAGGAGAGTAAATAACTTATGCCGCTTAACACCGATTACAGGCCAAAGTCTTTTGATGAAATGTTAGGGAATAAGTCAACTATTGCCAGTCTCAAATCTATTTATGAACGAAAGAGTGATTGGCCTCATGCGATTTTGCTTCAAGGACCAAAAGGTTGTGGTAAGACTACGATTGCTCGTATCATTGTTGATTTACTTGAATGTCGTGGAAATGATTTTATTGAGATCAATTCTTCTAACGATCGGGGCATTGGAACTGCTCGGTCAATTATGGAGGGTTCAAGATTTAGACCAATGATGGGAAAATCTCGGGTTTACTTACTGGACGAAGTTCATATGACAACTGGAGACTTTCAAAATGCAATGCTTAAGCCTTTGGAGGACACTCCGGTGCATGCTTATTTTTTGTTGTGCACGACAGACCCTTCTCGGTTGATTCCTGCTCTCCGTAGTCGTTGTCATACGTTTGAGGTCCAATATTTAACTGAAAGGGAAACGATTTTTCTTCTCCAACGTGTATTGAAGCAAGAGAAGGTTGATCATATTTCAATGACGATGTTGAAGAAGATTGCAGAAGCTTCAGACGGTTGTCCTCGTGATGCACTCAAAATTTTGGATCAAATTGTCGACATGGAGTTGGAGGAGATGGAAGGGGCTATTATCTCATTTGCTTATTCGGAAAAACAAGTTTTAGATCTTTATAATGGGCTTATGAAAAAGGATTCTTGGAAGAAACTTTCTGTTCTTTTGGCTCAAGTGGATCTTTCTAATCCTGAATCTCCGCGTAGGGCTATAATTGGTCTGGCTGCGGCAGGGATGATGAAAGGGCAAGAGGATGCGAGAGCGGCTTTGATTTATGATGCTTTTAAGGAACCATTTTATAACACCGGAAAGGCAGGCTTTGTTTTTGCGGTCTATCGGTCGATGGTGGATTTGGAAGATGTAGTGCCATTTTAATTTCTTTAAAAATATTTGTTTTTCTATATAATATGGATAAAGGGAGGAGAAAATAATAAGGTGATAACTAATCATTTCATTAGAACAGCCCCTATAAAAAAAGCCATCCTTCATAAGCACCATCCAGAGGGAAGAAAGGAGACAATTAAAAATGACAGAACTTAACTACGAACAAGATCTTGCCATTGATCCTTATTGTTTGGATGAAGAATGGCTGAAACAACCTGGACTGTATATGAAGTACAGTTTATTGGCAGCCGAGGCTCAAAAGCGGCGGGATCAATTAAAAGAAAGATTGGAGGTGATAAAAGCAGAATTGGATCGGGACATTAGAGAGAATCCAACTAAGTTCAAACTGGAAAATGTTAAGGAAGCAAGTATTGCGGCTACTATTCTTCTTCAGCCTAAATATGAGAAGGGGGTTAATGACTTGACCGAGGCTAATTATGAACTGAACATGCTTCAGTCTGCGGTTCGGGCTCTTGATCACAAGCGATCGGCTTTAGAAAATGAAGTCAAGTTGTGGTTAGGAAGTTATTTTTCTGGTCCGAAAGAACCGAGAGACATCCCTGGAGGAAAACGAATTGTTGATATCGCCAGGGGTAAAGTCTCAAGTCGGATGCGGGAAGAGATGAATAAGCCGGCTTCTCAGGAGTCTGGTCAAGGTGATCGGCCTCGTTCGCGAAGAGGGTAGGAATGAATGTTTGGCATGTCGTAGGATTGGCGATTTTAGTTCTTGTAGTCGCCAGTATTCTCATTTCATTCTATTTCAAAAAAAAGGAGGATTTTTATGAGCGATTGGAAAGAAAAACTAAAGAACAGAACCCACCAAGCAGCGGTCAACAAAGATAGTCGAGGCTTGGGCCGCAAAAGCATCCTTGATTTGGGGATGATTAAGTTGCCGGTTTGGACTCCTCGAAGCGGCAGGGATAAGAATTATATTGATATCATGCCGTGGCAAGTAACTCAGTCCTGGTATAAAAACCTTCATACTCGGGCCGGAGTCGTAACGGGTCTTGATCCAGGGGATTGTGATTATAAATTGGAGGTTGCTCGTCATGGTAATATTGGTCCTGCTAAGGATCTGATGCTTTGTCTTCGGGAGGCTTTGGGAAAGAATGATCCCATTTGTGAAGAAATGTTTTCGGAGTTTCAAAAAAGGAAAGATGGAAGCCGGGAGTTTGATGAGAAGAGAGCCAAAAGTTGCCAGCCTTCTTGGCGAGACTTTTATATCATCTTTGACTATGACGACCCGGACAAAGGCTTTCAGCTTTGGGAGATCAGTTATGAGATGTTTGAGAAATACCTTCTGGATGAACTGAAAGTCACTATTGACGAAGGAGGGATGGTTGTTCCTTGGGATCTTCAGGATGGTCGGTCGGTTGAATTTAAAGGCCGAGAAAAGAAGTTGGGAAGCACCCCGTTTATTGAGGCGGAAGGAATTACCTTTCATAAACGAGATCCTTACGACGATTCGGTAATTAGCAAATTGCCTTCTCTCGACAGTGCCTTAATTATTCCGACCTACGAAGAAATTCGTGTGGCTCATTATGGATTGGAAGGAGAAGACGATAAGAGATATGATGGGACCGAACAACCCGAAGCTCCTCCTCCTGTTGATCATGAAGCTCCTCGTAGCAGAACAAGATCAGGAACAGAGTCTTCTCCATCAACAGAAGCTTCTAAAGGGGTTCGGACAAGAGGAGAAAAGGAAGTCGTTCCTCCAAAGTTGGATGAATGTCCGGCGGGAGGGAAGTTGGGTATTGATTGTGGTAAGATTCAGGCCTGCAAAGACGAGGCCTGCGATCAAGCGGTTTATGAAGCCTGCTTAAAACGACATGAAGAGCTGTCGAAGGAAGCAGAAGCAGAGAAACAGAAAGCTACAAAGGAATCTGAGAAGCCCGTAGCGGCAGCCTCGTCGAGCCGGACGAGAAGAAGGTAATCAAGTCGATAGAATAGACAGGAGGGAGAGATAGGTGACAGAAAAAACAAGAACAAGAGGGAATTCAAACCAAAAAAGCTCTTCTACGGTCGATCAAGTCAGACATAGAGCCTATACTCTTCCTCCTGTTTTAGAGAAAGGTAGAGTTGAGTTTATCAATAGTGGGTCTATTATTCTTAATCTTGCAGCTTCTCAGAAGGCTCGTGATGGAGGATGGGCAAGAGGGAGAATCATTAATCTGGTTGGAGACGGATCAACGGGGAAGACTCTTCTTGCCCTTGAGGCTGCGGCTCAACTTCATTACTATGGAAAGAAGATCAAGACGAAACTCTTTCCGAAGGTTGAAGAGGTCAATATTGTCTATTGGAATAAAGAGACTGTGATGGATTTTCCTCTTGAAAAAATGTATGGACCATCATTCTCTAAGTCCATTGATTGGTCGGATAAGTGCCAGACGGCGGAGCAGTGGGGAAGAGACGTCTTTCGGTGTGTTCGCGCTCATAAACCGGGACAACAATTTCTCGGGATTTTGGATTCAATCGATTCTCTTGGAACCGAAGCTGGAAAAGTTAGGTTGGACAAGTCAATTAAAAAGGATGAGCCTCTGGCTGATGGAGAGAAGGCTGAAAAGATAAAAGGGAGTTATGGGACTGGGACTGAGAGGGCTAAATATTTCAGTGCTGATCTCTTCAATAATCTTTGTTCCGAAATGGAAGGGAAGGATTTTACCCTCATTCTGATCAGTCAGGTCAGGGATAATATCAATGCTGGGATGTTCGAGAAGAAGCAGATACGAGCCGGGGGCAAGGCTCTGGACTTTTACACCCACCAAGTTTCGTGGCTTTCTACGGCTGGTCGTTTGAAGAAAGAGTATGATAAAGAGAAGCGGGTTTATGGAGTAACGATCCGTGCTAAATTTGAACGTTCAAAAGTAGCCCCTCCTTTCCGGGAGGCAGAGGTGGATATTCTCTTTGACTATGGACTCGATAATATTGGTTCCATGGTTGATTTTCTTCCTTCGGATCGGATTCAAATTGCTTTTGGAGAAAGTTTTGATAAGAAGGTTAGTCGAGAGCAATTAGTTGAGGCAGCCGATAATGATCCTCAGATTTATGAGAAGTTGGTTGATGTAGTTGAGGGATATTGGAAGGAGATAGAGGCAAATACTCAAGTCATTAGAAGACCAAGATTTCAGTAGAAAAGGGAGGCTTAAATGAAAGGAGAAGAAGCAATGGAAATATTTAAAATCGTAAAGGCCAAAGGGATGTTGCCTGCAAAAATGGAGGATCTTGTGCCGTTGTCTTTCATCGGTCAAACTGCCGTTACATTCTATCGGCAAATGATTAAAGGGTTTGATCAGCTTAAAATGACCGAGGTACAACGAAAGCGAACTCTCAAAGACGGCCAGGAGGCAGGTGAGATGCTTCTGGATATTGAGACGAGGATTGGGGAGTTGTTGCCGAGTGTTGAAGAAATGGGAACAAAAGAAGTCCGACAAAGGGCAGGAGCTGGCCAAAGGTCATTACCTCAAGAAATGACCTCGCGTCGTGCCCATACTGCCCGTGCCATTGCTAAGCATCCCGACATCGTCGAGCGTGTGAAGGCTCAGGCCAGGGAGAATGAGGACATCCCGACGAGGACGGCTGTTGTAAATGAGATACGGCATGTTGAGGAAAAGAAAAGACATGAGGGTGCGGAAAGTAAAAGGACTGAATCAAAGGCTTTGATTACGATTGAAGAGACTATTTATATTAATGCGCTTGATCGTTGTATTAGCATCTTGCCTCAGAAACCTCCTAAGAAATGGGATGAGATTGCTCTTAAAGAAGCTACGGCCAAAGCTAAAATATTAATGAAAAGATTGGAGGTATTTAAATGAACAAGAAGCTGACTGCGAAAGAAGTTTTAGATATTCTTGATGAAGAGGGGCAGGTTACAGTTAATGGTCTTGCGAAGATTTTTGATGTTTCGAGTGAGACGGTGAGGAATCGACTTAGGGAATTAAGAAGAGATGGAGAATGCATCATCCATGATAAAAATGGGATTCTCTTAGTTGATAAAGAAATGATTCAGGATGATATAGAGATAGCTCAAAGTTTGAGTTCTTGGATTGATTGGATATTGAAAACCTTCAGCGGGTTGATGATATGCGTAAAACCTGCAACCCCACTTTTACCAACAATGCGAAAGAGTTTAGGAAATTTGTCCAAAGAAGAAAGGAAGATGCTTTCCAAATCTTGTATAAGAATCAAAGGGCTTCTTGATTATGTGGAAGTTGAAGAGGAAGATGAAGAAAGAAAAGTGAATATCATCCGGCATAGAGGTTAATAAAAATGCGAATTCAAAAAAGAGAAGATTGGATCAATACCAATCAGGCAATGGAGATAGTCAAGGAGAGTGGTATCTCTTGCACCCGAACTTCTTTGTTAACGTGGATTAAGAAATACTGTTTAGGAAAGAAAGTTGGAGGCCGTTGGTATGTTGATAAAGAGCGGCTTGATATTTTTCTGAAAGGAGAAATTGAAAAATGATCTTAGGGATAGATCCTGGCGTAACTGGATGTGTAGCAGCGATTGAGAGGGGTGTGGTTTCCTTCTACGATACTCCGACGATCACAGTTAAGAAGGGCAAAAGGACGAAGTTGGAATATCTTCCTGCTCAGATGACTCAAGATCTTGAACTTCTTAAGTCTCGTGTTGCACATTGTTTTATAGAGAAGGTTCATTCTATGCCAGATCAAGGATCTGTTTCAACATTTGGATTTGGAATGGGATTTGGTCTGTGGATTGGGATTCTCTGCGCTTTACATATCCCATATACTTTTGTAACTCCGCAGGCGTGGAAGAAGGAATTGATGCAGGGGATGAGAGACAAAGATGCAGCAAGGATCAGGGCACAGCAACTTTTTCCTCAAACTGTTGATCGACTTAGTCGTAAGATGGATGTTGGAAGAGCAGATGCGCTTTTAATAGCCGAATACGGAAGAAGAATTTATGTAGGAAAAAGATAATGCCGATTTTTGTGGCTAAAAATTGTGATGGCTTTGTTGAATCGGTTGTTCTTGCTCGAAGTTATGAACTGGCTCAAGCTTTTTGGCAAGGACTGGGAATTTATCCTCATTCTGTTGATACTCGAATTGAACAGGATTTGAAAGAGCATCCAACCGGAGTCTTGCCAATTGTTAAAACAAAAAAGAAGGTAATTCGGCCTTCTGACATTTCCAGTCGTATGGGATATACTGAGATTTTGGTGATGGAGAAATGATTCTTAATTCTGAAGATAAAATTAGAATCATTCTTTTGGCGAGGAAGAACTTGGGTCGTCAGATTCTTGAAGAAAAAATCAGGGATCTTGCTCAGACTACGACAACAAGTTGGGATGATTGGGTGGATATTTGCTATCGTCGGGCTTTAGGGGATAGACCAATGCCTTGGGAAAATAAATGATCTCCCAAATTAAAATTCAAAATTTCCAAAGCCATAGTGAAACCACTCTTGATCTTCACGAAGGGGTCAACGCTCTTATTGGCTTGACTGGAGCAGGAAAGTCAGTTGTGTTCAAATCGTTGGATTGGCTTTTTCGCAATCGCCCTCTGGGGGATGAGTATCGTTCTTGGTGGGGCGGAGATACCCGAGTCGAAATTACCCTGAAGGAGAGCAAACGGATTGGTCGGGTTAGAACTGATTCTGAAAATTATTATTATATTGATAAACAGAAGTTTGAGGCATTTGGAAAAGGCCCTCCTCCTCAACCCGTACTTGATTTATTGAATTTGTCGGACGTTAACTTTCAGGCTCAGACCGATCCTTCTTTCTTGATTTCAAATTCGTCAGGGGAAGTCGCTCGCTATTTAAACAAAGCCGCTCATTTAGATATTATTGATCAAGCTCTTAGCAGTATTGCTTCTACCTTGCGCAAAGAAAAAGAAGATTTGGGACAGACAAAAAAGGATTTAGAGTCGACTCAGGAGCAATTGGTTTTGTATGATTGGCTTCCAGGGGCAGACGAGAAGTTGGTGGAATTGGAGAAGCTGCAAGAGAGGATCTTATGTTTAAATAAAGAGGCGATTGGTGTTCAAACTATTGTTGAGGAATATGAGCAAACTGCTATTGTCTTAGTCGCTGTTCAGAATATATTGTTTTTTTCAAAGGAAGTAGATCGACTTCTCAATCTTCATACTCAAATTGAAAAGCAGAATACCCAATGGGAACAATTGGCAGCTATCATTGATCAGTATGAAAAGGCAGGAAAAGAGTTAGAGAACTTGATTCCTTTGGAGGATATGGGATCAGAGGTCAGGCGGTTGTTGGCTTTGGAAGAAGGAATCAGAGATAAAAGGAAAAAGTATTATGCCTTTTTTGATTTGGTTTCTGATCATGGTAGGACCAAAAAGGAGATTGCTTCTTATGATTGGTTATTGAAGGCTGTAGAAGAATTTGAACGTCTGGAAAATTTGAATTTTAGTATAGGAAAATCACGGACAAACAAGATGGGATTGGTCGATCTTATCAGGTCTGTCTCCGAGGCTTCTGAATCATTGATTCAAATAAAAAAGGAGGGTGAGAGATTACAAAAAGAATTTACCCGATTGATGCCTGACATTTGTCCACTTTGTGGCAAGGGATAAGGAAATAGATAATGAAGCATAGCACATTTGCTTTGGTTGAAAGGGTGAAAGAAGTTCAAGAACAAATAGAGAGGGGAGAATCAGTTCACTTTTTATTAAAAAGGAGAAAAAGATGACAATTCCATTTCAGTTTGCACTCGGAACAGTTTTAAAAGACATTGTTACTGGTTTTGAAGGTGTGGCAATGGGAAGAACGCAATACTTTACGGGTTGCAATCACTACGGACTCATTTCTCGAACACTGACAGAAAAGGGAAAGCCAGATGAATGGGTATGGCTTGATGAAACAAGACTTATTCCGTCTGGAAAAAAGCAAATAGTGCTGGGAGGGATCAAACCGACAAGTGGTCCAGCACCAAATCCTCCGGAGATGTAAATGAAAAAGTTTAGTCGAAAGCTTTCATTTTGTTTATGTGGATGTGGTGAGAAGGTTTGTTGGAATCGAGGAGGAAAGAAAAGATGGAATAGATTTATAACTGGCCATAATTCAAGAGGGATTTCTCGACCTCATACCGAAGAAACAAAAGCAAAGTTAAAAGCAGCATGGACATTTGAAAGAAAAAAGAAACATATAGAGCTTCATACTGGAATGGAATGGTCGGATGATTCTCGAAGGAAATTGTCCGAGTCTTGTAAAGGGAGATCTTCTCCAAGAAAGGGATGTAAGTTATCTAAAGAAACAAAAAGAAAAATTGGGGATGCTCATAAAGGGAAAGTGTTTTCAGAAGATCATAAGAATAAAATAAGAATTGGTAATGCTAAAGCTCTTAGGGAACGTCCTGAAATACGGGATAAATTGCGTACTTGGGTTGGAAGGAAACATACAAGAAAAACCAGGAAAAGAATTCGCCAGTTTATGAAAAATGCATGGGCGACTTCTGAATTTAGAAATAGATTAATCGGAGAAAATGCTTCTGGATGGCATGGAGGAAAGTCGTTTGAACCTTATACTCCAGAATTTAACAAGACTCTTAAGCTTTTCATTTTTGAGAGAGACAAGAATATTTGTCAGAATCCTGGTTGTGAGGGACTTTCAAAAAGGAAATGTCCTCATCATATAAATTATGATAAGAAAGATTGTGACCCATTAAATCTTATAACCTTGTGCTATTCGTGTAATGTCAGAGCAAATTTTAATCGAGAATTTTGGGAGAATTTTTATCAAGAAATAATGTTGGAGAGATATAGATATGCTGCGTAAATCGCTCGTTATTTTAACGTCTGATTGGCATTTAAGGGAAACTGTTCCAATATGTCGAACAGATGATTTTTTTAAGGCAATGGAGAAGAAGGTTGATTTCATTTTTTCTCTCGCTCAAAAGTTTAGTTGTCCTATATTAGTGGCTGGAGATTTAGGGCATTCTCCAAAGTGGTCTTGCAGATTATTAGAATGGTTTATTTCAAAAGTTACAGAGGATCTGAAAATTTTCGTTATTCCAGGTCAACATGATCTTTTAAATCATCGGTTAGATTCTTGGAAGAATTGTGCTATTGGTGTTTTGTATGCATCAGAAGTTATTACCTTACTCGGTCCTGAAGATCTTCAAAATAGTTGGGAGTTTGATGATTTCATTGTTTGTGCTTATCCTTATGGAATACCGATTTCTGGGGTTAGGATTAGAAAGGGAGATAAACCCCGTTTAGCGATGATTCATCAGTTGGTGTTTAATGCACAGAGGGGTAAATGGCAAGAAGATCAAGGAAGTCTTGCTTTATCTTTGTTAAAGTCTTTTGAATGTTTTCAGATAATCCATTCTGGTGATAATCATAAATCTTTTATTGCTAAAGATAAAGGACGCTTACTTGTAAATCCCGGATCAATTTTACGTATGACAACGGATCAATTCGATCATCTTCCTTGTGTGTATTTATGGGACGGCCAAAGTTGTGAACCTGTCTACCTTCCAATAGAAGATAATGTGATTGACCGGACGCATATTGATCTTCAGGAAGCGAAGGATGAAAGGATAGAAGCTTACGTGTCTCGTTTGTCAGAGGAAGTGGAGATAGGTTTATCGTTTGAAGGAAATCTTGAGTCCTATTTTAAAAGTAATCGGATCAGAAAGCCTGTCCAGGATAAAGTGTGGGCGGCAATGCCAAAATGAAGGGAGAATACTAAAATGGGTTATGTTCCTCCTCCTGAAAGACCATTGATGAAAGGCGAAAGTCGAGAGCATTGGTATCTTGAGCGAAGGGCAGAGTTATTGAGGGCAAAGAGTTATAATGAAGGCATGTTGCGCAGATGGATTCCTGTCATTGTTGTTCTGATTCTTATTTTATGTTTTGTATGTTTTGTTGAGATAATATTGAGATGAAGAAAGTTGAGTTGATTTCATATCAATATCCCGACTTGGTTAAAATTCTAATTCCGCCTTATATTTATGTTTACCGTTCATCAGAAGTAATGTGCCGAAGATTTATAAACGGATTGAATTACGGGTTGGGGTTTCATTCTTTGGCTTGGTTCAAAAGAAAAGCCGAGTTAATATCAAAAAGAAAAGAGATTAGTTAAATGAAAAAAGGTTTTAAAGTATCAGAAGAGACAAAGAGAAAAATAAGCAATACTTTGAAGGGGAGGAAGCCTTATGAAATGTCAGAAGATACAAAAAGGAAAATGAGTTTTTCTCAGAGGAGAAAACATCTTTCTGAAGAACATAAAAAGAGAATAGCGGATGCGATGAAAGGAAAACTTCATTCGGAAGAAGTTAAAAAAAGAATGTCAATAGCTAAAAAGGGAAAATCTCAAAAACCTCTTTCGGAAAGGACAAAAAGAAAGTTGTCAAAAGCATTGAAAGGAAGACCTCTTACGGAAGATCATAAAAAGAAAATATCTGAAGTTATGAAGGGAAGATTTCTTTCAGGAGAAACGAAAAGAAAAATGAGTCTTTTTCATAAAGGAAAGTTTGGAGACAAAAGTCCTAACTGGAGAGGAGGAATATCTTTTTTCCCTTATCCCCTTACCTTCAATAGAGAACTTAAACAATTTATAAGAGACAGGGATAACAATGAATGTCAAAATCCTTTCTGTAATCGTTTATTAAAAAAGTTAACTGTTCATCATATTGACCATAATAAAGATAATTGCTCTCAATTTAATCTAATTACCTTATGTAATTCTTGTAATGGGAGGGCTAATGGCAAATATCGTTGGGAAAGGTTATATAAGAAAATCATTTGGAGTAAATATGAATAAAGGATGAAAAGGTAGTTCAAAATGTCTGATAAACAAATATCTGTTTGCCTGTTCTGTTATCAAGCAGTGGTTCAATTGAGAAAGGGAGACAGTGAATCAATACTAAAGTCGAGATGTCGTGTCTGCGGGCGAGTATTTTTATTGGAAACAAAGATAAGGAGAGAGATAGTTCATGGCGACAGAAAATGAAGTAGGAGAAGGACAGTATAAATGTGCGAAGTGCGGAGGTATTTTTGATTTTCAGGTGGATGGGGAATGGAATGATGAAAAAGCAAAAGAGGAACTTGAGAGAGATTTTGGAAGTATTCCAATAAGTGAATGTGATATGGTTTGTGATGATTGTTATCAGAAAATATGTCCTGACAATAATCCTGTCTTTTTTGAATCATATAAAAAGGAATGTGAAGGGAGGAATTGATTTATGGCAACAGAAGACAAAACAAATAAACTTTTGAAGATGAAAGAACAGATCGATCAAGCGAAGTCCAAAGCTGACCGGCTTCGTGGAACTCTTGAGCAACTGGATGGTCAGTTGAAGCAGTATGGAGTTAAGACTTTGGCGGAAGCTAAGAAGAAGCTTGATCAAATGGATGCCGAGCTTTCCAAGTCTGAAAAAGAGTTGGAACAGGGGGTTGCAGAATTGGAGAAAGCGTATGCCTGGCAATAAGAAGAAAACTAAAAATCAATATATGATGTGTGACCTTGATCAGTGTGAGAAAGTTAAGGAATTGGAAATCAGACTGTCTGAGGCTCAACAATGGATTGATTCTGAACCGGATTGGAAAGATCAATACATGAAAAGGTATACGGCTTTGCAGGATCACGTTAAAGAGCTTGGAACTAAGTTGAGATCTGTCTGCTTCCATCTAAAAACTCATGGTGAGGATTGGCCGGACGGTGGAGGGATAATTGTTTGTGATGATTGTGGGTTGTCCAAGTATGTTTGGGAGCAGGGAGAAGGGAGTTGGCAGTGGATTGAGAATATTCCAAAAGCAAGGAAAGAGTTGGAGGAAGCATTGAAAACATTGGCTGGGACAATTAATAAACAGCCATTTATTCCTGGGGGTAAGATTTGAATGAAAATCAAATGGGGGATTAAAAATGATTGACTTAAAAGCCCTTCGTCATACTTTAGAACGAAAAAAGGGAGAACGAGATATCATTGAACGTCGGACTATAGAGCTTGAAAATCTGTCAAAGGAACTTGAGAGACAGGTCTCTTTTTCCGAGCAGGCTCAGGTCATCATTCAGGCGGTTGCCCGTCAGACTCAGAAACAGTTGGAATATCGGGTTGGAGAGTTGGTTAGTTTGGCTCAGGCCAGTGTGTTTGACGATCCCTGGTCTTTGAAATTGGATTTTGTTTTAAGGAGAGGAAAAACAGAATGTGATCTCCATTGGCAAAAGTCAGATGGAAGAGGGTCTGGCGATATTCGTTATGGCGGTGGAGGAGGGGAAGCAGATGTAGCCGCTTTGGGGTTGCAGTTTGCTATGTGGTCTCTTCAATGTCCTCGAACTCGAAATATTATGTTCTTGGATGAGCCGGCTCGTTTTCTGAAGGGAGGAGATTTACCGGAACGAGGAGCGTTAATGATTAAATCTATAAGTCATAGTTTGGGTTTGCAAATGCTTATTGTTTCTCATATCCCAGATCAGATTGAAGGGGCGGATCAGGTTTTTGAATTTGTGAAGGACAAAGAAGGAATGACCCAAGTCAATATTAAAAGGAGGATGGTACAAAGTGGTTGATTTCAGGATGTTAAATGGAAAACCAAAGGCGACAGCGATTGTAAGGTTTGACCATTCGGCAGTGCTTGTTATAAAAGGGAAGAAAAAAGAATTTAAAAATCTTGGAGAAATGAAGGTCTATAAGGATAAAAAAGGGTTGGAGGTCAATATTGAATATATTCACCCTGCATCTGTGAGGCCAGAGAATGTGAGAGAAGCAAAGGAGGATCAGGGGATCAGCAAGTCATTTATAGGTAGAATCAAGGAAGTATTTAAAATCTAAAAACAGGAGGGATAAGACAATGTCTGTTATATTAAAAGAAACTCATGAAAAGATATTGAGAAGAGTTAAAAGGAGAGCACGGTTTGCTTATGGGATTTTGATTGCCCTGCTTATTACTTCTCTTCTTTTCCAATGGACGGAAAAGGCGAGTATGGATTTAATAAGAGGCAGTTACCAAACGGTGAAATATCATTTAAAAGAAAGGCAAAGTAAATATATCCTTCTTGAAATCTTGCGCAATAAACCTCTTACTGTTGGTCAGGCTCTTGAGATAGCCGATGTGATAATGGATGAGGCAAGATCAAGCGAGGTTCCAATTCATGTGGTTCTTGGCATTGTGGCTGTAGAGTCTGAGTTTCGGGCTGATGCAGTTAGTACTGTTGGGGCAAGGGGGTTGATGCAGATTATGCCTGCGACATGGAATATGTATGCAGGGGGAGAGTTGTTGGGGTTGAGAAGTAAGCATAATGCTGCCTTGAACGTAAGGATTGGCATAACATATCTTGGGGATCTGTTAAAGCAGTATGGTGACTTGAAAAAGGTGCTTACTGTGTATGGTGGTTTTGTAAGCAAAAAACCTGATCGATATGTAAACCTTGTGATGGAGAAAGCCACACAATATAAAACTCAACTGGAGTGAAGGGGGAATGGTAAACGGGGTAAAAGGAAATGATAAATGAACATTTAATTCTTATAGGATGGCATGATATAGCCAGGGCGTGTGGGGTTAGTGTTCAGGTTATGAAAAGAATAGCCAAAAGGTATGAAATGCCCCATGCTCGTTTGTGTGGGAAGGTGACTATTGCCAGAGCAACTTTGGTCGAGTGGATTGTGGGGCTTTGTGATATTGTTGGAAAGGGTAAAGGTGAGATGGATGAGTTTGTTATTCAAAAACTCAAAAACATAAAAAGGATTTAAAAGGGAAATGAAGGATGAGATATTTACTGATTGGTTTATTACTTGAAATGAGTGAACCCTTTTTCATCTCTACATTGGTGTGGATAATGTGGAAGGTGATTGCATTGTTGCCAGACTAAGAGAGAGAAAAAATGAAAATAATAATGGTAGATAACTTCAACAGAGAAAACATAAGTGACAAATTGATAGTGGAGAAGGTGGACAATTGGTGGGGAGAAAGAATAGTATCACTCCTGAATGGTCATCATTCCAAAGATCCAAACAATCCAGATTATTTTAGGTTGGTGGAAGATGATCATAAGTTATATAAATTTCAACCTTGATTTAACAACTTCATAAAACATTACAAAATTTTGAAGTTTGTATATAATATAGGATAAAGGAGGTGAGACGAAAGGCTGGAGTGATCTGAGATGTTAACTTAACAAATCTATTACAAGGAGAAGTGAAACATGAAAAAGATTTTAGCATTAACAATGTTTTTGATACTGGTTATGGTGGTTCCTGCATTTGCACAGGTTACTGTTACTGGACCTGATACGGGTAATTTGTCTCCTGTAGGGGCAAATTTACAGCAAGGTCAGGGGCAGAGTTTAAATTCAACAATTAGTCCGAACATCAATGTGAATCCAAATATTCAGGTGAAACCTGAGATTAACAACGATGTTAATATTGGCAACAACGTGGGGATTGGGAATAAGTCATTTTCTCCATCAGCTACGGCTACTATTGAGAGGGGGGCTGTTGACATTGACAATAAAAATATAAATATCAATAAACAACAGCAAGGACAGATACAAGGACAGCAGCAAGGTCAAGGGCAAGGTCAGAACCAGAATAATGATCAGGTAATTGCACCCAGTCAGGAAATTAATATCACGGCTCCGAGTCGGGTTGCTGTCGGTTCTGCTCCGAATGTAGTTGGACCTGGCGAGTTGAACTTTGTTTCTCCAAACGAAAGAGATGTTCAGACCCTGCTACCTAAGTTTGGTTGCGGAGTGATTCTTCCTTTGCAAAATTCTGATTGTATCGTCGATGTGCTTTGGCAGTCAAATGATATTAAATTCAAAGACCTCTATAAAGAAGTTTTAAAAGGTCTGAGAAGTAATGAAGTCCAGAAATTGAATGTCAAAACGGTGAGATATCAGATCCGTGAAGCAGCCAGTGCTAAGTCGTGGACAACAGGGGGTAGTCTTTCTGGAAACGGTGTTGGCCAAATTGGAACAACTCAACTATAGCCGGTGCCTCTGGCGGGATTATGCCACAAGTTGGTCGTTCAAAATCTTCAAATCTTTACACCATTATTTATGTCCGGGTGCAGGATTTTAAGAACTAAACTCTAAATATGAGTAAGGATATGAGTAAGGAAGGGGTAAACAATCCCCTTCCTTTTTTCCTTTGGAGGGACGGAGATGAAAAGAATAATATGGGAAGGATGTCAGAAGGAGACCTGTAACTCCTTCTGGTTTTTCCTGGGATTTTTAATCATCGTTATTTTAATACTAATTTCTGGTTGTACATCCTCGGGATGAGAAGAAGGCAAAGATGGATGAGAAGGTTATTTTGGAATGTTTTTTTAAAAATTATAGGATGCAATCATTTTTAGCAATGATCCCTACACCAAGAACAATTAAAGAATGGGAAAAGTTAAATAAAAATTTACGACGTTTAGCAGACTGGTATGAAAATAAAAAAAGGGAAGAAATGAATATATCCGTGGGAATATGGTGGAAAACACAGGATAAGAGATAGGTGGAGGTATTAAAAGATGGACGAGAAGATGACAAATGATGAAATGAAAAATGTTTTGGCTTTATCAAGGGCTTCCCTTAATCACTCAATAGATGTTTCACAATCCCAAGATGAGCAAAAGATATTCGGTAATATAGACAAAATATTACATGTGGCCGAACTTCTCCTCTCCGAATGTGAGAGGTTAAAAGATTTTATAAAGGAGAATTATCCCTCTGACCATTTTGATTTAGTGATAAGGGTGAAGAAGTTGGAGGAACAGAACGAGAAGTTGAGAATGGTTGATACAAGACACGGAGTGAAATTGGTAGACAGGTTGGGGATGGCCGAGAATAAAGTGAAGGAGTTGGAGAGAGAACTTAAACTTGCAATTTTACATGACCGACAACCATATCCAACCGCCGATGCTTATGAGAAGGTTTGCAAGGCTCTCCATGCAAAAGAAAAGCGTATTGAGGAGTTAGGGTCAGAGCGAGATAGTGAAACCAGATGGGCTAAACAATATTTTGAGCAATTGGAACAAAGTCAGAAAAGGGTGAAGAAGTTGGAGGAGGGAATTAGAACATTTGATAACGAAGCCTACGAAGAACATTGTATGTCAAAGGCCACTTCTAAGAGTCTAAAAGGAAGAATTGAACTCTGGCATAAAAGTTTTTGGAATAGGAGGGGAAAAATGAGAGTTATAGATCCAAAGTTTCATATTGAAGGGGAACAGATTATAAAGACATCAAATGGAGAACCAATCCCAGATGATGAACCATTGATTCTGGTCCGGGCAAGAGATAATCTTGCGGTAGCCCTGCTCAAGGCCTATTTACATCTCTCCGTCAAAGCCAACTGTACGGATTATCAGATTTTAGGGGTTGCAGAAAGAATCTCAGCCTTTGAAAGGTTTGCCAACAATAATCCCAAAAGGATGAAGTCTCCGGGAATAACAGAAGGGAGATGAAATGAAAAAGAAGATAGTCCATAAGGGGGCTTGTTCCTGTCATGGTATCTATAATCTATGTAATAACAAAATAGATAGTTCTAAATTTAGTCTTTATTGGGAAAAGGTAACTTGCAAGAAATGTAAGGAGATGAAAAAGAAATGAATCAATGTTGGGGAAAAGGTTTATTCAAACGATAGAATGGGCAAGATTTTTATAGATGCAATGTGTATCCTACAAATAGGTGTAGTCAGGGAAGACTATCCGGCCGGGTTCTCATCTTAATGTCATAACTCCCTCAAGATGATGTCTTGATTTTTTTCTTCTATTCCTATATACTCCTGTGTGTGATTGTAACAACAATAGATAAATGGTAATGGGTTAATGAGTATGGCAGGTCATGAACCTACGAAAGAGCAGAGTAAGGAAGCAGCACAGAGGGCCGTTGATGTTTCTCGGTTAGCCTTGGAAGAAAGAGGAATAGGATGGGATCTGTTGGCCGAGAAACTCAAGGAAGAGCTGAATGCTTTTAAGACAGAACAGTTTCTGGGTAAGGTAAGTGTGTTTCGCATGGACAAGAAAACGAAGAAGAGAGTCAAATCTGTCACCCATAAGGTTATTTACTCCGAGGGTTTGATTGATTGGTCAATTCGACAGAAGGCTCGGATAAGTGCCCATGAGCTTAGTGGACATTTTCCTCCAAAGGAAACAAGGATAGCGGGTCCTGGTGGTGGTCCGATCCCGTTGCAGAAGCTGGAGGTTGAGTTTGTAAAGTCAAATGGGATAAAAGAAAACGGAGGAAAGGATTGACAACCTGTCGTTTCACCCGCAGTGCATTAATGGTCAAAGAACAACTCGCTGAACAATCTAATTTTCAACAACAAAATATAGCAAGAATTCAAATTCCCGAAAAGATGGAGTTTCTTTTTCATCCTGCCAGATATAAAGTGGCTTATGGAGGAAGAGGAGGTGTTAAGTCTTGGTCGTTTGCAAGGGCACTCCTTATTAAAGGAGCCCGTTCTTGTATTCGGGTCTTATGTGCCCGGGAATTTCAAAACTCTATCAAGGAATCTGTTCACCAGCTTCTTTGCGACCAGATGAGGCTAACAGGTCTTCAGGATTATTATCCAAATCCTTCTAATATTGAGATAAAAGGAATCACGGGCACAGAGTTCATATTTGCAGGACTCAAGAATAACGTCAATAAGATAAAGTCGATGGAAGGGATCGATATCTGCTGGGTTGAGGAAGCAGAAAAGGTCAGTGAGAATTCCTGGTCTATCCTGATTCCGACCATACGAGAGTCGGGGTCAGAGCTTTGGGTGTCCTTCAATCCTCACGAAGAAACAGATCCTACATACAAAAGATTTATTGTTAACCGTGAAGCGATCTTGAAAGAATTTCCAGGATCAGTGGTTGTAGAAACAAGTTGGAGAGATAATCCCTGGCTCTCGAAAGAGTTGCGGGCAGAAAAAGATTACTTAGCTCGAGTCGACAAAGACGCCTACGATCATGTGTGGGATGGGCAGGTTCAGAAGAGAAGCAGCTCTCAAGTGATGAGAGGCAAATGTATTTTAGATTCCTTCATCCCAGCTCCTGATTGGAATGGCCCTTATTATGGTATAGACTGGGGCTTCTCCACCGATCCAGTGACACTCATCAAGATGTGGATCTTTGATAACAGGCTTTATATTGAAGAAGAGTTTTGGGGTCTTGAGGTTGAGCTCGACGACATACCCAAGAAATTTGATACAGTTTCGGGGGCCAAAGAACATACGGCGAGAGCCGATAATTCGAGACCCGATACAATCCGACATCTTCAGCGGCATGGTTATCCCCGGGTAGTAGGTGCTTCAAAAGGGCCGGGAAGTGTAGAGGATGGGATCTCATTCTTAAGAGCCTTTGAAAAGATTGTCATTCATCCCCGTTGTGCCCATACAGATGAAGAGAGTCGGACCTACAAGCATAAGGTCGATCAGTTGACCGGAGATGTCCTTCCAGATATCATCGACAAGAATAACCATTGTTGGGACGCTATTAGGTATGCGCTTGAGCCTTTGATTTCGGCAAGGGCTGTACCGGGTTTGTTTTTTGCCGGAGCATCTACCACTCCTAAGGCAGAGGAACATAAGCAAGAGAGGCAAGCGGGGGAAATTATTGCCTATCAAGATCATGTCATCAAAGGAGGAAGAGATAGAGATGTGGCAATGCAAAGATGGCTAAAGGGAGACTAAGAAAATGATTCCAGGAGAACCAATTCTTATTGAGCGAGTGGTGAATGGTTGGATTGTTAATCCTAAAGAGGTTACAAATCTGACAAAGAGTGAGAAAGATCTTTATGTCTTTGAAACTTTGGACGGACTGAAGGGGTTTTTAGATAAACATTTTAATGAGCAGAAGAAGGAGGAAGAGAAGTGAATACTGCCATAGGGTATCTTGATCGTCTTCGTAATCCTTCTGCGATTGTTAAGATAGCCAAACCTGATAAGACTCCTCCTCCCCCTGGTGTTCCTATTGTTGGAGCCTACTATACTAATGTTGGAGCCGGGGTTACTCCAGAGAAAGAATACTGGCAACTGGTGGATGCTTATAAGTCATGGGTATATACCTGTATTGATAAGCTGGGCAAGTCAATAGCCATGATTCCTTTGAAGCTTTTCATCTATCGGTCAAAACAAACGGGGAAGATCATTCGGGATGTCCAGTGGAAAGCAAACTATCGGATGCTTGAGAAAGAGGAAGATCAAAAGTATTTCCTCAAGAATCTTAATCTTGAAAGGGAAGAGCTGATAGAGCATCCTTTCTTGGAGCTCATCTCAAGACCCAATAAGTTCATGACACGCTTTACGCTTTGGTATAACACCATGATTCGGCTTGAGTTGTCGGGTCTCTGTGGTTGGTTGAAGCTCAGAGATAACCTCAACGTGACCCGTCAGATCTTTCCTCTTCCCTTGACCAAGTGGGCTACTTTAAGAGCTAAAGTAACCAGTGTGGCTGACCTTGACTATTGGGAATACAGGGATGGAAACATTTATCAGGAGTTTACTCCTGAGCAGGTTTTCCCTATGATCTATCCTCATCCGGCATCTCCATTCCAGGGGATGTCGCCTCTCATGGCTCAGACCTATCCCTACGATATTGACCTTTTTCTGATGCAACAACAGAAATCCTTTTTTGAACATGGCGCAACTCCAGGTCTTCATCTTACGACAGACCAGAATCTTCACAAAGATCAAGTCGATGAGTTGAAGGCGACTATTCATGAGCAATATACAGGTTCGTTGAAGGCAGGAGATACTCTCATCACTCATTCAGGTCTCAAGGCTTCTGCGATTGGCCAAACTGCCCGACAGTCTATGATTGATGAAGTGGGTAGGTTTGCAAGAGATAAACTCATCACAGCCTTTGACCTATCTCCTGCAAAGGTGGGTTTGGTAGAGGATGTCAATCGAGCCAATATGGCGGGGCTCGACAGGACCTTCATCCACGAGTGCATGAGGCCGAAGTGCATGCTGATGGAAGAATCAATCGAAGCCTTCTTCCTGCCTGACTACGATCAAGGGCTGACTTGTGACTTTGAGCTTCCATCTACTGAAGACCAAGAGTACGAACTCCGGGCCATGGAAACAAGAATCAGAACTAAAGTCACTGTAATTAACCAGGAGAGAGAGAATCTTGGTATGGAGCCTGTAGATTGGGGAGATAGGCCGTGGGGAACTTGGGGTGATATTCAGTTATCGAGTAGCCCAGCTATTTCTAAGCCCAAACCCGTTGTGAAACCTGAAGAGGAAGAAGAAGGAAAGAGACTCCTGACAAAACAGGCTGACCTAACCTTTTGGACAGATGAAAGGAAAGATACTTATTGGAAGACCTTTGCGTCTGAGGAAGAGGGGCTTGAGCAGATCCTCCTTGTCCCTATGCAACAATATTTTAAGGCACAATGTGAGGAGGTCATCCAGAGACTTAACAGAGAATGGAAAAAGGTTGTTGGTCAATATGCAGGCTGGTCACGTCAGAGGATACGCCAACACCTGAAGGAAAATAAAACCAACCTCAGAGCCATCAATATAAATCAGAAAGAGGAAAGGGAGGCTTTGGTCAAAAAGTTTACCCCAGTCGTCCAGACTATCATGAAAGAATATGGGGATGTTCGAATAGAGGAGTTAAATTTTACAGGCAAGGCCGCCAATCAAGGAGAAGGTAAAGCCATTGCCGTTGAGTTTAATGTCAACGATCCAAGAGTCCTCAAGTGGTTGGGTTCGAGGATGAAACAGTTTTCTAAAGAGGTAGCAGGAACGACATTTGATGAGATTGAAGCTATTTTAAGAGAAGGCTTTGCAGAAGGAGACTCGATCGTTACGGTTTCCGAGACATTGAGGGGAAAGTTTGAGTCGTGGGAACAATACCGAGCCTCTTTGATTGCCCGAACAGAGACAATATCAGCAATGAATAAATCAGATCTTGAGTCGGTCAGGCAACTGGAGTTGGAAGATCTCCTTCAAAAACACTGGCTATCCTCACGAGATGATAACACCAGAGAAACTCACCTTGCAGCGGATAAGGAATACTCCGGTGAAGGGATTGGAGTAGATGAAGATTTTAAAGTAGGCCAGGATTATATGGAGGCTCCTGGTCTTGGATCATTGGCAGAAGAGAACATCAATTGTCGTTGCACCATTTACTACTCTAAGGTTGGAGAAGAAGAGTAAAAAGGAGGACATTATGGCTATCCAAAGAAAAGTCTGCGACTCAGAAATCAAGGAATATGATGAAAAGGATTTGTCGGTTGTTCACTTTATCTCCAGCGAGTTGCCCGACAGGGGAGGAGATATCCTCTATGCCGCCAAGAACAGTAAGGGGGCAGGCATGGTTATGTTTGGGAGACCCGTTGTCCTTCAGCAACATGGCTGGGGTGAGATGGGGATGGAGCCAATAGCCAAACCTATTTCAATTAAGGTGGCAAAGTTTAAGGACAGAAATGGTATCGAGTGCAAGACGCAATTCTTTCCCGACGACCTTGGCAAGAGGCTCTTTAAGAAAACGAGCGAAGGGTATATGCCCAACTGGTCTGTGGGATGGAGACCGATGGAGGGTAAGGTTGAAGTAAAAGGAGATATCCGTCACGTCTATGAGTGGGAGCTTCTGGAGTATTCAATTGTCGGAGTGCCGATGCAGCCGGATGCTCAGACGGGAGAAGTCGAGTCCTTCCTTTTTAAAATGATTCCAGAGGAAGAGGATCGGTTTGGAGAGCTTGTTGGTTGGAAGAAGGACGAAGGCCCCTGGGAAGAGAAACCCTACCCCAACGAGCACGCCTGCCGGTTGGAAGATCCAGACAAATACATTCGCATCCGGCGTCAGAACGATAAGTTCGGCAAAGGCATTCACGCCATCTGGGGGGTTCAGGGGGGTGGGAAGCCTGTGGAGCTTCAGGCCATACGATTGACTAAGAGTAAGTTTACGGCTGCTGAAGCCAGAGCCTGGATCAAGGATCACAAGTATAAGTGTAAGCTGTTTGAACCCGCTTCAGAGAAATGTGAGAAGTGCGGAGAGACGATGGGGATTGCATGGGCGGAGATGTTTGACCTGAAGACCGAGTGTGAGAAGTCTTGCGTCTTGGATTTTGAGTATGTGTGTCCCAAGTGCAAGGCTGACGAGGTATGCTCCTGCGACGGGGAAGTTGACGATAAAGGCTTGTGTAAAAGGTGTAATAAACCGAAACCGGAAAAGAAAGATGCTTTGGAAGATAAGCAAACAACCGACGGTGATGCAGAAGAGCTTCCCTTCGATCCAGAATCTGACGAGGATGTGGGGTTTGTTATGGTGGATGCCGATGCAGTACGAAAGGACAACGGGACAGAGGATTTTATTCATGGGGGCCACCATTATGTGTTCGACTTTATCCCTGAGCCGGAGATTTGGGTTGACCAAAGGATGACAGACGCAGATATCATGAAGCAGAAGATGTGGCTTTTTGTCGAGCGAGAGATGATGAAATATTGCAGTGCGACTTTGATTCAGTGCAAGGAAATAGGTTCCATCTCTGGCAAGTGGGCTTTTCATATGATGGAACCTGAGATGGAAGGAGGAGGGAGCCACGACGAAAAAGATCTGCATTATTTTATGCATGATGGAAACCATTTTCATAGTCGAGGTCAGACCATAAGGTGGGACAACCAGACTGAAAGATACGAAGTCCACTCTCTTGGTGCCAGTTTGATAAAAGAACAAAAGGAGGCGTTTGAAAAGGATATTGATGAGGCAATTAAACAGGTTGCCGTAAAGTATGGCTTGCGAGAAGCTCCTCCCGCTGAACCGGAAGTGGGAAAAGAGTTGCCAGCCGTTCATCCACCGGAACCGAGAAAGATTGTCATTTTTACCGAAGGAGATAGGAAGAAAGCCGAGCAAGACCGGAAAAAGCAGTTATCCGAAATGCTTGAGCCCGTAGTCATCCAAATTGGAGAAGTAATCAAGAAGATTCCAGAAATCGTCAAGGAAGAGATGGATCGACTACGAGGGAAAGTAAAGTAAGAAAATAAAATTCAAGGAGGAAATTGTTATGGAACTTCAGTTGGTGGAAAAGGATAGTAAGTTTTACCTGGACACGGGTGCCCTTGAAACAGCTATCCGAGAGGGAACAGTTCAGGCTATCAAAAGCGAGGTGAAGTCAGCTCTGGAAGTAGAAAAGAAGGAAATTTTTACCGGAGGAGATGGAAACCTCATGGACAAAGAAGGAAAGACAGTTGTTGATACGTCTTTCTTCTACAAAGATTTTTCAAACAAGAGGGGAGGACAGGTGGATGGAGCCACCCTTGGAAGAGTGCTTATGTCTTCAGGAGGGCCGTTCTTAAGGCTCTCTCCTGTGATGCAGAAGTTTGCGGAACATTGCAAACAGAAGTTCAGTTCTCCTTTCGGGTTGCAGGATTGGAACAAGGAAGTTATGGATTGGAATAAAAAGGATACGATGTCGGGTCTTACCACGACCGACGCCGGAGCTTTAGTTCCAATTGAATTCCTTGCCACGGTGATCGAGTTTGCGACGGCCCAGTCTGCAATCCTTCCTAAGCTGTGGAGAATTCCAATGGGTTCTATGACCACGAGAATTCCTCAGCTTTCCCAGTCAGCAGGGTCATATTTTGGAGGCATTGTGCTCTATCATCCAGACGAGTTAACCTCCAAGAAGATCACAGAGCCTTCCTTGACCTACAAGGAATTTACTGCCAAGAAGCTGATTGGTCTTTGCCCCTTGTCTGATGAGCTGGTTATGGACTCAGCCATTAGTATCATTAATTACATTACAGGGGTGTTTGTCCGGGCCTTCCAGTACAAGACTGAATCGGAGGTCATTGCAGGGACAGGGTTGCTTGGTCAGATGACAGGAATCTTAGCAGATGGTGCTATTAACATAGTTGGAAGAACGACCAACCTCCAAGTTAAGTATGACGACATTCTTAACCTGGAGTCTGCTATTGATGAGAACTTCATCGATTTGACTTGGCTTTCCAGAAGGGCAACCCTCAATGCTTTGCGTAAGCAGAAGGATACGGTTGGGCAGCCTGTGTATCGAGATATTTATCCAATGGGGCAGACTCCAACCATTCTGGATTATCCGATTGCCAAAACCAGAAACGTTCCTGGTCTTGGTCTCATGGGAGATATCATTCTTGGGGATCTTGGCTTTTATATGTGGGCCGTTCGTCAGGAGATGACAATTGACCTGAGCAAGGAACGTTATTTTGAGTACGATGCAACAGCCATTCGGTTTGTGATGCGGCAGGATGGTAAACCCGGCGTGAGTATTGCTTTCTCAGTATTGGACAGCACGCCTGAGTCATAAGAGTTTTCTCCGCTGCCTTCTTTTCTCTTAGCCCCCTGGCAGGCGGGTCTGAATAGCCTGCCAGTTATTAATCTATTAGTGAGGAATGAAGGTCATGATTAATATGGTGGATGTAAGTAATTTTGAAACGACAGAAGATGGCAGTATGGTGAGAATTGATATGGTCGACTCTGCTTTAAGAGCTAACGATCCAGCCGGAAAGTTTGTCGATATCGACAAAGCCATTGCAATGGAAGCTCGGGGTTTGTGTATCATAAGAAGAAGAAGAAACAAAGAAGGAAGTCTTATGATTAATAACGCAGGTCTGATAATGGTTGAGTATCTTGAGCAAGCGCTTATCCGTTCGTACGGAAAATACGGTACTTATAGCCAAAAAGATGCTGACCGTGGAGAAAAGGCAGGAAAGTGGAAGATCATGAGGAGTGGACCCGGTCAAGGGTATGACAACAAGATGATGTTGCCAAGTGGTTTTACATCCTCTTATGAAACAAAGGGTGTAAAAAAAAAGACGGTAGCATGGATACAGGACTCCTCAATCCGTGGCGGCGCAGAGATAAGTAATGAACTCGTTATTAAGGTAGGAATTGATTGCGGGTTTAGCATCTCAGTATTCACCCCTAAAGTTGTCAACTTAAAATCTGAGTTTGAGAAGGCTGACCTCGTTATCTTCAATAACATTTGGGCTTTTGATTCTTCTCAAATAAAAGTCATTGATGAATTCATCTCGCATGGAATGAAGCCCTACGTAAAATATGAGCATGATCACCGGGAACTTAGTAGGCCAGAGTTCTCAAGAAAGCTTTTCGCAAATTCAATCCTTAATGTTTTCTTATCGCCGATCCATTTAGATAATCATCGGCAGATTCTTGGATGTGAGGGGATTTGTCTTCCTCTTGCGATTGACGTTGACTTCTTTCATTTAATTTCATCAATTGAGAGAAAGACTAATACAGCTCTAATATGTAATGTTCGAAATTTTAAATCATGGAAGAATCTTCAGACCTACATTACCGCTCATCCGGAAATTGCATTTACAGTCTTATCCAATGGAGGACCTCCTGTGCACGGGGATAACGTAAAAATATCCTCCATGGTTCCCTATGAGAAGATGCCAGAAGTCTATTCCGCTTATCAATATTTGGTCCATCTTCTCGATGGATGGGGGGCCAATGAGCGAGTTATTTGGGAAGCAGCACTTTGTGGATGTGAGATCGTAATGAATAAGATGGTGGGAGCTCGAAGTTGGGGTAGTAAAGGTTTCAACGTAAACCTGACCAGTGGGATTGTCATTCGAGAGTGGTTGGAAAAAGCCCCGTATCTCTTCTGGCTCGAGATCGATGACAGAATGAAGAGAGTCAATTCAGTAAAGGTGGTTCCTGAATTTCACGAGGCAATATGCGCGGTGTGAAGCGATGATCCTTATTCTTTCGGGACTTGGAGCAAGGCGGATGTATCCAGATCAAGAGATGATGGAGAAGACCTTTGAAGGTTTCATCAATTCTCTGAGACAGCAAACAGATGCGAACTTTAAACTCTTTCTTTCTTATCACGACCGACCTAAGACAAAGGCCGATGATCAATTCATTGAGTGGTGTCCAATGGCTCTTGAGTCTGATGTTAAAATGACTTTCACAAGGATTCCACTAAAGAGGCCGAGTGTCGTGGACGAAGAAATTTTTTATGAATCCTCCCCATACGGAAGCGGAGAAGATGATCTGAGCCGAAAGCTTGAGAATTCGGTAATTGAAGCCGTTCGATGGGCCTACTACAAGGAAGGACTGATGGACTTCTGGCTTCTCCGGATGGACTCTGATGACCTGCTTGCAAGAGACACGATCAAAAGGATACATGACCTTGAAAAAGAAGGGGTGAAAGCGGTCTATAACATGACATGTCATATGTTTGACCCAAAAAAGAAAGAGGTGGCAATTCATCGTTACCCTTATTCAACCACCTGTCATGCCTTGAAGTTTAAAATTGGTGAGAACAAAAGATTATCTCCGGAGTGGTTCTATATGAATTCTGACCACTCTCTCTTTAAAGGTCGAGCGGCGAAAGATTTTATACCATTACGTAACCTTGATTTTGCATATTGTATCGTCACCAATACGGGAAATAACCTTTCGGGAAGACTTGAGATAGATAAGGAAAGATATAATCAGAAGGTCGAAATTACCGGTGAGTTGATTGATAGGTATGGTCTTGGTTTGTGGATGGAGATTTAAGAATGAATAATGGAAAAACAGTTTTTCACATTGATGATTTTAGCGACAGGCATTATCGTTGTGTTGAAGAGATGTTTGCTCTAAAGGAAAAATACCCAAAATTTAAGGTCACACTTTTTACGATTCCTTTTAAGACAAGCCCTGATCATCTTAATGAGATGAAAAAACTTGACTGGGTAGAGATAGCCGTGCATGGATTTAAGCATAACTCGAACGATGAGATGCTGCTTCTTTCAAGGGACGAGATCCTTGGCTTTTTTTCCAGAATTGATTTTACGACCTTTGTCAAAGGATTTAAGGCACCGGGATGGAGAATCAACAAGGCCGGAGTGGAGATATGTAACGAGTTAGGATTGTGGGTTGCTCTTCATAGGAAACACTTTCATTCTTTTGCTCAGTCCTGTTCTAATGGCTTTTATATCTATGGAAGAAAGTATGACGCCTGGCACAGTCATGCAGGAGATGCTGAGGACAACTGGGTGAAGAAAGACTTGCGAATGCTTCTGAGAAGATGGTCTCCAGACCAAGAGTTTATGTTTGTATCCGAGGCGATTGAGAAATGATCGATATTTTAATGACGACCTATAATCGGGTTGAATTTTTAAAGAAGACCTTAGATAGTCTATTTAAAAAGACGCAGGACATTCCTTACAGGCTCTTCATCATTGACGATTGCTCGACGGACGAGACTCCGGAGTACCTATCCCGATTGAGTCATGAGAATCTTTGCCATGTTTCGCTTAGTAAGAAACGACATGGCGTTCGATATGGGTTTAATCTCCTGTGGTCAGAAGCCAAGTGGTATGACAACTTTTATGAAGATTTTCCTTACCTTTGTTATTTCCAAGACGATGTGGAGATCTTGGAAGACGAGTGGCTTGGGATTCTTCTTGAAGCATATGAGGAGTTGAAGGAGAAATACAACATCGGATTTTTTTCAGGCTTTGATTGCATCGAGCATCCAACCCTTGAATCAATCGACTGGAGGAGCAGAAAAATACTTATCAAAGCTTCTCAGGGTTTCCCAAACGTTATAGCCGAGAAGAAGTTTTGGGAGTCGATAGGACAGGTGCCGAGATTTAATCCCGATGGTCATCCGATTGGATTTCCAAGTGACGGAAAGGGATCAAATTTAGATGTCTGGTTTACCGGGTGCTACAGCAGATCGAGATTTGATAAAGGAGCGGCCTCACCAAACTGTGGTTTCAATCAAAAGAAGAAGGTTATGGTCATTCCAATGATGAGGCATCTCGGGCAGCTTGAAAACTCCACGTGGGATCCGAAAAGGTTGGCAGGAGGTATGAGGTGAACGGAAGAATATCGAAGAAGATTAGAAAAGAAGCCGAAATAAATGTATATAAAACCTACGTTGGTTTTGTGAAAGCAGTTATGGGTTTACCATTTAAAAAAAGGTTAAAGTTTTGCATTTCTATTTTACTTAAGCGTAGATATAGTTAGATTGGAGGCAATTGAATGCCAGAGGTTTTTAAAAAGGTAATTTTAACATCTAACGTTAACGGCACCATCTTCAAGATTGAAGGAGATGTCACTGACGTTAAGGCTACTCCTCGTGGTTCAATCCTTTTTGCAAAGAATCATTTCAAAAATAGAGATGATCTTGTGATTGCAGAGATAGGGGTTCAGTGCGGTCTCAACGCCGAGTATATATGGAATGAGCTTCATCCAAAGTTGTTGATTCTCATCGATTCATGGGACGCCTCAGGTGGGCAGATGAATAACCTCAATTTTGCTGAGACGTGGCATAGATTGCATGGTAAAAGGGAGATCATCTTTATCAAGGGATGGTCTTCTGATGTCTCGAAAATTCTTGGTCTTCAATTTGATTTTGTCTATCTCGATGGAGATCATGCGGAAGATATGGTTAGAGGGGATATATTGTCATGGCTTCCGATGATTAAGCCAGGTGGTTTGATTGGAGGGCACGATTTTGATCACCCCGCTGGAGTGGCAAGGGCGGTTAATGCGGTGTTTGGGGAAAGAGTTATAACCCGTGTGAATGGATCAAAATTGGTTGGAGATGATTGGATGGTGATGGCATGATATTTGATTGCTTTCCATTCTTTAATGAGTTGGATCTGCTCGAAATCAGGATGCATGAATTAGATGCGGTTGTTGATTACTTTGTTATTGCTGAGTCAGAAAAGACACACCAAGGAAGTTTGAAGCCGCTTTATTTTAAAGAGAGTGCAGAGAGGTTCAAAGCATTTGAGCATAAAATAATATACGGTAATGTTCTGTTGGCCGGAATAGATTCGTGGGCAAGGGAGAGAGAGCAGAGAGGTCTGATATTCTCTTTACTTGAGGATAAAGCCAAGCCGGAAGATGTTATTATCCTTTCTGATATGGATGAGATACCAAGAGCCGAAAAAATCAAAGCGATTATAAGTGATCTAAAAAGTCCAGTGACCTTCGATCCTTGGCTTTTCTATTACTACCTCAATGGCCTTGTAACAAAAGATTATACCTGTGGGCCTGTCATGGGTTACTTCGGACAAATCGTCGGCCAATACGAAGGGTTTCACAATTTTAAATGGTTGAATGGTCAGAGAAAATTTCAGGCAATAAGGGATGGGGCATGGCATTTTAGTTGGATAGGAGGTCATGAGAAGATTGCGGAAAAAATAAAGTCGTGCGCTCATGCAGAATTGAATAATCCGAGTCTCCTGGAATCTGGAAAGATAGAGGAAATTGTTGAAGGCGGAGTTCACATCACTGAAAGATCGAAGGATAGAATTGTCAAATATGTTCGGATCGACGAAACATTTCCGGAGTATCTTTTTAAAAATCAGGAATTATTTTCTGATTTAATTTATGAGGTAACTTAATGGAAGGGGTTCATCCAAGCACGGTTTTTGGGAAAGGCACAAGAATCAGCCTTCATGTGGTAATTGAAGAAGGCTGTGTCATTGGTGATGGTACTTTCCTGGGAGTTGGATGTGTGCTGAGAGCAAATACAAGAATAGGAAAAAACTGCGTTATTGGTCATTACTGTATATTTGAAGGCGGCTGTATTTTAGGTGATAGAGTCACAATGGGGCCGCATGCGATTATCACGAGGAATGCAATTGTTGAAGACGATGTTTTCATTGGGCCTCATTATCTTGGACTGAACGACAAAAAAGTCTGGCATGGTCGGGATAAAGAAAAAGTGATTTTAATTCCACCGATAATCAGGAGG
>Ga0315295_10000206_pt1 | contig 49901 bp, 41 predicted proteins | sample YL17G14_0_MG_FD_204453 | JGI IMG/M metagenome (GOLD analysis project Ga0315295, IMG submission 204453) | Sediment microbial communities from Yellowstone Lake, YNP, Wyoming, USA - YL17G14_0 | ecosystem: Environmental > Aquatic > Freshwater > Lake > Sediment | place: USA: Wyoming | collected... | reverse complement strand
CCCGCCCGCCGCGCCACAAAAATCAACCCCATCGAGGCGCTGCGCACGGAATGATCCGGGCAGTAGCGAGCAACGAGTAGTGAGCAGATGCATCCGATCTGAGCCCCGCTTTTTCATCCTTCTCCCCGCTACTCCCTCGCTACATTCCCCACGCCCCATGCACAACCTCAAGTTCGCCTTCCGCGCCCTGCTTAAATCCCCCGGCTTCACGCTGGTCGCCGTGCTGACCATTGCCGTCGCCATCGGCGCGAGCACGGCGCTTTTCAGCATCTTCAGCAAGCTGGTGTTGCAGCCCATCGACCTGCCCGACGCCGGCCGCCTCGTGCGGATCTGGACCAACAACACCGACCGCAACGTGGTGGGCGCGATCATGTCGGTGCCGAAATACGAGCTGTTTGCCGCGCAGCAGCAGTCGTTCTCCGGCCTCGCCGCCTCGGCGTTCAACGGCTACACGCTGGTCCGGGAAAGCGCCGACCCCGAGCAGCTCACCGCGCTCAACGTCACCGCCAGCTGGGTGCCCACCCTCGGCCTGCAGCTCGCGCTCGGTCGCAATTTCACCACGGAGGAGGACACCCCGGGCGGCCCGCCCGTGACCATCCTCGGCCACGACATCTGGCAGACCAAGTTCGGCGGCCGGGCCGGCATCATCGGCGAAACCGTCATGCTCAACGGCATCGGCCACACTGTCATTGGCATCCTGCCCGAGCAGCTGCCCGCGCCGATCTCGATCATCCAGCTCGTCGTGCCCCGGCCCTTCGAGCCCGCCGGCCTGACCCCGGAGCAACTCCGCAACGGCGCCGGCTACCTCCAGATCACCGCCCGCCTCAAACCCGGCGTGAGTTACGAGCAGGCCGACGCCGAGGTGCGCACCATCTCGAAGCGCTACAAGGACGCCTTCCCCGGCCGGCTGGACGCCAGCAACAACAACGAGCTGCGCACCTGGATCGAGGAACAGGTCGGCCAGATCCGGCCCACTTTCTACATGCTGCTCACCGCCGTCGGTTTCGTGCTGCTCATCGCCTGCGCCAACGTCTCCAACCTTTTCCTCAGCCGCCTCTCGGCCCGGCACAAGGAGATCGCCGTGCGCCTCTCGATGGGTGCGACGCGTGCCCGGCTCATCCGGCAGTTCCTGACCGAGACGGCGGTCTTCTGCGCCCTCGCCGCCTCCCTCGGTGTCCTGTTTGCCGCCTGGGCGCTTGATGGCCTCGAGCGGCTGCTGGTCAACCAGCTGTCCCCCAACACCCATTTCACCCTGAATGGCCCGACCCTCGCGCTCACGGTCGGCCTGTCCGTCCTCGCCTGCGTCATCATCGGCTTCGTCCCCGCGTGGCAGGCCTCGCACGTCAACCTCGCCGAGGTGCTCAAGGACACCGCCCGCGGCACGCCGGGTGGAGCCAAGGGCGGGCGCTTCCGCGCGTTCCTGGTGGTGGCCGAGGTCGCGCTCTCGGTGCTGTTGCTCATCGGTTCCGGCCTGCTCCTCGTCAGTTTCCTCAAGCTCCAGCGGACCCCGCCCGGCTTCAACCCGCGGGGCATCGCCGGCGCCTTCCTCAACCTTCCCAACCAGCGCTATGCCACCGGGCCGCAGCAGGCGGACTTCATCTACGCGGTGCTGGAGAAACTCCGCGCCCACCCGCAAGTGACCCGCGCCGCCGCCAGCACCAGCCTGCCGGTGGGCGGGTTCGGCGTCCGCACCGTCTACGCCGTCAAGGGCCAGCCGATCCCCACGGCCGACAAGCGTCCCATCGCCGTGCTCGCCATCGTCACGGAGGATTTTCTCTCTATGTTCCAGATCCCGCTCAAGGCTGGCCGCGCCTTCACGCCGCAGGACCGCCCCGACACCCCCGGGGTGTGCCTGGTCAATGAATCCTTCGCCCGGAAACTTTTTCCGGGTGAGTCCGCCCTCGGCAAGACACTCCTCCGTGGCCCGCGCGCCGACATCAACCAAGAGATCGTCGGCATCGTCGGCGACGTGAAGTCCAACGGCCTCAACGCCCCACCGCCCGACTCGGTCTATCTTCCCTTCCGCCAGCTCCCGCGGCCCTTTGTCACGCTCGCGGCGTCCACCACCGGTGACCCCGCCGCGTTGCAGCGCACCCTGAGTTCGGCGGTCGCCGGCGTGGACCAAACGCTCGCCACGTCCTTTTTCCAGACCATGGAGGATGCTCTCCGCATTTCCCTCGGGCTGCAGCGCATCACCGCCTGGCTGACCGCCGTGTTTGCCGGCGTCGCTCTTGTGCTCTCCGCGGTCGGCCTCTACAGCGTGCTCGCCTACGCCGTCACCCAGCGCACGAGCGAGATCGGCATTCGCATGGCGCTCGGCGCCGAGAAGGGCCAGGTCGTCAGGCTCATCCTTGCGCAAGGCATGAAACTCGTCGCGCTCGGCCTGGTCATCGGGCTCGGCGTTTCCGCCGCCGGCACGCGCCTGCTCACCTCCCTGCTTTACCAGATCGAGCCGCTCGACCCGCTGGTCTTCGGCGGCGTCACCGTGCTCTTTGCGGCGGTTGCCGTCCTCGCCTGCCTGCTCCCGTCGCTACGGGCCTCCCGGGTCGACCCGCTCGAGGCCATCCGCGCGGATTGACGGAACTTTATGCCACCGCAACTCCCCCATCCCTCCATGCACCAACGGCGCGCCCTCGGGGCGTTCCTCTGCCTCGCCACCTTCGCCGCCGCCGCGTTCGACCCGGCCGCTTTCAATGCTGCGGTCGAACTCTACACCCAGCGCAAGCCGCTCGAGGCCCAGAAGGCCTTCGAGGCGCTGGCTCCGGCCAACCCGCAGAACGCCGACATCCAGTTCTACCTCGGCCGGCTCGCCCTCCAGCGCGGCGACCAGGGGAAGGCCGTCGCCTATCTGGAAAAGGCCGTGTCGCTCACGCCGACCGACGCCCGCTTCCACCACCGGCTCGGCGACGCCTACGGTCTCTCCGCCCAGAAGGCCGGCCTGTTCTCCAAGATGAGCCTGGCCGGCAAATGCCGCGCCGAATATGAGAAGGCCGTCGAGCTGGATCCGAAGAACATCGACGCCCGTTTCGCTCTCACGGGCTTCTACCAGAACGCGCCCGCCATCGCGGGCGGCGGCATCGACAAGGCCCACGCGCAGGCGGAGGAGATCAGGAAGCTCGACGCCAACCTCGGCCGCATGGCGGTCGCCGGCGTGTATGTGGTGGAGAAGAAATATGACCGGGCCTACGCCGAGTTTGAAGAGGCCCTGAAGGTGAATCCGGACGACTACGTGGCGCTCTTCCAATACGGCCGGCTCTCCGCCATCTGCGGCGAGCGGCTCGACCAGGGCCTCGCCCGGCTGCAGCAGTGCCTCGCCCGGACGCCGCCCGAGGGCCAGCCCTCGCACGCCGCCGCGCACTGGCGCATCGGCAACATTTTGGAGAAAAAGGGCGACAAGGCCGGCGCCCGCACCGCCTACGAGTCCTCGCTCAAGGTAGATCCGAAATTTCCCCAGGCCAGCGAGGCGCTGAAAAAGCTGAATTGAATTGGATTCGTCGGTGGGCGTCGGTTTCCACACCGACGCCGTCGCCGATGGGGCCATCGGCGACCACCAGTGGCTCCGTCAGTCCCACCTCCCTTTGCGGGAGCGAGCTTGCCCGCGACTGGGAGTCCAGCCTGAATTTCGGCATGTCGTCCGCCGCCCCGCGCCTTCGTGTCGCCGCCCCGCCCGCGCGGCCGCTTGTGCTCTACGACGGCGACTGCCGCTTCTGCCGGCGCTGGGCCGCGTCGTGGCGGGAGGAGTTCGCCGGTCGGCTCGATCTCGCCCCGTCGCAGGAGGCGCGCCATCTTTTCCCCGAGATTTCCGTGGCGGCCTGCGACGAGGCGCTCCAGCTGGTCGAGCCCGACGGGGCGGTCTACGCGGGCGCCGAGGCGGCGCTGCGCGCCCGCGCGCACGGCCGCGGCCGGCGGGGCGCCTGGCTGCGCCTTTATAAGTCCGGTCCCGGCGCGGCCGCCCTCCTCGAATGGGGCTATCGTATCGTGGCTCGCAATCGCCGGATTTTCTCTATGCTCCTCCGGTGATGACCGACACAGCCACTCCCCGGGAACAATTCCTCGCCCAGCTCGGCGCGAGCGTGCGCGACGGCTCTTTCGTCCGGCTTACCCTCGGCAAGCCCCGCGGCGCCGACGCCACGCTGCGCAACCTCCTCGTGCGCCCGGTCGAGGTCCGCGGGGCGCCGCACCTCTCGCTGGTCTGGCGGCACGATCGGCAGGACATCACCAAGAACTTCCCGCTCGAGGACGCCCTCACCGCGCTGGCTCCGCTTATCGGCGCGGATTTTTACAGCGCCCACCTGTTTACCACCGCCCGGCTGGCCCAGCTCGAATACAACAAGAAAGGCGAGCCGCGCCTCACCTACGGCCCGGCCGAAGACGAGAAGCCCGACCCCGCCCACGACCGGCCGAAGCAGCGTCTGCTCACCGAGGCCAGCCAGTCCTGGCTGCAGGCGCTGGGGGTCACCACCCCGACCGGCGCGGTCCGCGAGGGCATGGCCGACAAGCACCGGCAGATCCACAAGTTCGTCGAGCTGCTCAGCCACCTCGCCGCGGGCGCATCCCTGCCGACGCACCGGCCTGTCGAGATCGCCGACATGGGCTGCGGCAAGGGTTACCTGACCTTCGCCACGCACGACTATTTCAACCTCGTCGCGGCCCGGCCCGCGCATGTCCGCGGCCTCGAGGCCCGCCCGGAGCTGGTCCAGCTTTGCAACCGCGTCGCGCGCGAGACCGGCCGCAATCAGCTCAACTTCCTGCCCGGCACGATCAGATCGTCCGTCTGCCCCACGCTCGACGTCCTCATCGCGCTCCACGCGTGCGACACCGCCACCGACGACGCCATCGCCAAGGGCGTGCAGGCCGGCGCCACACTTATCGTGACGGCCCCGTGCTGCCAGAAGGAGCTGCGGGCGCAGCTGCACCCCGCGCCGGTGCTCGCCCCCGCGCTGGCGCACGGCATCTTCGCCGAACGCCACGCCGAGTTCGCCACCGACGCCCTGCGCGCCCTGCTGCTCGAGTGGGCCGGCTACGACACCAAGGTCTTCGAGTTCATCGCCACGGAGCACACCGCGAAGAACATCATGATCGCCGCCACCAAACGCGCTAGTCCGGCCCGCACCGAGGCGGCCGCCGCGGCGGTCCGCGAACTCGCCGCCTTCTACGGCATCAAGACCCAGGCGCTGGCGCGGCAGCTCTATTTCGAACTCGGCGCATGAACACCCTGCACCGGGGAAAGTGTAACGTATTATATTGCACATTTCGGGACACCCGCGGAGACGCCACATGAACTGGGAATCGCTCGACTGGGAGGTGCTCGACCGCCTCCGCGAAACGTTCCTGGCCGCCGCGAAGGCCGCCGGCCCTTACTGGCACACGATCACCGACCTCGAGTGCTACGACTGCACCTTTGGCGAGCGGATCGGCTGGAAATGGGACGCCGTGCTGCGGGAGTTGCGGCAGCGCGGCTGGTCGCCGCCGCCGGGCGCCACCGTGCTCGACTGGGGCTGCGGCAGCGGCATCGCCGGCCGGCGCGTGGTGGAATTCTTCGGCGCGGCAAATTTCTCCGCCGTGCACGTGTCCGACTACTCGCCGCTGGCGGTGGACTTCGCGCAACACCGCGCCCGGCAATCCTTCCCCCGCCTCACCGTCGGACGGGGTGCCGGCGCAGGTCCGATCGGCGTGCTCGTCCTCAGCCACGTGCTCAACGAACTCGATGAGACGGCGCGGACCGAACTGCGCGAACTGGCCACCCGCGCCGACACCATCCTGTGGGTCGAACCCGGGACGCACGCGGTCAGCCGCGCGCTCGGGGCGTGGCGCGCGCAACTCGGCGCGTCGCTGGCGGTCGTGGCTCCGTGCACGCACCAAGCCGCGTGCGGCATCCTCGCCGCCGGCAACGAGCGCCACTGGTGCCATTTCTTTGCCGCCCCGCCCGCGGGCATCCAGGCCGATTCCGGCTGGGTGAAGTTCGGCCAGCGCGCCGGTATCGACCTGCGCTCGCTGCCCTACTGTTTCCTGGCGCTGGACCGCCGCGCGTTCGCCGCCCCGGCCGGATTCTCCCGCATCATCGGCGAGCCCCGCCACTACAAGGGCTACGTGAAGCTGTTCAACTGCGACGTGGACGGCGTGGCCGACCTGACGCTCCAGCAGCGCGACGCGCCGGAGATCTTCAAGGCCCTCAAGCGCGCCGACGGACCGCAGCTCCACCGCTGGACGCACACGGACGGCCGCATCACGCCGATCCAATCCCAAACCCGGGACTGATCGCGAAGGATCGCACAGGGTCGGAATTTTGCTGCAACCCGCACGGAAAATCGGTGTTCATTAGCGGCCCGTAGCAGTTGAAATATTTTCTCCACCCCTCATGATCAAACTCAGTCACGTTGAAAAGGTCTACCCCCTGAAAGGCGGCGTCTTCTACGCCCTGCGCAACATCAACCTCGAGATCAGCGAGGGCGAATTTGTCTCCATCATGGGCCCGTCGGGCTCGGGCAAATCCACGCTGCTCCACATCCTCGGCCTGCACGACAGCGCGTGGGGCGGCGAATATTTCCTGCACGGCGAGCCCTTGCACCAGCTGGACAAAAAAATGCGGTTCGCCCTCCAGAAAAAGCACATCGGTTTCGTCTTCCAGAGCTACCACCTGCTCGACGACCTCACCGTCTACGAAAACCTCGAGATCCCCCTGTCCTACCGCGATATTCCCAAGAAGGAGCGCGAGTCGGTCGTCTGCGACGTCCTCGACCGGTTCGGCATCGTCGGGAAAAAGGACCTCTACCCGAGCCAGCTGTCGGGCGGCCAGCAGCAGCTCGTCGGCGTCGCCCGGGCGCTCATCGCCAAGCCCTCGCTCATCCTTGCGGACGAGCCCACCGGCAACCTCCATTCGGACCAGGGCCGCGAGATCATGCGGCTGTTCAAGAAACTCAACGCCGAGGGCACGACCATCGTCCAAGTGACGCACTCGGAGGAAAACGCCACCTACGGATCCCGCATCATCCGTCTCGCGGACGGCGTGCAGATCGGCTGAGGGTTGCCTTGGCCGGCGGTTTGGCCTATGCCCGCCGGCATGAATCCCACTCTGGGCTACGCGCTTCTCGGACTGCTGGCCGGTTTTGCCAGCGGCTGCTTCGGCATTGGCGGCGGCATCCTGATCGTGCCGGTGCTCGTCCTGCTGTTCAAAATCGACTACCATGTCGCGATCGGCACCTCGCTGGCGCTCATCATCCCGATCTCGCTGGCGGGCAGCGCGACAAATTTCAGCCTCGGCAAGATCAACTGGCAGGTCTTCTGGGCCTGCGCGCTGGCCGGCGCCATCGGCGCCATCCTCGGGTCGCTTTTCATCCAGAAAATCCCCGCGCTCTACGCCAAGCGCGCCTTCGCCGTCTTTCTGGTCTACGCCGCCGCGCGCCTCTGGGTGAAGTAGCCTCGTCCCGCTTTCGGGACGGCCAAATTTCAAGAGCGGACAGCCGGCATTATTCCGGCTGCGGGGCGACCGCGCAAACTGCTGGCCGGCCGGTGTTTGTTTTAGTTCCGGCCGTGGCACAACCAATGCAGAATGGGGCTCACCTCCACACCAACGCGACATCTCCTGGCCGCGCCGGGAAAACAACAGCCCCGGCGTCCCGCTTTCGACCATTCCCACCTCACCATGAACCCACGTCTGACCCGCCGCTTGTTTCTGCTGTCCTCCGCCCAGCTGGTCGCGGGCAGTTCGCTCCTCGCGCTCACCCGTCCGTTTTATTCCGACCAGGACAGGCCGGTCGGCCCCCCGGCGACCGTGCCTCCCCTCGCGCCCGTCCCGAAGCATTTCCTGATCGTGCTCAAGCTGGTCCCGCGCCTGCACGACGAGAAGGCGTGGACCAAGGAGGACAACGCCGCCGTCGGCGCCCACTTCAACCGGCTCAAAGCCGGCGTCGCCGCCGGGCAGGTGCTGCTCGCCGGCCGCACCTTGGAGCCAGGCGACAAGACCATGGGACTGGTTATCATCACGGCCGCGGACGAGACCGCGGCCCGGGAATTCATGAACGGCGATCCCTGCCTCCTCGCCGGCGTGATGACCGGCGAACTACACCCCTACGGCCTGGCGCTGATGGCCAAGGGTAGTGAAAAGTGAGGGTGAAGGTGATCCCGCATTACTTTTCCCCTTCACTCTCACTCTCACTTCCTGCCCCTTCCCACTTCCGGGATTGCCTAATCCCGCCGATGAAGCGAGCACCGGGCCTCATCTTGTCGGGTTGCTGCGCAACTCGTTGTGGGCATTGGCATTAGTTTTAGGTTTTACGCTGGCACGGGGGTTGCAAAGTGGTCGGCAATTCCAACTCCAATGCTCACCCCCCGGCGTCTCATCGCCCTGTCCCTTTTCTCCCTCGTCGTGCTCTCCAGTCGGGGCCAGCCGGCTGCGGCCGAAACAGGCACGGAAGGCATCACGCTCGACGACGCCATCCAGCGCGCACTCGCGAAGAATTTCGCCATCAAGGTCACGGGCTACGATGCGGCCATCGCCTCCGCCCGCCTGACCGAGTCGCTGGGCAAGTTCGACCCGGTGCTCAGCGGCAGCTACACCTACTCCGAGAGCTTCAACCCCGCGCTGGCCGACCCCGTGACCGGCGTGCGTGCCGCCCCGAGCTACACCAAGACCGACGACTATGACGCGGGCCTCGCCGGCGTGTTCCCGTGGGGCATGACCTACCGGCTCGGCACCAGCACCACCAACACCCGCGGCACGTTCAACTCCTACGCGGACAAATTCAGCACCTTTGCCGGCGTCTCCGGCACGCAGCCCCTGCTGCGCAACTTCGGCTTCGGCCCGACGCTCGCCTCGATCCGCATTGCACAGGCTAACCGCGGCATCAGCCAGTGGGCGTTCCGGCAGGCCGTGATGGACACCGTCACCAGCGTCATCTTCGCCTACCACGACCTCAACTTCGCCCACGCCAACCTTCGCAGCGCCATCCGCTCGCGCGAGCTCGCCCTCGGGCTGCTCGCGGAGAACGAAAAGCGCTTCAAGTTCGGCAGCATGTCAGAATTCGACGTCATTTCCGCCCGGTCGCGGGTGGCCAGCCGCGCGGAGGGCATCCTTGCCGCCGAGCGGCAGGTTCGCGAGACCGAGAACGCCCTGAAACAGCTCATCAGCGATGACCACACGCCCGCCCTGCTCGGCCGGCACCTCACCGTCGAGCCGCCCCCGCCCGCCCCGGTCGTCGTGGTGGACGCCGCCGCCGATTTCCGCACGGCCCTCGACCAGCGCCCCGATTACCAGCAGGCCAAACTTTCCCTCACCCGCGCCGACATCAATACCCGCCTCCAGCGCAACCAGCTGCTCCCGCGCGTGGACCTGGTCGGCAGCTACGGCTACAACGGCTACGACACCGACTTGCGGACCAGCCGCCAGCAATTGCGCAATGAGGACTACCACAGCTACAGCTGGGGCGTCGTCGTCTCCGTGCCGCTCACCTTCACCACCGAGCGGGGCCGCTACCGCGCCGCCAGACTCCAGGAGCGCCAGGCGCAGACCGACCTCGAGCGCATCGAACAAAGCATCGTTGTCCGCGTCGGCAATGCCGCGGGCCAGATCGATACCACCCAGCAGCGCGTGCAGGTCACCCGCCACGCGCGCGAACTGGCCCAGGCGACCCTGGATGCCGAGGTCAAGCGCCTGCGCGCCGGCCAGAGCAGCACCTTCTTTGTTTCCCAGCAGCAGGAAACCCTCACCGGCGCCGAGGTGCGCGAGTCTTTCGCCCAGGCCGACTATGCCAAGGCCCTGGCGGAATACGACCGCCAGCTCGGCGTCACCCTCGCCAAGCTCAACATCAACATTGATCCGCCGAAGTAGGCGGCCCGGCCCATTTGTCGGTTACATCCCCCGGGGCGGCGCAGCCAATGCGCCGCCCCCTGCTTTTTAGTGGCACCGGCTTCCAGCCGGTGAGGCTCTGCGGCTGGAAGCCGCCGCCACCTCACAGCGCCTTGATCTTGATGTTCCGGAAGATCACGCCCTTGCCCGAGAGCGCGATGCGGCCCTCGCGCAGCAGGCCGTAATCCTTGAACACCTTGAAGCTGCTGCCGGCCACCGCGGCCCGCCAGTCGGGCGAATCGACCAGGTAGTGCAGCACCCGGTCGCCGCTGATCCAGTGCTCCACCGAGTTGCCGTAGACCACGATCTTGCCGCGATACCACACGTCGGGCTGCAGCTTGATTTCGCGCAGCGGCTCGGTCAGCCCGCCGTTGCCCGCCATCTTCACGCCGTCGCCGGCCAGCTGCATGACAGGGCCCGACTCGCCGGGCCACGATCCGTCCTCGTTGACGTGAAAAAACACCTCCGCGCTGCCGCCGGCGCTGACCTTCCAGTCAAACAGCAGCTCGAAGTCGTTGAATTCCTCCGCGCTCACCAGGGCCGGTCCGCCCCCGCTCGTCAGCGAGCCCTCGACGACCTGCCAGTTGGGCGGGACGAGGTCCATCCGGAAGCCGCGCCAGTCGCTCAGCGACTTTCCGTCGAAGAGGTAGCGCCAGCCCTGCGAGCGTTCGTAGGCGGTCAGCTTCGGCGCCTCGGCCGCGACCAACTGCCCCGCCAGCACCAGACCCGCCGCCCCGAGGAGAACTCGCCATGTTTTCATGCCGCCACTTTGCGTGGCCGGACCCGGAGGTCAACCCTCGGGCCGCCGGTTGCGATTGCAACCACGGCGAGGTCGCCGTGGCCGGTGCTGCCCCGCGCCTCCCGTTCTTCGCGCCACTCCGGGATCTGCCGGCCGAACCGTTCGAGTCGCCCGGCGCCCGCGATGCGCGCCTGATCAAGAAGCACCTCTCCGCCTACGACCGGTTCCTCCACCGTTTTCCCCTCCCCTTCCTCGGCCAGTCCCTGGCGGCCCGCGCCCGCCAAGCCGGGACGGAACTGCAGCGCGCCCAGCAGCTGAACGCCATCGCCGATGCCATCGAGCTCGGCCCGCGGCTGGGGCCAGGACCCCGCGGTGACCCAAAAGCGGCAGGCCGAATACCTCCGGCTCTACGACACCGGCCCAAAAAAGCGCGCCGGCCGGCCGAAAGCCGGCTTGCGCCGGGGGATTTTTCGCGGGATGGATGTAGGCCACATGCCGCGCATCCCACTCGAGGACAATTTTACCGACGTCATCGGTAAGGCCCAGCGCGGCCTCCGGCTCAGTGACGCCGACCTCGCCCGCTCCGCCGGCATTCCCGTCGCCGACCTGCAGGCCGTCCGGCGGGGGGAGGTCCGGGAAAACACCCTGCTGGCGCTCGCGCCGCGGCTCGGGCTGGAACGTAACGCCCTGCTGGCCCTCGCCCGCCGCGAGTGGTATCCCGAACAACCGGTCTTCCCGCGCGGCTTCGCGATGTTCAACACCGTTTTCGCGGACATGACGGTGAACAGCTATCTGGTCTGGGACGCCAAGACCCGGCTGGCCGCGGCCTTCGACACCGGCGCCAGCGCCCTGGGCATGCGCGACACCCTCGCGGCCCAAGGCCTGACCCTCCGCTACCTCTTCCTGACGCACACGCACGACGATCACATCGCCGACCTCGACCGGCTGACAGACACCGGCGCCGAGATCTGGAGCAGTGAACTCGAGCCGTTGGGCCGCCTCGGTGCGCAGACCTTCCAGGAAAACGCCCATTTCCACCTCGGCGAACTCTCCATCAAGACCCTGTTCACCTGGGGTCACTCGCCGGGCCAGACCAGCTACTTCATCTCCGGCCTGGCCTGGCCGCTCGCCATCGTCGGCGACTCGCTGTTCGCCGGCTCGATGGGGGGCAGCGCCATGCATTACGAGATCCAGCTGCGGAACAACCGGCAGAAGCTCCTGAAGCTGCCCGGCGACACCGTATTCGCCTGCGGGCACGGTCCACTGACCACCTTGAAACAGGAACGGCGGCACAATCCGTTTTTCGCCCTATGAGCCCCGCCCGCCGCATCCGCGCCACCGCCTGCTGCCTGCTCACCGGACTCGCCCTGGCGGCCGGCCCGCTGGCCGCCGCGGAAAGCCCGGTGTTGCGCGTGATGATGGAGGATGCCAGCCCACCGTTCTCCTCTAGGGGCGGCAAGAAGCAGCCGGATGGCTTCGCGGTGGACCTGATGCGCGCCGTGGCCGCTGACCAGGGGCTGCGCGTGGAATTCGACCTCCGGTCATGGCCGGAGGTCTATGCTGATTTCCAACAGGGCAAGGGCGACATCCTCGGGCTGGTCGCCTACTCCGAGGAGCGCGCCAAGCAGATGGATTTCTCCCTGCCCTTCGAGATCCTGGTCGGCGGAGTATACTCCCACCGCGACAAGCCGCCGCTCAGGACCCTCGCGGACCTACGGGGCAAGAGCATCGCCGTCCGGAATAACGCCATCACCCACGAATTCGCCCGCCGGCAACCGTGGGCGACGGACCTCCGCGTTTTCGAAGACCTCGGCGAATGCCTGCAGGCCGTCGAGCAGGGCGAATGCGACGCCGCCCTTGGAACGCAACTGGTCACCGACTACCAGGTCAAGAAACTCGGCCTGACCCATGTCGTTCGCAATGCCATTCAGATTCCCGGCATCAACTACCGGCTCTGTTTCGCGGTCCAGCCCGGGCAAAAGGCGCTGCTCGCCCGCATCAACGAGGGGCTCTACACGCTGCAGGCCGGTGGGCAGCACGATGCCCTCCACGAGAAATGGCTCGGCCCGCTGGAACCCCAGCGGCTCCAGTGGCGCGACCTCGAGCCCTGGCTGCCGCTGGCGGCACTGCTGGCGATGGCGATCCTCGGTGTGCTGTTCTGGCAGCGCAGCCTGCTGACGCGCCTCTCCCGCCAGGACCGCGCCATCCGGGAGAGCGAGAAACGCCTGCAGCTGGTCTTCGAGGGCAGCCAGGACGCCTTCTGGGACTGGGACGTGGCCGCCGGCCACATCCTGCGCAGCCCCCGCTGGGCCGGCATGCTTGGCTACTCTCCGGAGGAGATCGGCCCCACCCGGGAATCATTCCTGGAGATGATCCACCCCGAGGACCGGCGGCGGATTTCCGGGATGGCGAAAAACTTGTGGGGCGGCCAAGACCAATTCGAACGTGAGTTCCGCATGCGGACGAAGTCGGGGGAGTGGAAGTGGATCCTTGACCGCGGCAAGGTCGTGACGCGGGATCCCGCCACCGGGGCGCCAAGCCGCGTCAGCGGGACGCACACCGACATCACCGCCCGCAAACTGGCCGAGGCCGAGGCGGAAAAGCTCCGCCGCAAGATGCTGGAGGCCCAGAAGCTCGAGAGCCTCGGCGTGCTCGCCGGCGGCATCGCGCATGATTTCAACAACCTCCTCACGGTCATCGTCGGCAACAGCACGCTCGCCCGCCTCGACGCCGGCGAGTCCCCTGCCAACCACGCGCGGCTCGACAGCGTGATCACTTCCGCCCGCCGCGCCGCCGAGCTCTGCCACCAGCTGCTCGCCTACGCCGGCAAGGGCAGCTTCACCACCGAGCGCATCAACCTCAACGAGCTGGTCAATGAGACCGCGCGGCTGCTCGAACTTTCCATCGGCCGGCACGCGCGGCTCGAGTTCGCCCTCGCCCCGGACCTGCCGCGCAACGAGGCCGACCCCTCGCAGATCCGGCAGGTGATCATGAACCTGCTCATCAACGCCTCGGAGGCGCTCGCCGGCCGGCCCGGCACCATCCGCCTCACCACCTCCGCCCTCGATCACGGCCCGGCCGCATCGGGGGCCGGACCCGCCCTGGATGCCGAGCTTGGGGCCTGCGTCTGCCTGGAGATCTCCGACACGGGCGAGGGCATGACCGCCGCGGTGCGCGATCGCATTTTCGATCCCTTCTACAGCACCAAGTTCACCGGCCGCGGCCTCGGGCTGCCCGCGGTGCTCGGCATCGTGCGCATGCACCACGGGACCCTGCAGGTGGACAGCACCCCGGGCCGGGGCTCGGTGTTCCGGGTCATTCTCCCCGTTGCACAGCGCGCCACGGTGCACCCCTTCCCCCCGCCGGACGCTCCCGCCGATCACCCTGCCACCTTCGCCCGTTCTGCCCAGGCATAGCGGTAGCTGTGCAAGGTGACGCCGTGAATCCCCAGCCCAACGCAGCGCTGCTTGAACTCCGTGGCCCGGTATCCAGGCAACCGGCCTCGCAGGTAGGGAAACAGCGGCACTGCCTTGGGCAATGCGGCGAGGATATCACCGTTGGTTCTTGAGGAAAGATTCGACCTCATCATGTGTCCCGCAGAGGTGGAATACGAGGGCTGTCCCCTCGCGCTGGAAGATCAGCCGCAAATCCAGCCCACAACGACATTCCATGAAGGGACGGATGCGTCTTAAGCCAAGCCCAGCATGCAAGTGAGGCTGCCCATATGCCACTCCCGCGCCTTTCATGGCGGCCAAAACTTCCGCTCTGCGGCTGAGTGGGATGCTTCGAAGAAAGCGCGGCGTGGCCAGCAGCTTCATGGCGTGAGGTCGTTGAGCTCGGTGATTTCGCGCAATTTACCCGTGCGACGAGCGTTGGCCGTTTCCCTGCTCATGGCCGCGCCCGCCTTGACGCTTTGGGCGGAAGTAAGCCCGTATTCTGATGCAAAGTAGCCCGCGTCCGACTCAGAGACTGCAAAGGGGATTCCGCGACGATTGACGAGTTGAGTCAACGCCATGGAGACGAATGACCCGGCGTCCAGTCCCAGCCCCTTGAGGACAGCGTCGCTCTTCTTTTTCAGGTTACGATCTATGCGGGCTCGAATTTGAATGGTTGCCATGCCTCAAAAGTGTTCAAAGCGGCTCAGGTGTCAAGCGGCCGGTGGATGGAATTGCGCCAGACTCAACCAGCGGCGGGCAATGGCAGAGGGATAATGGCTGCGGCAGCCATGTTCCTTTCGTATTCCTCCAGCGGTGGGAGCGTGACCTGGGCGCGTTTCGCATAGGCCCGGTGGACGGCCTTGCTGTTGTGGCCCAGGGCCAGCTGCGCGAACCGCTCGGGATAGCCCGCCACCTTGGCCCGTTCCGCCCAGGCGTAGCGGTAACTGTGCAGGGTAACGCCATGAATCCCCAGGCCGACGCAACGCTGTTTGAACTCCGTGGCCCGGTATCTCGGCAATCGGCCTTTCAGGTAGCGGGTATTCGGCCGATTACGCCAGTCCGCCATCGTCCTTGTGCTGTTCCATTCGTCAGTAAAGATCCCCGGGGCAAGCCCCGGGGCATTTGACAAGACCTCTGCAAACCCGATCGAGCCTCATGCAATCCACCCTCAATCCCGTTCCACCGACCAAGCCGAAGCAAGCTTCGGGGTATCGGACCCACAGCGAATGAAAGCCCGCCGTCGCCCTGCGGGCTATGGCGCGGCACCTTTCGGCTTCCGAAAGGTGGAGGTGCGGGGCGGAATCGAACCGCCGATAGAGCTTTTGCAGAGCTCGGCCTTACCACTTGGCTACCGCACCGTCGGAAAATCGAGCGCGCAACTTGGGTCAATTTTCCCGCTTCCGCAAGAACTGAAATAAGCCGATTCAATCCGGCATTTTTAACCACGAAACACACGAATGACACGAAATCGGGACGAACTCCCGACCGGAGATTTAACCACTAATGTCCACTCATGGTTCACAAGTCCGGAGGGAAAGCTTCGGGTGGGCAGAGATTGAATTAGTGCCCAATTAGCGTGGATTAGTGGTCAAAGGGATTGGGAACAATTTTTCGTGTATTTGGTGTGTTTCGTGGTGGCCACTGGTTCGGTGGTTCGAAATCAGCATTCAGGCTAGACTCCCGGCGCCGGATTCCGGTTAATCGCGCATGGCCTGCACCGTTTTCACCATCGCCAACCAGAAGGGCGGCGTCGGCAAGACCACCACCGCGGTCAACCTCGCGGCGGCCCTCGCCGAGCGCAAGATCCACACGCTCGTCGTGGACCTTGACCCGCAGGCCAATGCCACCAGCGCCCTCGGCATCGAGAAGCAGGAGGGCAAGAGCCTCTACGGCCCGCTCCATGGCGAGGGCCGCGCCTTCGAGATGCTCACACCCACCGAGTGGCCGCACCTCGCCCTCATCCCGTCGGAACAGGACCTCGCCGCCATCGAGATCGAGCTGGCCCAGCAGGAGAACTACCTGCTGCGGCTGCGCTCCGTGCTCGAGCCGCTGCGCAACTCCGGCGGCTACCGCGCCATCATCATCGACTGCCCGCCGGCCCTCGGCCTGCTCTCGATGAACTCCCTCGCCGCCGCCGACCACCTGCTCATCGCCCTCCAGTGCGAATACATGGCCCTCGAGGGCCTCGGCCAGATCCTCAAGGTCGTCGAACGGCTCAAGAGCGCCGGCGTCAACCCCACCCTGGACATCGGCGGCATCGTCATGACCATGTTCGACAGCCGCACCAATCTCTCGAAGCAGGTCGTCGACGAGGTCCGCACCCACCTGCCGGACAAGATTTTCGAGACCCTCATCCCGCGCACCGTGCGGCTGAGCGAGGCGCCGAGCTTCGGCAAGCCCATCTTCAGCTACGACCCGCACGGCCCCGGCGCCACCTCCTACCGCGCGCTGGGCGCGGAGGTGGCGAAGCGGTTCGGCCTGAGGGAGAATGGGACGGGTTGAGTTGCAGCCCCGCGAGAAATGACTCCCTATGCTGTCATTCTGAGCGCAGCGAGGAATCCATGCGTTCGTCCTTACTGGATCCTTCATTGCGCTCAGGATGACAAACTTCCGTCCTCTGTCCTCTGACTTCTGTCCTCTGCGATGCTCGCCACCTTCATCAAATACGCCGCCGCCTTCAACGTCGGCCTGCAGAGCAATCTGGTCTACCGGGTGAACTTCGCGGTGCGGGGCTTCTTCTCGTTCTTCCACCTCGTGGTGGTGTTCATCCTCTGGAGCTCGGCCTATTCCGGCAACCCGGCCATCGGCGGCTACAGCTTCGCGCAGACCTTCACCTACTTCGTCGCGCTCATCGTCGTGCAGTTCATGATCGGGGCGTTCAACGAGGACTACCAGATCAGCGAGGAGATCCGCAACGGCCTCATCAACCAATTCCTGCTCAAGCCGGTCAACTACTTCGCCTACCGCTTCAGCATCTACGTGTCGGCCCGGCTCGTGACCGGCCTGCTCATCCTGTTGCCGGTCGTCGTGACCTACCCTTTCCTTCGGGACTACCTGACGATCCCGCATGAATGGTGGCGGCTGGCGCTCGGCCTGCCCGCGCTGGCGATGTCGGCCCTCATCCAGTTCGGCATCGCCTACTGCTTCGGCATGCTGAGCTTCTGGCTGCTCGAGATCCAAGGCATGGTCATCCTGTCCATGGCGCTGGAGTCCGTGCTCGGCGGGCAGATCTTCCCGCTCGACCTGCTGCCCGACGGGCTCTTCCGGATCTCCCAATACCTGCCCTACTACTACCAGATGTATTTCCCCGTCGCGATCTTCACCGGCCGCCTCAACGATCCCGCGGCCATCATCACCGGCCTCGGCATCCAGGCCGGCTGGGTCCTGGCCATCCTCGCCCTCGGGCAGTTCCTCTGGACCCGCGGCCTGCGCCTCCACACCGCCGTGGGAGGATGAGGGGATTTTCGAATTTTGATTTTCGATTTTGGATTTATGAAAGCCGCCTCAAACCAGTTTAAACTCCCTGTTTGTCATTCTGAACGCAGTGAAGAATCCAGCGGAACTTTCGTTGCTCCCACCGGCTGCGACTATCCTGCTGGATCCTTCGCTCCGCTCAGGATGACAGGCCATGGGGACCGGGGGTAATTCCACAACTGCCCGCCAATCGAAAATCGAGAATCTAAAATCCAAAATGACATTGGCCCACTACGTCCGCATCTGGTTCACCTCCGCCCGCTACTCCATCGTGCGGACGCTGATGTTCCGCGGCGACTTCTTCATCTGGGCCCTCGTCGAGCTGTTCTGGATGACGGTGAACGTCCTGATGGTCTCCGTCATCTACCAGCACACCCGGACGGTCGCGGGCTGGACCAAATACGAGATGCTGCTCCTCGTCGGCACCTCGATGCTCATCCAGCGCTTCCTGATGGGCTTCTTCTGGAGCAGTATCTTCGAGATGGGCCGCAACATCCGCAGCGGCAACTTCGACTTCTTCATGGCGCAGCCGGGCAACATCATGTTCATGGCGACCACGCGCAAGCTCGACCCCGACAGCCTCATCAACTCCCTCGTCGCGCTGTCGGTCGTCATGTATTCCGCGCACCAGCTCGGCCTGCACCCCGGGCTGCTCGACCTCGCCTTCTACGTGCTCCTCATCATCTGCGGCGTGATCATCCACTACAGCGTGCTGGTGCTGTGCATCTCCGCGGCGTTCTGGATCACGAGCGCGCAGGGCATCGAGGGCAGCTATTTCACGCTGAGCGAATTCTCCCGCCTGCCCCGCCAGGCGTTTGCCGGCGTCACCAAGGTCCTTTTCGTGTGGGCCCTCCCGATGGTGGTGGTGAGCAACATCCCCGCCCAGGTCCTGCTGCATGGCGCCACGCCCCGCGCCATCGCCTGGATCCTCGGCATCACGGTCGCGTGGTTCGCCACCGCCGCGGTCGTCTTCCACCGCGGCCTGCGCCGCTACTCGAGCGCCAGCTCCTGAACGGCAAGTGCCAAGGCCCAAGGATCAAGTAACAAGAGCTCGCTTGGCGGCATTCTGCTTCTCCTGCTACTTGAAACTTGCTACTTGGAACTTCCCATGGGCTTCCCTGATCAATCACTCGCCGCGCTTCAGCAACGTCTCGATTACCGATTCCGTGATCAGGCCTTGCTGCTGGAGGCCCTGACACACGCCTCCTTCGCGCAGGAAAACCCCGACGGAGGCCCGCACAACCAGCGCCTCGAGTTCCTCGGCGACGCCGTGCTGCACTTCATCCTGACCGACGCCCTGTTCCGGACCTCCACCGCGGAACGTGAGGGTGTGCTCAGCCGCCGCCGCGCCATCCTCTCCAAGGGCAAGTTCCTGACCCAACTTGCGCGCGATCTCCAACTCGACGCCGGCCTGCGCCTCAGCAAGGGCGAGGAGGAGACCGGCGGCCGGACCCGGGCTTCCAGCCTCGAGGACGCATTTGAGGCCCTGGTCGGCGCCATCTACCTTGACAGCGACCTGCAGACCACGCAACGCGTCGTGCTCGCATGGTATGGCCCGCTGGAGGAACGCCTCGCCCTGGCCGACGACGCCGAGAATCCCAAAGGCCGCCTGCAGGAACTGGTGCAGCCCGAGCACGGCAACGTCGCCTTGAAATACGAGCTGCTGGCCACCACCGGCCCGCGCCACGCGCGCGAGTTCGAGGTGGCTGTCAGCTTGCACGGCGAGAAGCTCGGCACCGGCAAGGGTCCCTCCAAGAAGGTGGCGGAGGAAGTCGCCGCCCGCGCCGCGCTGGCGACGCTGCGGGTTCGGAAATAGGTGGAGCCCGCGCTCCGCGCGGGCTTAAACCTGCGCGGAGCGCAGGTTCCACCAGTTTTAAATGGATTCTTCGCTACGCTCAGAATGACATGACACCTGCTAGTTGATGGATTCGTTCTCCCCTGCTTCCCGCACCAAGCTCACCGGCGTCTGCCCGGCGGCGCAGCCCCATGCCCTTGCGGCCATGGTGGGCCGGTTGCCTGCGCCCGTCTGGCTCGTCGTGCACGAGGAGGCGCAGCAGACCGACGCTCTCGCCGAGGACATCGCCCTGTTTTACGCCGCGAACCCCGGCCCGGCCGCGCTCGAGATCATGCTCTTCCCCGAGACGCAGACAGACAACCGGGAGATGCGCGAGGCCTTCAACGCCGCGAGCGACCGCCTCGCCGTCCTGAGCAAGCTGCGCTTGGTTGGAGGGCGGGCGACCTCGCCCGCCAGCGCGGCGGGGTCGCCGCGCCTCCCGAATCAGCTTCTCATCCTCGCCACCCCCGCCGCCCTGCTCCAGCCCGTGCCGCCGCCGGCGGACTTCGCCACGCGCGAGGTCGAGTTGCGGCGCGGCACCGGCCGGTCTTTCGCGGCCCTGCTCGAGCTGCTGCGCTCCTACGATTACGACTCCGAGGCGGTGTGCGAGGCTCCCGGCCAATATGCGGTGCGCGGCGGCATCGTGGATGTCTATCCCATCACCGCGCACCAGCCCTGCCGGCTGGATTTCTTCGGCGACACCCTCGAGGAAATCCGCACGCTCGATCCCGTCACCCAACGTTCCGGCGAACCCGTTGCGAGCATCACGCTCACCGCCGCGCCTTTGCCGGGCGGCCGGCCCGGACAAACACCGGCCGGCCAGCAGGCCGGAACGGTGCCACCTTTCGCCGGCGCGCAGGCATCATTGCTGGACTACCTGCCGCCGGCCGCCCACGCGGCGCTGATCGAGCCCAAGGCGCTGGAGGAGCTGTTCGACACGCTGGCGCCGGATGGTAGGGCGAATCCTCCGGATGAGCCGCGGGCTGACGGCTCGTCGGGACGACTCGCCCTACCTTTCCTGGAGGCCCTGCCCGGCGCGTGCGCCCGCCTGCTCGGCCTCGGCGACCTCGACCTGGCCAGCCGGCTGTTCGACGGGGCCGAGGCCGAGGAAACCTGGGACACGGAATCCCTCGCGCATCACCGCTCCTATCCCGAGAAACGGCTGCTCGCGCACGAACGGCTGCAGGCCGAGGAGGACGCCCGCCGGCAGTTCCTCGAAAAGGTCGCGGCGTGGAAGCGCGAGGGCTACGCCGTTGATTTTGTCATCTCCCAGGAAGGCGAGGAGCAGCGCGTGCGCGAACTGCTCACCGAGCACACGGCGCTGAAGAAGATCAAGCCGCGGTTCCTGCGCGGCGCACTGACCGAGGGATTTAGGATAGCGTTGCGAAAACTGGAGGGCGAGCGACCCCGCCCGCCAAACCCGCGCGGCGAGGTCGCCGCGCCTGCAGAATCCCGAGGCCTCGTCGTCGTCTCCGAGACCGAGATCTTCGGCCGGCGCCGCGTCCGCCGCATCGCCGCCAAGCGCACCATCGCCACGGCCTCGGCCGTGGACCAGCTGCTGGATTTCTCCGAGCTGGTCGAGGGCGACTTCGTGGTCCACCTGTCCCACGGCATCGCGCAGTTCCGCGGGCTGACCAAGCTGGAGACCGCCGACGGCATCCGCGAGGTCATCTCCCTCGAGTTCGACGACCGCGTTACGCTGCACGTGCCGCTGCAGGAGTCGCACCTGATCAGCCGCTATGTCGGCCTGACCAAGGCCAAGCCGCAGCTCGGGCGCGTGGGCTCGGGCCGCTGGGAAAAGGCGCGGCAGTCCGCCGAGCGCGCCACCCTCGACCTCGCCGCCGAGCTGCTTGCGATCCAGGCGCAGCGCGAGGCGCAGCCGGGCCACGCGTTCGCCGGCGACAGCGTCTGGCAGCGCGAATTCGAGGCGGCGTTCCCCTTCGCCGAGACCCGCGACCAGGCCAGGGCCATCATCGACCTGAAGGCCGACATGGAGCGCACCCGCCCGATGGACCGGCTGCTGTGCGGCGACGTCGGCTTCGGCAAGACCGAGGTCGCGATCCGCTGCGCGTTCAAGGCCGTCATGGGCGGCAAGCAGGTCGCCGTGCTCGTGCCGACCACCGTGCTGGCCCAGCAACACCTCAATACCTTTCGCGAGCGCATGGCCGGCTACCCGGTGGCGGTCGAGATGCTCAGCCGCTTCCGCAGCCGCAAGGAGCAGGACGGCATCGTCGCCGCGCTCGCCGCCGGCCGGATCGACATCCTCATCGGCACGCACCGCCTCCTGCAGGCCGACGTGAAATTCAGGGACCTCGGGCTCGTCGTCGTGGACGAGGAGCAGCGTTTCGGCGTGAAGCACAAGGAGGTCTTCAAGCGCTGGCGCGCCCACGTGGACATGCTCTCGATGAGCGCCACGCCGATCCCCCGCACGCTCTACCTCGCGCTCACCGGCGCGCGCGACCTGAGCACGATCGAGACCGCGCCGTCGAACCGCCTGCCCATCCAGACCATCGTGAAGAGCTACGACGAGAAGCTCGTCATCGAGGCCATCCAGCACGAGGTGCGGCGCGGGGGCCAGGTCTTCTATCTGCACAACCGGGTCCTCAGCATCGACCTCGTGGCGGCGCGGCTGCGCGCCCTGCTGCCGGGACTGAACATCGGCGTCGGCCATGGCCAGATGGGCGCGGACGGACTCGAGCGCATGATGACCGACTTCGTCGCCGGCCGCTATCAGGTGCTGGTCTGCACCACGATCATCGAGAGCGGCCTCGACATCCCGAATTGCAACACGCTCATCATCGAGGGGGCGGACCGCTTCGGCCTGGCGCAACTCTACCAGCTGCGTGGGCGCGTCGGCCGCTTCAAGCACCAAGCCTACGCCTACCTGCTGCTGCACCGGCACGCGCGGGTGCTGGACCTCGCGCGGCAGCGCCTGACCGCCATCCGGCAGCACAACCAGCTTGGCGCGGGCTTCCGCATCGCCATGCGCGACCTCGAGCTGCGCGGCGCCGGCAACCTGCTCGGCGCCGAGCAGAGCGGCCACATCGTCGGCGTCGGCTTCGAGCTTTACTGCCAGCTGCTGCGGCAGAGCGTGGCGCGGCTCAAGGGCGAGAAGCACGCCGCGCTGGTCCGGGCGAGCGTGAAGCTGGACTTCGTGTTCGTCGGCGAGGGGGCCGAGACCCCCGGCGGGCGGACGGGGGCCACGGACAGCTACAGCGCGCTGCGGCAGGCCGAGCGGACCGAGGGCGAGGTGGGCAAGGTCCAGGCCCGGCTGTCGGCGACCTACATCGGCGAGACGCGGCTGCGCATCGATTTCTACCGACGGCTGGCGCTGGCCGAGACACCCAAGCAGGTGAAGGACCTCGAGGCCGAGCTGCGCGACCGGTTCGGGAAGTTCGGCGAGCCGGTCCGGGCGCTGCTGCTGGTCACCGAAATCCGGGTCCGGGCGGAACAGAAGGGGGTATTGTCGGTCGAAACCGAAGGCCACCGCCTGAAATGCCTCCGCAACTCGGGCCGACACGACGATTTCATCCAGATGAGCAGCCGCTTTCCCCGCTTGACCGCCCCCACCCCCCTTGCAAGGTTGAGGGAAATAATCATTTTCCTGCAAAATCTAACCGCTTCATGATTCACCGAGGTCTCCGCCCAGTTCCTGTTGTCCTGCTTGCCCTTGTCGCGGTATCGATTGCCCAGGCCCAGCAAAGGTCCGACCCGCCCGCCCAAGACAATCTTAACCTCCGCTATGCCAACGGGATCGCCGCCATCGCCGAGGACAAGATCATCACCGTCGATGACATTCGCCGTGAGATTTCGCCGCTGATCCCCGAGATCCAGCGCCAGAGCCGCAACGAAAAGGAGTTCAACGAGAAGGTCGAGGCCCTGCAGGAGGACATCGTCCAGAACCTCATCGACCGCGTCCTGATCGTGAAGGATTTCTACAAGGACGAGAAACGCCGCGTCCCCGAGAGCTACGTCGACAACGCCGTGGCCGAGACGATCATCACGCAGTTTGACGGCGACCGCAGCAAATTCCTCGCCTACCTGCGCTCGCGCGGCATCTCCCAGAAGGACTACCGCAAGGAACAGGAGGAGGACATGATCTACGGCTACATGCGCCAGCAGCAGGCCAAGTCCTCCAGCACCGTCAGCCCGGTGAAGATCGAGCAGTTCTACACCGAGAACAAGGAGCGTTTCTACCAGGAGGACAGCGTCCACCTGCGCCTCATTCAACTCGCCCGCGGCGAAAGCGACACCGACGACTCCCTGCGCACCAAGGCCGGCGAGATCACCACCCAGCTCAAGGCCGGCACGGACTTCGGCAACCTCGCCCGGCAATACAGCCAGGACTCCCGCAAGGGCAAGGGCGGCGACTGGGGCTGGCAGCGCCGCTCCGACCTCCGCAAGGAATTCAGCGAGACGATTTTTGCGCTGGAGAAAGGGCAGTTCAGCACCCCGCTGATCATGCCGGAGGGCGCATTCATCTTCTTCGCCGAGGAGCGCAAGCACGCCGGTGTGCTGCCGCTCGACGAGGTGCGCCCCGACATCGAGCGCACCCTCATTCAGCAGAGTTCCCGCCAGGCGACCGAGCGCTGGCTCGAGAAGCTCCGGCGCAACGCCTACATCAAGCACTTCTGATCATCGCGTCCGCGGGCCAGCGGGCGCAAGCACCGCAGGCCCCATGAGCGACGATCCCTACCCGGCCCTGCGGCTGAAGGACCTCGCGGTCAACGACCGCCCGCAGGAGCGCCTCGAGAAACTCGGCCCGGGCGCGCTCAGCGACACCGAGTTGCTGGCCATGCTGCTGCGCAGTGGCAGCAAGGGGCACAACGTCATCACCATCGCGCAGCGGCTCATCGCCGAGGCCGGCTCCCTCCCCGCGCTGGTCAAGTGGAACGAGTCCGACTTCCGCCGGCTGACGGGCATCGGCCGTGTCAAGGCCCTGCAATTGGTGACGGTGATGGAGATCGTGCGCCGCGGCTTGGCCAGGGGTCCGGAAGCCGAGGAGGAGGTGCTGAACCGGCCCGAACTGATCCAAGCCCACTTCGCGCCGCAGATCGCCGGTCTCGCTGTGGAGAAGTTCTGGGTGCTCTGCCTGAACCGCAAGAACCGCCTCCTCAAACAGGTCGAGATCACCTCCGGCACCGCCACGAGCAGCCTTGCCCACCCGCGCGAGGTTTTTCGCGCGGCCATCCGCCACGGTGCCACGGCGGTCGTCTGCGTGCACAACCACCCCAGCGGCGATCCGGCGCCCAGCGCGGCCGATGTGCAGGTCACCCGGCAGCTCCGCGATGCCGCCAAGGCCGTGGACATCGACCTGCTCGACCACGTCATCGTGGGCCGGCCCGCCGCCGACCCGCTGGGCCGCGGCTACTACAGTTTCCGGGAATCCGGAGTGCTGTAGGCCTTGGGTAGGGCGGTGACTCCGCTCACCGCCGCGGCGCGAAACGGAGTGGCGCGCCCTACCCGCAGATTCGCAAAAAACCTCTTGGCAAAGCTGGAAACGCCCGCATACCTTCACCGCTCGTTTGCTTGATGGTGGAGTATCCAAGTGGCCAAAGGGCGTTGACTGTAAATCAATTCGGCTATGCCGTTCGCTGGTTCGACTCCAGCCTCCACCACCAATCTTCGCCTGAGCCAGGCGAAGGGGCAGATTGCCCTCCGAAGCCTTGTGCGCAGGAGGGCTTTTCTTTGCGCCGGCAGACACGGCTACGCCTCGCAAGCCACTTGGGGGAAGTCCCGTTGCCGGCAAAGGCAGCGGGACTTTCGCGTAATAGCTGACCCGGTTGAACCTCCGCCCCCGCTTGCCAAGACGCCCCGCCTTCCGGTAATAGCATCTGCGGTGGAGACGATGAAAAACTTCTACGACGCGCTTGTGGCTCACCCGTTCATCAACGGCGTGCTGCCCCACCTGCTCACCGTGATCGGCTTCCTGCTGGCGTTTTTTGCCATCGCGCGGCTCATGAGCGACCGCAAGCAGCCGGGCAACACCTTCGCCTGGCTGCTCGCCATCGCGTTCGTGCCCTACATCGGCGTGCCGCTCTACCTGATGTTCGGCGGCCGCAAGGTCCGGAAACTCGTCGCCCGCAAGGCCCCGCTCCGCCCCGTCCTCTCGGGCGCCCCTCCCGGACCTTCGGCCGGCTCCTTCGTGGCCCGCGTGCTTTCCCTCAACGGCGCCTGCCCGCCCGTCGGCGGCAACCGCGTCAGCTTCCTCACCACGGGCGAGGAGTCCTTCGAAAAGCTCGAGCACGGCATCCGCGCCGCGCAGCACAGCATCCACATCATGACGTTCATCCTCGGCCGCGACGCCGTGGGCAAGCGCTTCGTCAAGCTCCTCGCCGCGCGCGCGCGCGAGGGCGTAAAGGTCCGCGTCCTGCTCGACGGCCTTGGCTGCTTCCTGAGCAGCGGCCGCTTCTGCAATCCCATCCGCGCGGCCGGCGGCGAGGTCGTGCGCTTCATGCCGGTGATGCCCCTGCAGACCCCGCAGTCCGCCAATCTCCGCAATCACCGCAAGATCGCCATCTTCGACCACCGGGTCGCCGCGCTGGGAGGCCGCAACGTGTCCCTGGAATACATGGGCCCCGCCCCGCTCCGCCGCCGCTGGCGCGACTTCGGCGCCATCATCGAGGGCCCCGCCGTCCGCCTGCTCGACGAGATTTTCCTCGCGGACTGGGCCTTCGCCAGCGGTCAGCCCCTGGCCAAGTTGCAGAAGGAACTCCCGGACGCCCTGCCGGCCGCCGAAGGCTTCAGCGAGATCCAGATCGTGGCCAGCGGGCCCGACGTGGCCGGTGACGCGCTCTACGAGGGCATCCTCTCGCTCGTCCAGCAGGCTGAGCGCAGCGTCTGGATCGTCACGCCCTACTTCATCCCCGACGAGGTGCTGTTCCGCTCGCTGCTGGTGCAGGCCCGGGCCGGCATCGATGTCCGCATCTGCGTCCCGGCGAAATCCAACCACCCCATCACCGACCTCGCCCGCCGCCACTTCCTGCGCGGATTGCAGGCCGCCGGGGCCAAGGTGCTGCTCTACCAGCCGGGCATGAACCACGCCAAGATGCTGCTGGTGGACGAGCAGACCGGACTCTTCGGCTCGGCCAACATGGATCTCCGCAGCCTGTTCCTGAACTTCGAGGTCGGCACCGTCACCTACTCGCCCACCGAGGCGGAGGCCATCAGCCGCTGGATGCACGAGGTTTTCGCCCTGTCCAAGCCCATGTCCGAGCCCCGCAAGGGGCCCCGGAGATTTCCGCACCTCGGCGAGGAGATCGCGCGCCTGCTTGCGCCGCTGCTTTAATCCACGCGCCCCAGCCTCCCGCCGAGCGGCCAGACCACCGGGCGCCGGCCGTGCCCCCAGAGCCGGTGCAAATCCGGCTCCAACCCGGCCACCGGATCGAGACCGAGCGCCTCCGTGTAATGCGTGACCGACGACCAAGTGCGCAGGTAGGCGGCAAAATCATCCGCCGTCCACCTGACCTCGAGGTCGAGCTTGGGGAACACTATCTCGCGAAACGGGAAGGCGAAATCCCGATACCCGTTTTCCGCATGCCGGCGCTCCGGCGGCCAGTAGGGTCCCACGGTCTCCCGGTAGAAATGCCCGAGCGTGGCGTCGATGAGCGGATCGATGCTGCACACCGCGTAGTTCCAGATGGCCAGCAGGCCGCCGGGCCGCAGCACGCGGCGCACCTCGGGATAGAATATCCCCAGGTCGAACCAATGCGCCGCCTGCGCGGCGGTCACAAGGTCGGCCGAATGGTCCGCCACGCCGGGCGCGAGTTCGGCGCTCAGCACGTAGGTGACCCGAGGATGCGCCACCGCCTCGGCCAGCTGGGCGGCACTGGGTTCGGTCGCCACGACCCGCGTAAAATGTTCCGCGAGGCCCACCGCCGCCTGCCCGTTGCCCGTGCCACAGTCCCACGCCAGCGCCCGGCCCGGGGCGAGCCGGGCGAACTCGGCGAACAGCGCCGGTGGATAATTCGGCCGGACTTTCGCATAGGCGGCCGCCTTTATGGAGAAGTGGTCCTTGAAGATCACGCGCTATATATCGCACCAACCGCCCGGCAGCACCAGTGCCGCGAAGCCCCCGCCGGCGCATTGCAGCGCAGGTAATGACGATGATGCCAAATCGTTAAGCCGCGCAGGGGGTCGCTGATTTCCTTATCGGCGACGGGCGGCAGTAGGGAAACCGACGCCCCCCTGCGCGGACTCCGGTCACACCGCCCGCGCCGCGATGAAAGCCTTGATCGCCGCCGCCGCCGCGGGCAGCCGGTGCTTCACCACGGGCCGCGCCTTGAGGGCTTCGAGTGCCGGGTGCAACGGCTCACGGCCGATGGCGGCGCGGATGGCCGCCGGAAACTTCGCCGGGTGCGCGGTGGCGAGCACGACGCTCAGCCGCGCCGGATTGAGCTCCTGGAACGCGCAGGCCGTATGCGGATCCACGATATAGCCGAACTGCTCGTGCACGGAGCGGATGATGCCCTTGATCTCGGCGTCGGTCGCCCGCGATGAGCTGAAGATGGACTTGTCGAACATCTCGAAGCGATACGCCCCGGTCGCCTTCATCTGTGCCATGATCGCGCAGACCATCACCGTGTCGCCGCCGGTGCTGTAATAGAGGAAACGCTCGAAATTCGACGCCACCTGGATGTCCATCGAGGGCGCGAGGCTCGCCTGCACCCCGGCGGTGCGGTAGTCGCCGGTCGTGAACAGCCGGTGCAGGATGTCGTTCTGGTTGGTCGCCACCTTGAAGCCGGCCACCGGCAGGCCCATCCGCGAGAGCATCCAGCCGGCGAGGACGTTGCCGAAGTTGCCCGTCGGCACCACGAATTCCACGTTGGGGCGCTCCGCCGCCGGCAGCCGCAGCCAGGCGGAGAGGTAATAGACGCACTGCGCCAGGATGCGGGCGAGGTTGATGGAGTTCACCGCCGAGAGGCGGTGCTGCGCGCTGAACGCCCGGTCGCCGAGGATTTCCTTCAGCACCCGCTGGGCGTCGTCGAAGCTGCCGTCCACCGCGATGGCGTGAACGTTGGCCGCACCGGTGCAGGTCATCTGCCGCTCCTGCAGCGGCGAGACACGGCCGTCGGGATAAAGGATGAAGATGGCGGTGTCGGGCTTGCCCAGCAGGCCGTGGATGGCCGCGGCGCCGGTGTCGCCCGAGGTGGCGCCGAGCACGTTGATCCCCTGTCCGCTCTGCCGGCACTGGTGCCCGTAGAGATTGCCGAGCAGCTGGAGGGCGAAATCCTTGAAGGCCAGCGTCGGCCCGTGAAAAAGCTCCAGGACGTAGGTTCGTTCATCCAGTTTCTTCAGCGGGGCGATTTCAGGGACGGAGAATCCTTGGTAGGACTTGTTGATCAACTCCCGCAGCACCGCCGGCTCGATGTCGGTGGCGAAGAGCCGCAGGAACTCGAAGCACAGGCCGGCGTAGGCGAGCTTTTCCCACTTCGCCAGGTGCCCCGAGATGTCCGGCAGGTTCTCGGGCAGGAACAGCCCGCCATCCGGCGCCAGGCCGATGGCCACGGCCTCGCTGAAGGTCTTGGGCTCGGTCTGGCCCCTGGTAGAGATGAATTTCATTTGGACGCCGCCTGTCATTCTGAGCGAAGCGAAGAATCCAGCATCAGACCATCAGAAAGTCGTGGCTCCTTCGCTGCCGCAAGGTAGGGCGCGGACTCCGTCCGCGCCGCGGCGGCGAAGGGACTCGCCGCCCTACCCGTTGAATTCACTTGCTCAGCCCGAACGCCTCGTGCGCGGCGCGCACGGCCTCGTCGGCCTTGGCGCGGTCGACCGCGAGGGTGATTTTTATCTCCGAGGTGCCGATGAGCTGGATGTTGATGCCCTTGTCGCCGAGCGCCGTGAAGAGCGCCGCGGCCACGCCGGCGTGCGTGCGCATGCCGACGCCGACGACCGACAGCTTGGCGATGTTGTCGTAGGCCTTGATCTCGCCGCCGCCGAGCTTCTTGAGGACGGCCGGCAGCACCTTGACCGCGCTCATCGCGTCGTCGCGCTGCACCGTGAAGGTCAGGTCGACGCCGCCGGTGTGCGCGACGTTCTGGACGATCATGTCCACGTTGATGCTGGCCTCGGCCAGCGCGTTGAAGATGGTCGCGGCCGAGGCCGGCTTGTCCGGCAGGTTGCTGATGACGACCTTGGCCTGGTCCTTGTCGACGGCGACACCGCGGACGACGACCTTTTCCATGTAGGCGACTTCTTCTTTCACGATGGTTCCTGGGTTGTGGTTAAAGCTGCTGCGGACCTCGAACACGACGCCGTATTTCTTGGCGAACTCGACGGAGCGGGACTGCATGACCTTCGAGCCGAGGCTGGCGAGCTCGAGCATCTCGTCGTAGCTGATCTCGTCGATCTTCTGCGCGGTCTTCACGATGCGCGGATCGGCGGTGTAGACGCCGTCGACGTCGGTGTAGATCTCGCACTTGTCGGCCTGGACCGCCGCAGCCAGGGCGATGGCGGTCAGGTCGGAGCCGCCGCGGCCGAGCGTGGTGATCTGGCCCTCCTCGTTGATGCCCTGGAAGCCGGCGACGATGACGATCTTGCCGGCCTTGAGGTCCTTGAGGATGCCCTTCGGCACGATCTGCTTGATCTTGGCCTTGGTGAAGACCTGGTCGGTGAGGATGCCCGCCTGCGCACCGGTGTAGGACACGGCCGGCACACCGATGGCCTGCAGCGCCATGGCGGTCAGGGCGATGGTCTCCTGTTCGCCGATGGCCAGCAGCATGTCGAGTTCGCGCGTGTCGGGCCGCTCGGTGATGGCCTGGGCGCGGGCGATGAGCTCGTTGGTCACGCCCGAGCGCGCCGAGACGACCACGACCAGGCCGTTGCCCTCCTCGCGCGTCTTTTTGATGCGCCGGGCCACATTCTTGATGCGGTCGACGTCACCCACCGAGGTGCCGCCGTATTTCTGGACGATGAGAGCCATGGGAGAACCCGGTTAAATGGGCCCTCAGGGAGGGTTTTGGCAAGGCGGGAGTGCGGTCCTTGCGTCATAGCCCGCCGCGAGCCGCTTGCGGCAGAGCGAGCCTTCAGAGCAGCAGCTTCCCGCCGGCCTTTTGCATCGCCTTGCGCAACGAGCCATCCAGCGTCGCCAGCGGCCGCCCGCGGCGCAAGGCGAGTTCCACCCCATTGCAGCCTGCACCTCGAGATATGCAGATTCCGCTACCACCAACCAGCGCCCTTTTGCACACTTGCTCCGTCAAGCCACCGCGATAACCTTTGCTCCATGAGCAAACGATTCCTCTTTTGCTCCCTTATTACCCTGTCCCCTGTCTTTGCCGCCGAACCTTACACCTGCTCCGTAAAGCCAGCTGATTCGACGACCGGCCAACCAGAACTCATCACTCTCACGGATACGCAGGGTGGGGTTGAAATTTGCATCGCCCCCTCCCTGGGCGGTGAGATGACGTCCCTCAGGGTGCGACCTTCACCGACCGCACCTTGGGTGGAACTACTTCATCGGGCCAATGATTTCAGTATGACCAAGAAATGGCGCGGCCGCGCACCCCTGCTCTGGCCAGCTACAGGAACAACCACCAAGCCGAAAGACGCACCCGATTCGCACATCTTCGGCACCTACCTCTGGCGCGACAGAGCCTACCCTATGCCGCCGCATGGTTTTGCCATGAACCAAGCCTGGTCCGTCGACACCCTCCGGGTGGACCACGCTCATGCCCTCACGCGTGTCCGCCTGGCAGATACACCTGAATCCCGCGCGCTCTACCCCTTCGGCTTCCAGCTAAGCGCCGAATACACCCTGCAGGATGGCACGGTCTCCATCGCCTATGCGGTGAAAGCGTCGGCGCCCAACGCTGAGCCGCTGTTCTTTTCCATCGGCAACCACATTTCATTCCAAATTCCCTTGGTCAAAGGTTCGGTTGCTCAAGACACGACCATCGAAACCCCGTGTTCTCTGGAATTCCTCCGCGACGCGCAAAAAGCCGCCACCGGAGAATCGAAACCCCGCTCAATCGCCACGCCCACTCCGCTATCCCAACTTCCCGTGCGCAACTCCCCGCTCTCGCTCGGCGGCTACGCCAACACCGCAGCGCCCTGGTTGCGCATGACGGACCCCTCGGGCCTCGCCCTCACCTTGCGCCACACCGCCACCAGCCTTCCGGAAAACGGCGCGCTCGTGCGCTTCAACCTCTGGGCGGACGAAACTTTATCCTGCTTCTGCCCCGAACCATGGGTTGGCCTGCAAAACTCCTTTAATTCGCGCCAAGGCCTGGTCGAAGTCGCACCCGGCGGCGAATGGCACTGGGCGATTACGCTTGAGATTCAGCATCCGCCAAATAACCCCCGCCCTCCAAGTCCGGGGTAATTCGATGAGTCTGTTTCCTGTCAGTTGGTAACCCTTACCGACCAACTCCGACAATTGCAGACAGCCAAGGCTCAGGTCGCCGAGCCAGGTGGGCAGGCAAAGTGCTTTTCATCGCGAGACCTGCAGGTGAGGGCCCCGGCGATACAGCTGGATTGCTTCGTCGGCCCGCTCGGTGGGCCTCCCCGCCATGACATTTTGCAAACACACCCCGGAGTAGAAAATCGCCACCAAATAAATGATCAGAGTTGCGCCGGCGGCTTCCTGACGAACTTGTTTTCGGTGCCGGCGAGCAGGCGCGCGATGTTCTCGCGGTGCCGCAGGATGACGAACAGCGCCAGCACCGTGGCGACCACGCGGATGGCCACGTGATACGGCAGCAGCCAGCTGGCCGCGATGACGGACACCGCCGCGAGAATCGACGCGAGTGAGACATAGCGGAAGGCATAGAAAGCGACAACCCACGTCACCCCCGCGATCGCGCAGGCCGCGGGGATCAGCACGAACAATCCGCCCGCCGCGGTCGCCACCCCCTTGCCGCCGCGGAAGCCGGTGAACAGCGAATAAGAGTGTCCCAGCACGGCCGCGATGATGCCCACCAGACCGAGGAGGCGCGCCTCGGGCGCATGCAACATGGGCAGCATCGGCCACGCCGTCGCCAGCGAGCCCTTCAGGATGTCGAGCACCAGCACGGTGTTGCCGGCCTTGGCGCCGAGTGTCCGCTTGACGTTGGTCGCACCGGGATTGCCGCTGCCGGCCTTGAAAATGTCGACGCCGTGCGCCCGCGCGACGAGGTAGCCGAAAGGCAGCGACCCGAGCAGATATCCGATGAGGGCTGAGGCGAGTAGCCAGGCGATGGGCATCAGAGGTTGACCACCCCAGCCTGCTTGATGGCGCGATGGCCGGTCAATTCCTTAAGAGCCCCCTCGGACGGCGTGCTGTCGAGATTCAGCACGCACAGCGCCGTGCCGCCGGCGTTGTTGCGGCTGAGGGACATCGCGGCGATGTTCACCTTGTCGCGGCCCAGCAACGTGCCGACCATGCCGATGATGCCGGGCTCGTCGTGGTTCTCGTAGATGAGCAGGACGCCGGCCGGCGCAGCCTCGACTTCGCGGCCGTTGAGTGCGACGAGGCGCGGGCTGTTGGCCTTGCCGAGCAGCGTGCCGGTCGCGGAAAAGACCTGGCCGTCGGCGCCCCGCGCCTCGACCTGCATCAGTTCCGTGTAATCGGTCTCGATGTTCGACTGCGTGACCTCCACCTGCACGCCGAGGCGGTCCATGATGACCGGGGCGTTGATGAAGTTGAGGGTCTCGCTGCTGATGCGGCTGAGGAAACCGCGCTGGATGGCGCGGGTGACGGGGTTGGCGTCGAGCTCGACGATCTTGCCCCAGTAGGTGACACGCAGGCGCTCGACGCGGCTGGTGGCGAGCTGTTGCACCAGCGTGCCGAGCTTGGTGCCGAGTTCCATGTAGGGCCCGATGACCTTGAGCGTGGCGGCGTCGAGCGACGGCATGTTGACGGCATTGCGGATGACGCCGCCGCGGAGCACGTCGGCGATCTGCTCGGCGATCTCGACGCCCACGGCGTCCTGCGCCTCGGCGGTGGAGGCGCCGAGGTGCGGCGTGAGCGTGACGTTGGGGAGCTTGCGCAACTCGCTGTCGGCCGGGAGCGGCTCGGTCTCGAAGACGTCGAGCCCCGCGGCGGCCACTTGACCGGACTTGAGCGCGGCGATGAGCGCCGCCTCCTTGATGATGCCGCCGCGGGCGCAGTTGAACAGCTTCACGCCCTTCCGGCACTTCGCGAGCGCCGCCTCGTCGATCATGTATTGCGTCTGCTCGGTCAGCGGCATGTGGACGGTGATGTAGTCCGACTGGGCGAGGAGGTCGGCGAGTGCGACGGCCTCGACCTGCATGGCCTTGGCGCGGCTCGGCGCGAGATAGGGGTCGTAGGCCAGCACCTTCATGCCGAAGGCCTGGGCGCGCTTCGCCACCTCGGTGCCGATGCGGCCGAGGCCGACGACGCCGAGGGTTTTCCGGAAAAGCTCAAGGCCCGAGAAGCTCTTGCGGTCCCACGCGCCGGCCTTCATCGAAGCGGCCGCCTGCGGCACGGGGCGGGCGCCGCACAGGATATGGGTGATGGTCAGCTCGGCTGTGGCGATGGTGTTGCCCAGCGGCGTGTTCATCACGATGACGCCCCGTTCGGTGGCGGCCTCGACGTCGACGTTGTCCACGCCCACGCCGGCGCGGCCGACGACCTTGAGCAGCGGGGCGGCGGCGAAGACCGCGGCGTCGATCTTCGTCTCCGAGCGCACGGCGATGGCCACCACGTCCTGCACCAGCTCCAGCACCTTGGCCGGGGCGGAGCCATAGGCCTCAATGACTTCAAAGCCCGGCTGCGCGCGCAGGAAGGCGACTCCCTTGGGTGAAATCTTGTCGGCAACGAGGATTTTCATGTATGGGCCAAGCAACAGGCCACCCGCCGAAAAATCAACCCTGCAGGTGGTAATAATCGAGGATCAGGATTGCTTTGCCTGAATTCAGGAAAACCTGCCCGAGGACAGGTTCCCGCTGGAGGCCGGCCCTCCACTCGGCCAAACAAGGGTGGTCGTCGATTTCCATATCGACGACTGGCGCCGGGATGGAAACCGGCGCCTACCTTCGAAGCGAGGCCGCCTCAGGCCGCGAGCGGCGGGTAATCCGTGTAGCCATGGGCGTCGCCGCCGTAGAAGGTGGCGGTGTCGGGCGTGTTCAATGGCGCCCCCAGCTGCAGGCGACGCGGCAGGTCGGGGTTGGCGATGAAGAGCCTGCCCCAGGCGACCGCGTCGGCCTCGCCGGCCGCGAGCACGCGACGGGCGGTCTCGGCGGTAAAGCCGTCGTTGGCGATGAAAGGCCCGCCGAAGGCGCGCTTGAGGTCCGGCCCGAGCCGCGGCGCGTCGAGCGTCTCGCGCGAGCAGAGGAAGGCGAGCTGGCGGCGGCCCAGCTCGGCCGCGAGGTAGCTGAAGGTCGCGGCGGGATTGCTGTCCTTGATGCCGTGCGGGCCCCCGCGGGGATTGAGATGGTAGCCGACCCGGCCGGCGCCCCAGACGGAGACGACGGCGTCGGTGACCTCGAGCGCAAGGCGGGCGCGGTTTTCAATTGGCCCGCCATACCCGTCGGTGCGGTGGTTGGCATTGTCCTGGAGAAACTGATCCAGCAGGTAGCCGTTGGCCCCGTGGACCTCGACGCCATCGAAGCCCGCCCGGAGCGCGTTCACGGCGCCGAGCTTGTAGGCCGAGACGATGCGGGGCAGTTCGGTCAGCTCCAGGGCGCGCGGCGTGACGTAGGGCCGCATGGGCCGGAGCAGGTTCACATGGCCGGTTGCGGCGATTGCGCTGGGGGCGACGGGCAGTGCGCCGTTCAGGTAATGGGGATCCGACACGCGGCCGACATGCCAGAGCTGGAGGAACATCCGTCCGCCCGCGGCGTGGACCGCCTCGGTGATCTTCTTCCAGCCCGCCACCTGCTCTTCGGACCAGATGCCCGGCGAGTCGGGATGGCCCACGCCCATCGGGTCGACGGAGGTGGCCTCGGAGAGGATCAGCCCCGCCGAGGCGCGCTGGACGTAGTATTCCCGCATGAGGTCGGTCGGCACGCGCCCGGCGCCGGCGCGGCAGCGCGTGAGAGGCGCCATGAGGATGCGGTTCGGCAGCGTCAGCGCGCCGAGACGGAAAGGTTCGTGCAGAAGTGACATGGCCGTTTTAGATAGCAAGGTTCTGCCGCGAAGCAAATTTTCCCGCGGCCGCGCCCGCCCGCGGAGCGAGGGCACCCCGCCTCCACTGCTGAGTCGTCTCAGTTCGCGCCGGTGCCCGTGAAGTGGATCGCAAAGGCGAGCTTGTCGGCCGTCTCCTCGATGACCTTCGTGATCGGCTTGCCCGCCCCATGGCCGGCGCGCGTTTCAATGCGGATAAAGGTCGGAAACTCGGCGCCGGGGTTGGCTGCCTGCATGGCCGCCGCATACTTGAAGGAGTGGCCCGGATGCACGCGGTCGTCGTGGTCGCCGGTCGTGATGAGGACGGCCGGATACTTCGCGCCGGGCTTCACGTTGTGCACCGGCGAGTAGGCCGAGAGGTATTTGAAGCCGGCCGCATCGTCGGATGAGCCGAAGTCGCTGGCCCAGGCCCAGCCGATGGTGAATTTCTGGAAGCGCAGCATGTCCATCACGCCGACCGCGGGCAGCGCGACGCGCGCCAGGTCGGGCCGCTGGTTGACCGTGGCGCCGACCAGCAGGCCGCCGTTGGAGCCGCCGCTGATGACGAGCCGGCGGTGCGCGGTGTAACCCTGCGCGACGAGCCAGTCACCGGCCGCCGCGAAGTCATCGAACACATTCTGTTTCCGTTCCTTCGTGCCGGCCTCGTGCCACTCGCGGCCATATTCCCCGCCGCCGCGCAGGTTGGGCACCGCGTAGATGCCGCCGAGCTCGAGCCAGGTGACGGCGGTGGTGGAGAACGCCGGCTGCTGGGAAACATTGAAGCCGCCGTAGGCGTAAAGGAAGGCGGGAGACGAGCCGTCCAGCTTGAGGCCCTTGCGCGCCGTGATGAACATCGGGACGCGCGTGCCGTCCTTCGACGCATAGAAAACCTGCTTCGTCTCGTAGAGCGCGGGATCAAACGCGACCTTCGGCGCCTGAAAGACGTCGACCTTGCCGGTCGCCAGGTCGCAGCGGTAGCTCGTCGTCGGGAAGACATACGAGGTGAAGCTGAAGAACAGCTCACTCTCGTCATGCCGGCCGCTGAGCCCCGCCACGGTGCCGATGCCGGGCAGTGGCACGTCACCGAGCGGCTGGCCGTCGAGCGCAAAGAGCGAGAGCTGCGTGCGGGCGTCGACCATGTAGTTCACCACGAACTTGCCGCCGATGACCGCGGCAGACTGGATGACGTTTCTCGACTCCGGCACCAGCGTCTGCCAATTGGCCTTGTCCGGTGACGTCAGGTCGATGGCGATGAGCTTGTGGCGGGCGGCGCCAAGATCGGTCTGCAGGAAGAGCCTCGCCCCCTGGTTACCGATGACGTTGTAGGTCGCCTCAATCACGTCGACGAGCTTCACCACGGGACCGGCCAGGTCGGGCTGCGATGCAGCCTTGAGATCGAGGTAATAGAGCCGGTGGTGCGGATCCGTGCCCTCGCTGCCATAGAGGAGCAGGTAGCGGCCGTCATCGGTGACGCTGGCGCCCCACCCGCGTTTCGGAAACTCCGGCGATTCGTAGATGAGCGTGTCGGCCTCCTGCGCGGTGCCGAGACGGTGATAATAGACCCTCTGATTCGCAAGGTCGCCGAATGTGCCGTTCGTGTCCTTCTTCGGCTCGGGGTAACGCGAATAGAAAAACCCCTTGCTGTCATGCGTCCAGCTCATGCCGGAGAACTTCACCCACTTGATGACGTCACCCGTGTCCTGCCCGGTGGCAACGTCCCGCACGCGAAACTCGTTCCAGTCCGAACCGGCGGTCGCCGTGCCGTAGAGCAGCCACTTGCCGTCCTCGGACGCGCGGTAGCCGGAGAGCGCGATCGTGCCGTCAGCCGCGAGCGTGTTGGGATCGAGCAGCAAGCGGCCCGCGGCGGCGAGCGTGTCCTTCACGAAGAGCGGCGCCTGGTTCTGCAGGCCCGTGTTCATCGTGTAGAAATACCTGCCCCCCTCCTTCGCCGGCAGGCTGAAGCGTGGATAATTGTAGAGCTCGGTCAGGCGCTGCTTGATCGCCTCGCGCTGCGGGATCTTTGCCAGGAAATCGAACGTGGCCTTGTTCTCGCTTGCCACCCACGCCCTCGTGCCGGCCGAGTCGACCTCCTCGAGCCAGCGGAACGGATCGGCCACCTTCGTGCCGAAATAGTCGTCGGTATGGTCGGTCGGCTGCGCCGCGGGATAATTCCACGCGGCCAAGGCCAGCGCCGGAAGCGCGGCTGAGAGAACGAACAGGGAGCGGATGGTCTTCATGGGGATGGAAAATTCTGACCGGCTCACTTTCCCCAGCCGGTGTAGTGCGCGCCGAAGCCCATGCGGTAGGCCCAGTCTTCGATGGTCTTCGAGACCGGCGAGGTCCCGCTGGAGCCGCCGTGACCGGCGTTGGCCTCGATGTGGATGAGCACCGGGCCGCTGCCGGGGTCGGCGGCGGCCTGCAGCGCCGCGGCATACTTGTAGGAATGCGCGGGGAAGACGCGGTCGTCATGGTCGCCGGTCGTGGCCAGGATCGCGGGATATTTCGCGCCCTTTTTCGCCGTGTGCAGCGGCGAGTAGGTGACGAGATACTTGAAGCCCTCGGGTGTGTCCGAGTTGCCGAAGTCGCCGGCCCAGTTGGCCCCGACGGTGAACTTGTGGTAGCGCAGCATGTCCATCACGCCGACCGCGGGCACGGCGGCGGCGGCGAGGTCGGGCCGCTGGTTGACGACCGCGCCGAGCAGCAGGCCGCCGTTGGAGCGGCCGTCGAGCACGAGCTTGGAATGCGCCGTGTAGCCTGACGCCACCAGCCAGTCGGCCGCGGCGATGAAGTCGTCATAGACGTTCTGCTTGCGCTCCTTCGTGCCGGCCTTGTGCCATTCCTCGCCGTATTCGCCGCCGCCGCGCAGGTTGGCCATGGCGTAGACCCCGCCGCGCTCGATCCAGACGAGCGGCGGGACTGCGAACTGCGGCTGCATGACGGCGTTGAAGCCGCCGTAACCGTAGAGCCAGCCGGGAGCGGCGCCGTCGAGCTTCAGGCCCTTTTTATGGATGATGAACATCGGGATCCTCGTGCCGTCCTTCGACGGATAGAAGACCTGCTTCGTCTCATACTGCGTCAGGTCGAAATTTATCTTCGTCTCGTGGTGTGTGGTGGTCGTGCCGCTCGCGAGGTCGTGGCGCAGGATGGTGCCGGGGGCGAGGAACGACGAGTAGCCGATGAAAAGCTCGGGATCCTTGAACTTGCCGGACACGCCGCTGACGACACCCAGCCCCGGCAGCGGAATCGTGCCGGCCGGCTTCCCTTCGAGGTCAAAGAGCGCGATGCGGCTCACGACGTCGTGCATGTAGGTCACGACCAGCCGGCCGGCGGAGATGCGGACGGCGCCGATGGGATCGGCCGACTCGGCCAAAATGGTGACGGGCGCTGTGGGCGCATCGAGATCATAGGCGACGACCCGGGTGCGCGGCGCGCCCTCGTCCGTGGCGAGGTAGAACCTCCGGTCCACGTTGCCGACGAAGTTGTAGTTGCTCTCGAACTGATCGATGAGCTTCACGACCGGGCCGTCGAACACCGGGTTCTGGGCATCACCGAGGTCGAGGTAGTAGAGGCTGTTCCCGGATTGGCCCGGCTGGGAGACGGAGATGATCAGGAAACGCCCGTCGGACGACACGGCGCCACCGGGAAACCACGCGGGCTGCTCCGGCATCTCAAACACCAGGCGGTCCGCGGACTGCGGCGTGCCGACGCGATGGTAATACAGCTGGCGGTGCTCCAGCTTGGTGAAGACCTTGGGGTTGCCGGCGGCGGGCGCCGGATAGCGCGAGTAGAAAAAGCCCTTCGCCTCGTGCGTCCAGCTCATGCCGGTGAACTTCGCCCACTTGATCGCGTCGGCCGCATCCTGCCCGGTCGCCACGTCGCGAAGGCGCAGCTCGCGCCAGTCGGAGCCGCCGGTGGCCAGGCCGTAGCCGAGCCATTTGCCATCCGGCGACGGCGAGGTCTGCGCCACGGCCACCGTGCCGTCGGCGGAAAGCGTGTTCGGGTCGATCAGGAGGCGCGGCGCACCGGCCAGCCCGGCCTGCACGTAGAGCGGCGACTGGTTCTGCAGGCCGTCGTTCCGGGTGGAGAAATACCAGTTCGCCTCCTTGAAGGGCAGCCCGTGGCGCGGGTAATTCCACAGCTCCGTCAGCCGCTGCTTGATGACGGCCCGCTCGGGCATCGCGGCGACGACCGAATCGGTCAGGGCGTTCTGCGCGGCGACCCAGGCCTTGGTGTCGGCGGAATCAAGCTCCTCCAGCCAGCGATAGGGATCGGCGACCCTGGTGCCGTGGTAGTCGTCGACGTGCGCGACGGTCTTGCTGGCGGGATAGTGGACGGCCGCGAGCGCGAGGACCGGTGCAAGGACTGCCACGAGGGGAAGGCGGGCAATTTTGAGCATCCGTCCAAGAAACCCCGAATCCCTGCGCGCGCAAGCCTGCGCACCCCCGCAGCGATGAGTTGCACCCCCCGCGCGCCGAACTACGCTGGCCGCGTGTCAACCCCGCTCCCCCCCGCCGAACGCCTCCGCCGCCAGATCGCCTTCATCACCGAGGTGGACAAACTCAAGGAGGTCCTCCGCCAGACCATCGTGACGCAGAGCCGCCGCGCCGAGAACAGCGCCGAGCACTCCTGGCACTTCGCCCTGATGGTCGTCGTGCTCGCCGAACATTCCAACCACCAGCCGCTCGACATCCTCCGCATCCTCAAGATGGTCCTCCTCCACGACCTCGTCGAGATCGACGCCGGCGACACCTTCGCCTACGACGCCAAGAACATGGCCGACCAGCACGAGCGCGAGGCGATCGCCGCGACCCGCATCTTCGGCCTGCTGCCGCCCGACCAGGCCGCCGAATTCCGCGCGCTCTGGGATGAATTCGAGGCGCACCAGACCCCCGAGGCCCGCTTCGCGCTGGCCTGCGACCGCTTCCACCCGATGCTGCTCAACTGCCTGACGGACGGCCATGCCTGGCAGAAGCACGGCGTCACCCAGGACCGCGTGCTCGCCCGCAACGCCATGGTCGCCGCCGGCTCGACGGCAATCTGGGAATACGCGGTCGGCATGATCGACGAGGCCGTCGCCCAAGGCCACCTGGCCCCGAAGCCCTGATGCCGCGCGCGTATGCCTGGCGGATTCATGCTGTCTGTTTTTCCTGCTCCTCACCGTGAAGGCCGCGGGCGGGGCAACCCCGAGGTGACCCAAGCATGTTTTGGCAACAAGGTTGGCTAATATTGGTCCCGCTTACTATTAGACGCCGGCAGATGACCGGACTGTCAATTTAATGGACATCCACGGACGGCCAGCTACAGATGCGCGCCATGAAGTTCTTCCGCCTGTGCCTGATCCTGGTCCTGCTATTCAGCGGGACCACGATGTTTGCACGGGAGCCGATGGGCAAGTCCGCCAGTCCGGTGAGGAAACCCATGGTGGACAAGGTCAAGCAGCAGAAGGAGGCGAAGCGGGCGGCACTGGTGGCGACGATCGACGCCCAGCAGAAAATCATCGACCGCTATGAACGGCAGCGCGATTCCACGGAAAAGCCCGACCCGAAGCTGGTCGTCACTGAGGATGAGTATGAGCTGGCGAAGACGAAGCGGGATACGGCCCAGGTGGAATTGGCCTACCTGAACCGCTGAACGGCGGGGCGGTCCGGGATGGCCGGCCGGGATGAAGCAAAAACCGCCGGTCCAGAAGACGCGGCGGAAAAGTGGCGCGGGCATAGGGAGTCGAACCCCAAACCTCCAGATTCGTAGTCTGGCGCTCTATCCAGTTGAGCTATGCCCGCACGAAGGAAGGGCGAATAAGCGTGGTTCCCCAATCCACTTCAAGCAGAATTTTGTGAGGGGGGCTGCGGACAGATCGACCTGGGTGATTTTGGCCGGGCGAGTCGTCCCCGACGAGCCGCGGCTCATCCGGAGGATTCGCCCTACCCCGGCACGGTCTCAGGCCAACCGCCAGTCCATCAGCTCCAGCTGGAGGGTGCGGCGGCCGTTGTAGTGGTTCCAATTGAGCTGGATGGCCAGCTCCAGCGGCGGGCCGACGGGCGGGAGGCGATCAGCCATCTTCCACGCCACTCCGCTGATGCGGCGGCCGCTGGCGTCCTCGGCCGCGAAGCGGAAATGCTGCTCCTTGAAGACATCGGGCCGGTTGCGCAGCCGCACGCCGCGCACGCCGAACACCGGCTCGGGATTGCCCATGCCGAACGGCTGCAACTGCTCCAGGGCGGCCATGAGCTGCTCGGTGATCTGCACGCCCTCGATCCAGCCGGACAGTTCCAGCCCCGGCGCAGCCGCCGCCCCGGCGCGCCCGCGGCGGATGACGTCGTCGAACATGGCCCGGAATTCCTCCAGCCGCGCCTTTTTCAAGGAGACGCCGACCGCCATCGGGTGGCCGCCCCAGCTGTCGAGGCAGGCGGCGCACGCGCCGAGGATCTCGACGAGGTTGAAACCGTTGAGCCCACGCCCCGAGCCCTTCGCGAGGTCGCCCTCGTTGCCGAGGACGATGGCCGGGCGGTTGTATTTCCGCGAGATGCGCCCGGCCACGATGCCGACGACGCCGGGATGCCAGTCCTCGTCGAACAGCACGAGGCCGTTCGCCCCGAGGAAATGTTCCTCCACGTAGCGCTCGGCCCGCTCGGTGATGCCGCGCTCGATGTCCTGCCGCTCGCGGTTGAGCTCGTCGAGGCGGCGGGCGGTGGCATCGCAGAAATTGTCGTCCTCGCTCAGCAGCAGGTCCACGGAGAGCGAGGCGTCCGCCAGCCGGCCGCTGGCGTTGATGCGCGGCCCGAGGCGGAAGGAGATGTCGCTCGGCAGGATGCCCTGGTCGCGCTTCAGGCCGGCAACCCCCATGAGGGCGATGAGGCCCGTGCGGCGGGTCTCGGCCAGCACCTTCAGGCCGTGCCGGGCGAAAATGCGGTTCTCGCCCGTCAGCGGCACGAGGTCGGCGATGGTGCCCATGGCCACGAGGTCGAGGTAGTCCTTGAGCACGATGGCGAGCGCCACGGGGTCCTGGCGGGCGCGGAGCTTCTTGAGCAGGCCGTGGACGAGCTTGAAGACGAGGCCGACGGTGCAGAGGAAGCGCCAGGCGTCATCCCCGGGGAGGGCATTGACGTGGGGGTTGATCAGGAGCGCCCCGGCCGCCGCCGGCTCCGTCGAGCGGTGGTGGTCGACAATGATGACGTCCACGCCGAGCGAGCGCAGGTAGGCGACCTCCTCGCCGGAGTTGGTGCCGCAGTCGAGCGCGATGAACAGGTCCGGCTTGCCGGCCTCGAGGGCGCGGTCGATGGAGGTGCGGGTGAGGCCGTAGCCCTCCTCGGCGCGGCGCGGCACCACGTAGCGCGGCACCAGCCCGAGCCGGCGCAAGAGGCTCACGAGGATCGTCGTGCTGCACACGCCGTCGACGTCGTAGTCGCCAAGCACGGTGACGTGCTCCTTCTGGCGCAGGGCGCGCAGGAGCCGTTCCACGGCGGCGTCGAGGCTGACCAGCAGGAAGGGGTCGCCGAGCGACGCCAGCGCGGGTGCGAGGAACCGGCTGGCGGCGCCGGGGTCGGCGAGGCCGTTGCGCAGCAGCAGCTCGGCGACGACGGGGGAAGTGCCCGCCGTGCGCGCCAAGTCGGCCACGCTGGTGGCATCGACCGGCGTATGGTTCCAGCGCATGTTGGTGGGAGGGGTCTATGGTAGGGCGGATTATCCTAAATCCGCCGCCAGCACGGCGCGTTGGGGACAACGCGCCCTACCTTTTATTCCGAGGCGCGGGAAGAGCCGGCCCACTCGTATTTGGGCGCGATGTCCTGGTGGGCCTCGACGTGCTTCCGGTCGCCCTTGTGCCACCAGTAGAACACCTGGGCGGCGATGAAGATGGCGGAGAAGGTCGAGGTGACGATGCCGACGAGGAAGGTGAACGCGATGTCGTGCAGCTGGCCGCCGCCGAAAAGGAAAAGCGCGAGGGCCGCGAGGAAGGTCGTGGTCGCCGTCATGATGGTGCGGGCGAAAACCTTCCGGATGGCGTGGTTGATGATGTCCTTCAGCTTGCCGTTCGGGTCGAGCTTGAGCTCCTCCCGGATCCGGTCGAAGACGACGACGGTCTCGTTGATGGAGTAGCCGGCGACGCACAGGATCGCCGCGACCATGGGCGCGGAGAACTGCTTCCCGAAAAGCACGAAGATGCCGATGTTCATCAGGATGTCGTGCAGCGTGGAGGCCATGGCGCCGATGCCGAAGCCAAACTCGAAGCGGAAGGCGATGTAGACGAGGATGACCGCCATCGAGACGCCGATCGCGAGAATGGCGTTCCACTTGATCTCCTTGCCGATGGTGGCGCCGATCTGGGTGGTGCCGGCGCTCGTCAGCCCGGCGTTCGGATAGGCCTGCTGCAGCGCGGTGAAGAGCGCCCCGGACTTGCCGTAGGCGGTCTCGAGCTTGAGCTGCTCCCGGGTGCCGCCGAGGTCGCTGACATAGGTCGGGCTGACCTCGCCGATGCCGCTGGCCGCAGCCACCGCGCGGATCGCGCTGGCGTCGATTTTCTGGGTGAAATTGGCCGTGACCTGGTCGCCGCCGGCGAAATCGATGCCGTAGATGCGGTCGCCCTGATAGATGACGTAGCCGATGCTGACCACCACGAGAGCCACCGAGCCGATGGCGGCGGGCTTGCCATAGCGGACGAAGTCCACGTTGAGGTCCTTGAGCATGCGCCGCATCGTGATCTTCTGCAGGAAGCTGGAGTCGATGAGCAACTCCATGATCATGTGGCCGGTGATGAGCACCGTGAACAGCGTGGAGAGCACGCCGATGAGGAGGGTGAAGCCGAAGCCCTTGATCGGGCCCGTGCCGAGCCAGATCATGATGCCGCAGATGATGAGCTGCACGAAGTGGGCGTCCAGGATGGTGGTGAGCGCCTTGATGAAGCCGCCCTGGTTGGCGCTGGAGAGCGTCTTGCCGAGGGCCAGTTCCTCGCGCATGCGCTCGAAGATGAGGATGTTCGCGTCCACCGCCATGCCGATGGTCAGCACGATGCCGGCGAGGCCGGGCAGCGTCATCGTGGCGCCGATGTTGGCCATGACGCCGAGGATGATGACGATGTTCACGGCCAGCGCGACAACGGCGACCAGGCCGCCGGTGGCGTAGAAGGTGATCATGAACGCGCAGACGGCGGCGGTGCCGATGATCGCGGCGCGCACGCCGCTGTCGATGGCGTCCTGGGCGAGCGACGGGCCGACCTCATACTGCTCCTTGACCTGCAGCTCGAGGTCGAGCGGGTTGTTGAGCACGTTGGCCAGCTGCTCCGCCTCGCGGGCCGAGAAACGGCCGGTGATCTGCGCGGAGCCGCCGGTGATAGGCTCGTTGATGCGGGGCGCGGAGTAGAGCTTGCCGTCGAGCACGATGCCGAGCAGGCGGCCCGAGTTGGCCGTCGTGAGGTCGGCGAATCTCTTTTTGCCCTCGGAATTGAAATTCAGGTGGACCAGGTAGCTGCCATAGGGATCGACCGAGGCTTGGGCGCTGCTGACCGTGGAGCCCGACATCTCCGGGATGCGCTTCACGACGTAATAGGTGGTGTAGGACTGGCCGCTCACCTTGTCGTCCTCGTCCTGGCTGAGCACCTCGTAGCCCGGCGGCACGGCGGACGGCGGCTCGGTCGTCGGGCCGGTGCCCTCCTGCACCATGCGGAAGGCGAGCTGGGCGGGCTTCGTGGTGTTGGCGAGCAGCTCCGGGTTGTCCTTGGGGTTGACGCCGGCGAGCTGGACCTCGATGCGGTTGGCGCCGACGGGACGGATGATCGGCTCGGCGACGCCCATGCCGTTGATGCGGTTGCCGATGATGTCGATCGCCTTGCCGAGCTGCTGGCGGCGCTGGTAGTCGTCGGCGGCGCCGGCCTTCGGCGGGGGCGCCTCGAGCGTGAAGGCGATGCCGCCCTTGAGGTCGAGGCCGAGCTGGAGTGGGGCCTTGGACTGCTTGTGTAGGTGGGTCAGCAGGATGGCATTGCGCTTCTCGATGTTCTTGAGCGTGCTCTCGAGCTTGATGTGCGGGAAGAACTGCGAGAGGTCGATCCGCTCCTCGCGCCCGATCTGCTGGAGGGCGACGTAGAAGCTGATTTCCGCGCCGCGGGTCTTGCTCTCCATGATGCGAGCGCGGGCCTTCGTCATCAGCTGCGCGAATTCCGAGGGTTTGGCCGAGGCCTCGGCGGTGAGGTATTTGCCGAAGTCCAGGTCCTTCAGCGGCATGAGGGAGAACGCCGCCCACAGCAGGATTGTGGCGGACAGGATCAGTTTCCAGAGGTTTTTGCGAAGCATGAGTTTGGGTTGTTAAATGGGACTGCGCGGCGGGGGGCCTGGGGGGGGACCCGTCCACCGGACGAATTGGCAGGCGCTCAGCTGGCGTCGGATTTTTTGACGACAGAGGTGACGAAGCCCTTGGCCAGCTCGACCTTGGCGTTGTTGTCGCCGATGCGCACGACGAAGCGGTCGTCCCTCACGCCGGTGATGGTGCCGTAGATGCCGCCGGTGGTGATGACCTCGTCGCCGGCCTTGAGCTCCTTGATCATTTTCTCGTGCTCCTTCTGCTTCTTGCGCTGCGAGGAGGTCATGAACCAGAACAGCGCGATCATGAGCAGGCCGTAGCCCAGCATGAGGAACAGGGAGCTGGTGCCGCCCTGAGGCGGGGCGCCGGCGGGTGTCTGGGCGAGGAACAAGTGTATTTTAGTCATTGCGTCTGCGGGTGTTTTGAAAAATTTGAAAAGGGCGAATAAGCCCAGCCAGTTTCCAAAACGCAAGCCAAACCCCCGCCTTTCCCCCGCCGCCAATTGAAGACCAAATCCGCATCCAACTGGTCGGTCGCCCAGTCCGAGGAACATTACGGTTTTAAACGCTGGGGGGCCAACCATTTCTCGGTCGATTCCGGGGGCTTCGTCCAGGTCCAGCCGCTGTCCGACGGGCGCACCATCCGCCTCATGGACATCATCAACGAGGCCAATAGCATGGGCCTCAAGGCCCCGCTGGTCATCCGGATGCAGGACACGCTCCGCCACCGCGTCACGCAGCTCAACCAGGTCTTCCAGCGCGCCATCAAGGACGAGGGCTACAAGGGCGACTACCGCGGGGTCTTCCCCATCAAGGTCAACCAGCTCCGCGAGGTCGTCGACGAGATCATCTCGGCCGGCAAGGACTTCAACTACGGCCTCGAGGCCGGCTCCAAGCCCGAGCTGATGATCGCCCTCGCCATGCACGAGGGCCCGCAGCGCCTCATCATCTGCAACGGCTACAAGGACCACGACTACATGCGGCTCGCCCTGCTCGGCCGCAAGCTGGGCAAGAAGATCATCGTCGTCATCGAGCAGCTCTCCGAGGTCGACAGCATCATCGCGGTGGCCAAGGAGACCGGCGTGAAGCCCCTCATCGGCTTCCGCGTGAAGCTCCAGACCCGCGGCGAGGGCAAGTGGGCCATGTCCACCGGCGACAACGCCAAGTTCGGCCTCAACACCGCCGAGATCCTCTTCGCCGTCGAGAAGCTCCGGAAGGCCAAGATGCAGCAGTCGCTCCGGCTCGTCCATTTCCACATCGGCTCGCAGGTGCCCAACATCATCACGATCAAGGCCGCCGTCACCGAGGCCGCGCGCTTCTACTGCCAGCTGGCCAAGATGGGCTTCCCCATGGGCTACCTTGACGTTGGCGGCGGGCTGGGCATCGACTACGACGGCTCCCGCACGAACTTCGAGTCGTCCATGAACTACTCGCTCGAGGAATACGCCCGCGACGTCGTCTTCAACATCCGCGAGATCTGCACCGCCTCGGCCGTGCCCGTGCCCGACATCGTCACCGAGTCCGGCCGCGCCGTCGCCGCCCCCCACTCCATGCTCGTCGTCGAGGTCTTCGAACGCATCAACAAGCACGAGTCCCTCGGCAAGCAGCACCAGCCGAAGTCCCGCCACAAGATCGTCGACGACCTCGCGATCCTGCTGCAGAACAAGGCCAAGCTCGGCCGGCTCGAGCGCTTCCACGACGCCCTGCAGAAGAAGGAGGAGGCCTTCTCGCTCTTCAACCTCGGCTACCTCGACCTCGAGAACCGCGCCGCCGCCGAGCAGATCTTTTGGCAGATCTGCGAGAAGATCGACCAGGAGGGCACCAAGTCGGGCTACCAGCCGGAGGAACTCCACGACCTCAAGAAGCTCCTCGCCGACCAGTATGTCTGCAACTTCTCCGTCTTCCAGTCGCTCCTCGACAGCTGGGCGCTCAAGCAGCTCTTCCCCATCACGCCGCTCCACCGGCTCAACGAGAAGCCCACCGTCAACGCCATCCTCGTCGACATCACCTGCGACTCCGACGGCAAGGTCGGCAGCTTCATCGACCTGCAGGACGTGAAGGATTACATCACGCTCCACCCGCTGCGGAAGCATGAGCCCTACTACCTCGGCATCTACCTCACCGGCGCCTACCAGGACATCATGGGCGACCTGCACAACCTCTTCGGCCGCGTCAACGAGGTTCACGTCTTCCTCGAAGACGACGAGCCCAACGGGTTCTACATCGAGGAGGCGCTCGCCGGCTCGCGTATCGCTGACGTCATCGAGGGCGTGCAATACCAGTGGGAGGAGCTCTGCCGGAAGATCAAGCAGCAGATCGACCACGCCACCAAGAAGGACCTGATCAAGCCCCGCGAAGGCGTGCGCCTGGTCGAGTTCTACGAGTCCCAGATGCTCGCCAAGACCTACCTTAACATCGAGCTCAACGGCGCAAAAAATAAGCGGTAAGTCGCCTACGGCGTTTCAGGTTGGGGCGGTTGCCCCAACCGCCCTCCGTTCGTCAAATCAGGTCATCTTCCCCGGCACTTGGGAGACCTGCGGGGACGACTCGGGCATGCTGCCGCCGGACATGCCGCCCGCGCCGCCGCGACAGGTGACCCCGACGGGCACCGTCAGTTGGGTCATGGCCAGCAGCAGCGCGACAACGCGTAGGCACGCGGAAGGAGGCCGGGAGAAGTCCCTGTCAACTCAGGGTTGCGTGACACCACCGATTGAGCACTGCGCGGGCACGAGACATAGGTCCCACTGCTCCGCCAGTAGAAATCAAAGACAGCAGGTGGAGGGCCGGTCTCCGCATCGGCCGCGTCCTAAAGGTGGTCGCCGATTTCCACATCGGCGACAGGCGTCGGTATGGAAACCGACGCCCACCTACCCAGTGTTCTTCAGCCCGCCGGCGATGCCGGTGACCGTCAGCTCCAGCAAGGGCGCGGCTGCCCGCGCAATCCGCCTTTTTCAAGTGGCGGCGGAGTGTCTCGACGATCCCCAAGGTTTTTCTCCCTCCAGCGCGGCGAGGGTGTTGGCTCGTTGACAGTCCCATCTTACCCGGCCAGTTTGCCCTCATGAAAGCCATGCAGCCGGCATCGGCACGGGCCCTGACCATCACGGCGGCCCTGGTCCTGCTCATCGGATTCATGGTCATGTCGCCCTCCGCAGCGTTGCTGGCCTTTGGCCTGGCGGCGTTGCTGGCGGTGTTTCCCGCGGTCTTCGGCGCCGGGAAGATGCGCCTCGTAGCGGCCATTCTCCTGCTGGGCTCGATCGGACTGGCCGTCGGCAAATATCCGGAATTCAAAAACGAACAGCAACGGTATCGTCAGCATCCGCATTCGCCATGATTGTCCGCCTGATACTGCTGGTGGTGTTTGTGATCCCCGCCCTTGGCTCCGCCTACATGACCTGGCTGACCTGGCGCGCCGGCGACGACGGGAAGTGGCTGTTCACGGTCTTCACCGCATTTTTCCTTCTGCTGGCGATCAGCCCCATCCTGCCCAAGTTGAGGTCGAAACCGAAACCCGAGCCCGTCAACACCCGCTTTGTGCCGCACTGGTTCATGATGCTGGCCGCGCTGGTGCTGCTCGGCGCCATCGTCATGGCGATCGTTGGCGGCGTTGTCGCCTTCCTGCGCCAGTAACAGGAAGACGCCCGCGAATCACGCGAACGGACGCGAAATATTTTCCGGGCCTTTTAGGGTCGGCGCTTGTCGCCGGACCTGGCTCTGTTGCCGTTCGCGGCCCAGCGACAAGCGCCGGCCCTACGTGCTGATCACCGCCACTCATGCCGCGGATAGCGGCGGGACAGCTCGGTTTTGATCTTCGGGTATTGTTCGCGCCAGAAACTGCTCAGGTCGTCGGTCACCTGGATGGGGCGCTGGTTGGGCGCGAGCACCTCGATCTTCACCGCCACCCGGCCGTGGCCGAGGGTGAACTTCGAGCTGACGCCATAGAGTTCCTGAATCCGTGCGCTTAGCACCGGCGGACCATCCTTCGAGTAGGTCAACCGAGCCTTGCGCCCGTTGGCCATGACCAATCGCTCCGGCAAGTAGTCGTCGAGGACGGCCAGCTGCTCGGCCAGCAGCCAGTCGCGCAGCACGGGCATGACCGGCTTGTCCTTCAACTCGCGCGCGCCGTGGCTGCCGTAGCAGATCTGCTCGATGAGCGTGGCGCGGTCGGCGTCGGTGATCGGGTTCACCTCCAGCTCCGGCCACCACTTTGCGAGACAGTTCACGCGGATGATCCACTGCTCCACCGCC